>MDSV01110898.1_pt1 | contig 11191 bp, 12 predicted proteins | sample 810851 | NCBI WGS metagenome assembly MDSV01 (sample SAMN05326640, study PRJNA326480) | marine metagenome | isolation source: seawater | place: Atlantic Ocean: North East | collected 2012 | reverse complement strand
TTTTGGTCATCTGAATAACGATCAGGCTGCGAAACTGATCGAGCTTATTGCGAGCGATCGGTTGCACACGGTCGTGGCTTGCCACATCAGTGAAACAAATAACGAAGTTGCTCTGGTCAACAAGATTTTGGAGAGCGTTTTAAAAAATCGTGAGATTGAATACCTGATTGCATCGCAGTCGGAGGGGTTCAACTGGATAAGCGTAGAGAGAAGATGAACGCGTTGGGGTTGCTGTATCAAGGGAAGGCGAAGTCTGCGTATCTAACGGAAGACCAAGATTTATTGATTTTGAAATTTCGAGATGATACCTCCGCTTTCGACGGTGAAGTTGTTCAGCAACTGTTCGGTAAAGGCGCTATCAACAATCAATTTAACGCGTTTATTTTGCGCAAATTGGCTGAAAATGGCATCCCCACGCACTTCGTTGAAAGGTTGAATTCAACAGATGTTTTGGTCAAACGACTTGATATGATTCCGGTCGAGTGCGTTGTCCGCAATCGGGCGGCTGGTTCATTGATCCGTCGTCTCGGCATTGATGAAGGTAAGATTTTTGACCCGCCACTTTTTGAGCTGTTTCTTAAAAATGATGCGTTACATGATCCTATGATTACAGAGCATCATGTCGAGGCGTTTGGCTGGGCGACTCGAGACGAAATGGAATGTATGTACAAGCTAACACTGCAAGCAAATTCGATTTTAAAAGTCATCTTCGATGACGCAGGTCTTCACCTTGTTGATTTTAAACTTGAGTTTGGTCGCTTCTACGGTGAAATTGTCTTGGGTGATGAGTTCAGTCCGGATGGCTGTCGTCTCTGGGATAAGGTTACCGGGGAGAAAAAAGACAAGGATCGCTTCAGGCAGAATCTCGGTGGGATTCTTGAGGCCTATTATGAGGTTGCGGATCGGTTGGGTATTGTATTTGATGACTAGTCCACGAAAGCAGAAGGCCATTAGTGCATCAAATCGCAGTGCGTCCTGAGTTTTAGTTAGTATATCGATAGTTCATCCGTGCGATACTTATTTTGAGTAATAATTTGACAGTAGATCTATATGAACCATCAGAGATACATGACGATCCTCTCCGATTTTTCGCTCGGTAAATATTCTGAGGTAGTGAAACTTTGTCAAGGTGTCACCTTGGATTTATCAAAATCTAGCGATCAAAATATCTTAAATGCCTTGGTGTTGAGTTACGCTAAGCTGGGTAATGTAGAACAAACTCTAGTTATCTTCGAACAGCTAGCTAATAAATCGTTGAGTTTGGAAATGACCAATTGTTTTTTGGCGATGTTTGAGGATTACGGCCTCCCTAAACGAATCGAAAAAAAATCATTTTTAAATGTATGTCGTCTAATACTGGCTCAATTTCCACATGACGAAGCGATTCGTACGCGCTCTGTTCGATTGATGACTGTATTCGAATGCATAGACGCGGGCGAAACACTAAAATTGATGAGCGCCGTTAAGCGTCCTCAGACCAACATTTGGTTCGAGTTTATGATTCAGGTCAATTCAAAACTTGGCTTTTACGATGACGTGATTATCTTGATTAAACAAGCGAAAAAATCAGTGGTGTTCAATGAGCCTTTGGCTATTTCATCTTTGCGGGGAGCTTTGCAGACGCAAGATATTACGGTAGTCGAAGATCTTATTAGATTTTTAACGAAACGTAAGATTGAGAGTTATCCAGTGGATGAGGCGATAGCAAATGCTTATGTTTCTATAGGCAGTACTGATAAGGCGATGAAGAGGTTTATCTATTTGTTAAAGAGGTCGACTAACCTATCTCAAAAGGCGAGTATTTTGTACAACGCATCTTTGCTTCCAGTCCATAACGACTATATTTCTAAACAGCTTGACTTACTAGATTGCGATTCCCGCCACTTTGATCCTAAAGACCAAGAACTCATCCATTTCGCAAAAGCTTGGACTTTTAGGAAACTCAAGAATTTTGATTCGAGCGTAGCTCATACGATTAAGGGAAATAATTTAATAAATTCTCGTCTGGTTTTTAACTTGGAGACTTATATTCGGGAAATATCTGACGCATTCGAAGCACACGATAAGCTTTTAAAAACCAGTATCGAGATAAAACCTATCGTTGCACCAACACTTTTTTTTGTTGGCTTGCCGAGGTCAGGGTCTACTGTCCTAGCAGATCGTATTTTTCGACTTTACGATTCAGAAAATTTGGAAGAGAGCGATTTTCTTGTAAATTTTTTCCAACAAATTGTGACGAAGATAAAAGCAGAGGAAAAAATCCAATCTTTGGTTAATCTTTTTCCGGCTATTTGGGCAAAGGCAACGAGACAGTGTGAAAAGCTTGTTATAGACAAAAGCCTCAGCAATTTTAAATATCTTCCATTGCTTCAACTTTTTTTTCCAAACTCATGTATCACGTGGACTTCACGCCCAAGCGATGACCATCTTTGGGGGATTTACAAACAGCGGTTTGTTAGCAATCCATTAGCGTATACAGCTGACCCAAAGACTCTGAAACAAGTTTTTAACATTTCAATCGAAACTCAGAAAAAATGCCGATGTTTGGGTTTTGACTTCATTGAAGCTCGACTGGAAAAATTGGCTACTACGGAAATCAAAATACAAAAAAAATTGAACCAATTGAAGGGCGTTAAGCTACGACAAACAGAATTGACCATTGACGCGGACCGTGTTTCGAACACGGCGGCGAATACTCAGATTCGATCAGAGTATTCCCAGCCAGGAAACACGGAGCTTGACTACGCAAGAAAACATATTCCGGCCTTATTTAATCTCGAGGTGTAGCGTTCTCTTTGGATTTTTTAGGCTCGGACATAGTGAAGCGTCGTATCGTCTGCGAATGTACTTATTGCTTTTATTTTTTCCTGGGCGAATTGGCGACTAGTTAATTTCGTTAACAGTGAGTAGTTCTTCGACCAATAGTTCTTTTGGTATACTGTTTGGTGGTCTTTTAGCTTGCATCTCAGGTAATCTTAGCTTGAAAATAGAGGTGCTTAAAATAGCGGATATCAATGGTGACTCTTGTCGGTCCCCTCGCAATCGAGCATGTGTGAACCCCGTCAGGCCCGGAAGGGAGCAGCGGCAGCAGGTGCTCGATGTGCCGGGGTGTGGCTGGCAGGAGTTGCTTCCAGTCTTAAGAGGCATGCATGAATCAGCAGGTCTTAGCCAGAAAATGGCGGCCGACTACATTCGACAAACTAATCGGCCAAGAACACGTTCGTAAAGCACTAACGCATGCGCTGGATTCAGGGCGATTGCATCAAGCGTACCTATTTAGCGGTACTAGAGGCGTTGGAAAGACCACCATCGCTAGAATCCTGGCACGATGTCTAAATTGTGACCGTGGTGTTTCGTCAACACCTTGCGGAGACTGTAGTACTTGCCGCGCAATTTCAGATAACCGGTTTGTAGATTTGCTTGAAGTTGACGCGGCAAGTCGAACCAAGGTTGAGGATACTCGCGAGCTTCTTGAAAATGTGAGTTATGCGCCGAGCCATGGGCGCTTTAAGGTATACCTTATTGACGAAGTCCATATGCTATCAACGCACTCCTTCAACGCCTTGTTGAAGACACTTGAAGAACCTCCTGCTCATGTTGTGTTTCTGTTGGCAACCACTGATCCGCAGAAGCTGCCGCCGACTGTCTTGTCACGATGTCTGCAGTTCCATTTGAGGGATCTGAGTCCAGACGTTTTAGAGTCTCACCTTGAATACGTTCTCGGCGAGGAAAATCTCTCGTTTGAAAAAGATGCGCTATGGTATTTAGCTAAGGCAGGTAGGGGATCAGTGCGTGACTCGATGACACTACTAGATCAGGCCATTGCGCATGGAGCTGGATCAGTTCTAACGGACAACGTGGTGGAGATGCTTGGCGCACAGGGCGTTTCTGAAATTCCGATGTTATTAGCTGAAATTGCTAGAGGTGAGGCTTCAGAAGCAATTACGCGTATTAATCAGTTATCGAATGAATCGCCAGATTGGATGGCGTTGGTTAGTGGAATGCAAGAGATGCTTCATCAGATTGCAGTTGCGCAAGTGGCTGATCAGGGAATTGACCATCTCTCCCCTGATGAAAAAAAATCAGTGCATGATCTGGCTAATTTAATGTCGCCTGAGTTCATTCAGCTTGCGTATCAGTTCTCATTAACTGGGTATCGAGATCTTCCATTAGCTGTTGATGGACGATCAGCATTCGAAATGCTCGTGTTGCGAATGATAGCGTTTCGACCAGCGAAGGCGGGGGAGATGATTGGCACTCCCCAGTCACCGCAAGCTGGCTCTCACCCTGATCAAAAGCTCCAGCCCGAGCCTGAGCCGAATAAGTCGGATAGTGTCATCCAAGAAAATATGATGAAGTATGCTTCATCACATTCACAGGCGACGTTAATAGATAAGAGCCCGATCAGCGAGCCCAATATCGACAAGAACTCGATGCCATTGCCGAATCATGAGAGCAAGGGCGCTACTTCGGAATTGGCCTCGGAGTGTACGATTTCCGAGTCTAGTTCAATGATGTTGTCCACGATAGAGAAAATAGCAGATATCGATGTTTCTGCAGCAGATTCAGATACGCAATATGAGTCACAGCCCAGATTATCATTTACCCCAGAATCGTGGATCTTTGAGACAGGCCTTCTTGGCCTACAAGGAATGACAGCCTCGCTGGTGAATCAAACAGAGCTCGTCTCTTTAAACAAGGACGAGGTGGTGCTAGCTTCAAACACACACACTGAGGGGTTGCTCAATGAGCTACACCGCCGACGAATATCTGAGGCATTTTCAAAGCACTTAGGCCACAGTCCGAAAATCGTGGTAGAGATTCGTGAGACATTAGGGGAGACTCCGGAATCATACCGCGCTCGTATAAAGGGTGAGCGTCTTGAACTCGCCAAGAAAAAATTCGGGGAAGATGCCTTTGTCAGAGCTCTAACTGAGCGATTCAACGCGTCGATACCTATAGAAACGATTCAACCAAGAGATGGAGATAACCATGTTTGATGGTCCATTACAGGAAATGATGAAGCAGGCTCAGAAAGTTGCTGATCAGATGAAGGAAGCACAATCAAAGCTGTCTGAGCAAGAAGTTAGTGGTGAATCAGGCGCAGGCCTCGTATCCGTGACTCTAAACGGGCAGGGTGACTGCAAATGCGTTGTTATTAACCCGAACGTGCTGGCTGACGAGCCCTCCATTGTGGGTGAATTGGTGGCTTCTGCAATTAACGATGCGAATAAGAAATTAGAGGTGATGAAGAAAGAATCTATGGGCAACTTAACTCAGGGTCTTAACTTACCTCCAGGATTTAAATTTCCTTTTTCATGAGTGTTTCGCCGCTTTTACAAGATCTTGAGAGTGCCCTCCGTTGCTTGCCGGGTGTCGGTCCACGATCAGCCGCTCGTATGGCACTTCATGTGCTCGAGAGAGATCGCGACAGAGGATTAAATCTTGCAGAAGCTCTTCAGCAAGCGTTGGAACAAATTGAGCACTGCGAGTGTTGTCGTAATCTGACCGAAATCCAGCCGTGCCGGATTTGCCAGGACGAGTCTAGAGATCAGAACTTACTATGCGTGGTGTCATCTCCGAGTGATATTCTCGCGATCGAACGATCAGGTTTGTTTCTAGGTAGGTATCACTGCTTGGCCGGTTTGCTGAGTCCTCTTGAGGGTCTTGGTCCTCAGGAAATTGGTCTGGCTGCATTGTTTGAAAGGGTACAAATAGAAAAGCCTAACGAATGTCTGGTGGCGCTCGCGTCTACAGTCGAGGGTGAGGCAACTACACATCAGATAGTAATTGGGCTCGGGGACTCGGTTTGCGTTACCCGCTTGGCGCAGGGAGTCCCAGTCGGTGGTGAACTGGATCATCTTGATATCTCGACGCTTTCTCAGGCGCTAGCCTCGCGCACTGAGGTTCAACGTTGACGGTTTTAAACTGGATTGATCAACAGGCCACTCTTGATGATCTGATTGCCGTCATTTCAGAGTCACCTGCAATCACTCTTGATACAGAATTTGTACGCGTTTCAACTTTTCACCCCAGGCCGGGGTTGATTCAAGTCGGCCTAAACTCGAAGGCTTTTTTAATCGACCCGCTTGTCGGTTTAGATTTACAACACTTCGGTGATCTTCTGAGTGGCCGTGTTACATCAATATTGCACGCCGCTCAGGAGGACTACGAGGTGTTGTTTCGACTTACGGGGCAGCTTCTTGGGCAGGTGTTTGATACACAAGTTGCCTACGCGCTTCTTAGCGCAAAAATCGCGCCGAGTCTGTCCACTCTTGCATCAGAACTATTAGGTAAGGAGATTTCTAAACAAGAAACTCGCTCAGACTGGACGCGTCGCCCGTTGTCAGATGCGCAGTGTCAATACGCTAAGGATGACGTATTAGTGCTTGAGCCGCTGTATGAGATTCTATTGGAGAAACTCGAGAAGGCTGGTCGATTGGACTGGATGCATGAGGAAATGCAATCGATTAGAGACCGCAATGCTTCAACTTTAGTAAATGGCGACATTGAAACGCAAATCTATAAATTCGGTAACGCGTGGCGGTTGAGTCCGACAGCAATGTCGCGGTTGGTGCACCTTGTAAAGTGGCGTGAAAAGGCGGCCCGCCGACTTGATCGACCAAGGAAGCATGTTCTGAGCGATCAATCAGTATTCTCATTAGCCACCTCTGGTGATGTTGGTCGCCACCATCGATTAGTTAGTCAGCATGGACTGAGTGATAAACAAGCGGATCGGTATGGCGAGCAACTAAAATCGGTGATCGAAGATGCTATGAATGCTGAGACTATAGAGCCACCACCGCCACCCTTATCAAAAACTTTAAAAAACGTGTTTAAGGGGCGGCAAACTCAAATTGAAGGTATTGCCAAAGGGTTAGGAATTGCTCCAGAAATGCTCGTAAAAAAGCGACAACTTGTAGCCTCATTGAACGGTCGCGAATGGAAGCCATCAGGATGGCGTAAAGTAGTTTTAGAGGATGTGTTTCATGCGTATAGTTGAAATTTTTAAAGGCAATAAACGTGAAGAAATGTATCTTTTTGTGGACCAAAAAGAGGGTTTGAAATCAGTTCCTGAGAGTTTAATAGCCACATTCGGTACCCTGGAATCGGTGATGATTTTCCCTCTAACTCATTCCGAAAAATTGGCGCGTGTTAATGCATCTGAGGTTCTTGAATCGATTGAGAGACAGGGCTACTTCTTACAGATGCCGCCAGCGCCAGAAGGCTTAGCTGAAGCTCAAATTAGTGCGATGGTAAAGGCAGAGGAGGAGTTGACCAACGCTCAGCACGAGCAACCAGATCACTAAAGGTAAGCCGAAAAGTCCAACGACGAGGATCGACGCAATCGCCGCTAGGATAATCATGTAGGCATTTGCTATGTTGTTAACCGCGATCCTGTTTGCGACAGCTGAAATATCATCCTGAAGCGTTGTGTAAAGAGGTAAAGCAAGAAAACCACCACCAGCACTCGTCAAAATTAGGCCGACTGAGGCAACCGTATGGTTCGATATTTGAATCAAAAGGCTGCCCATAACCATCGTGAAAGCACCAAGAAAGATTCGTCGAACTAGGTCTTGTTGCTTCAGTAATACACCACCAATCGCCCCGAGCGTGACGCCGATAACGAAGTAACTGAGCAATGTTCCAACCGACTGTGGTGGTAAATGCCAGATATCTACTGCCAAGATTGGCAGATGTGTTAGCCACACAGAGCCAACTCCCCAAAACCCGCTCAAGCACCAAATTGCCGAAATCGATCGTTGATCTTTTCTTTGTCGACGAATTAGCTCAATCAAAGACTGTTGGACGCTTTCCGAGCATCCTTCAAGCGTCGGCAATAGAAGAATTCCAAAGCAACCAATGACTGCCAAGATGACCATCAAAAGGATCAACAGGTAGGGCGATGATACGATCCAATCAGCAGCCAAAAGGGTCCCGGCGAGTATCGCAATAAAGGTCGCTGTCTCCATCCAAGCGTTACGATCTAAAATTTTATTAGGTTCGCTGAGTCGGGGAATGAGTGCGTATTTCAATGGGCCAATGAGCGCCGATTGAATACCAAACCCCGCAACACAGAAAAGTAGAACCCATCCGATTTGGTTGGCAATTGCAAGACAAGCGATCAACGCAAGCGCTAATTCCACGAGTTTTAAAGTAAATAACCACCGTTTAGGGGGCTGTTTATTTGCTTTATGTGCTGCAAGACCTGCGAAAAAAACAAAGGGTAGTATAAAACACAGGGCAGCGATGTTTGCCAGAACAACTGGATCTAGTCCAAACAGATCCCAAGATAGCGCAGTTATCGCTACTACAAATGCTGTCTTCACTAAATTATCGTTGGTAGCCCCGGCGATCATAGTTAGTAGAAGTCCAGCAAAACCCAAATCAGTCTTCAGGTTGAGGCCTCCACGCGTTTTGAGAGCGCAGAAAAATTTCCTTCAAAACCGTTGGCATTTATTGCGACTTTTCTCATGCGGCCTAAATAAATATATGAGTTGTTGATATGATCCCACGAACTAATCTCTCGCTGAAACCTATCATCATTGTGACAAACCTCTATTTCAGGTCAATAGGATAATTTTTGTTGCATTGCAAAAAAAATCTGATATCGTTATTTTATTGTGCAATGCAAAATAGATTTATGGAGATTGTATGTACCAAATCGATACGTCCCTAACCCTTTACATGTTAAGGCAGATGGACTTAGCACTCGCTCAGTCGAATGCTTTATTTATAAAAATGGTTAACGACACTGTTGCACTTAATCAAGCAATTCTAAATTTCGAGCCGCTGGAACTCACCTCTAACATCAATCTCGACTCGATGTTCCCAACTATGGAGACCTCTGCTCAAGAGAGAGAACGAAAAGGTCAGAGCAGGTTCAATCTGTGAGTGTGATAGCGCAAATACCCACGCCCAAAGACGATTTGAAATTGATTAAAGGTATCGGTCCGGGACTTGAGAGGAAATTGCAGGATGTTGGGATCATACTGTTTGAACAAATAGCCGATTTATCTGATCTACAAATTGCTGATCTCGAGACGAATGTCGTCAAATTCACTGGTCGCATAAAGCGTGATGACTGGATAGTTCAAGCTGAGCAATTGATGAAGAAATGACGTAATAGTTGTCCTCTCAAACTTTTTACAAGCCGGGCCCGAGCCCTGCTTTTTTTACTTGGCCCGACGGAATCACGTTGAGGTCGCGAAGGATTTGTCCGGCAGGGCTCTCTTTAAAACAATGAATCCGACTATAGCTGAGATAATCGAACCGGTTAAAATACCGAGACGATCCAGTCCTGCCAATGGATTGCCCATTCCACCGAATGCAAGAGACCCGATGAAGAGCGACATGGTAAAGCCAATGCCACACAGGAAGGCGACCCCAAATAGTTGTCCCCAGTTAACATGTTTAGGCATGCTTGCAACGCCAAATTTCAGAATGAAGTAGCAGAAAATCATCACGCCGATTGGTTTGCCAACGAGCAGGCCGGCTGCTATCCCCAAGGGAACTGGATGACCTAGAATTGAGAGCCCTTGCTCACCAATTGCGACACCTGCATTCGCAAAAGCGAACAGCGGCAAAACGAGATAACTGGAGAAGCCATGCAACTCATGCTCTAGTTTGACCACGGGTGAAGTTTCCTGTTTGGGTAGTGAATATGGGATACAAAACCCGAGAGCTACCCCTGCGAGTGTTGCGTGTACCCCAGACTTCAGCACAGCGACCCACATAATAAATCCGATGAATAGGTATGCGGACTGGTTGCTTACATTGAGGCGGTTCATCAATATTAGGACGCCAAGCGCGGCAAATGCTAATCCAAGCGCCTCAATACTTAATTGCTCAGTGTAAAACAGGGCAATGATGACAATCGCACCTAAATCGTCGGCAACCGCGAGAGTTAAAAGGAAAACCTTCAAAGCGACAGGGACGCGGGGCCCAAGTAGAGCCAAAACACCAACAGCGAAAGCAATATCGGTTGCCGCTGGGATTGCCCAGCCATTCACTGCGCCCTCAACACCATGAGTGACGATCAAATATATCAGCGCTGGTGCTGCCATCCCCCCAACTGCAGCGCCTAGAGGAAGGAGCGCTTGGCGGATATCTGACAGGTGTCCGACCATCAGCTCACGCTTAATCTCGAGGCCGATCAAGAAGAAAAATATCGCCATCAGGCCATCGTTTACCCATAAAAGAAATGGTTTATCTATGACGACAGGCCCCACGCCGAGAACCACCTTAGTGGAAAATATATTCTCGTAGTAGGATGCCAGTGGCGAATTCATGATTGTCATCGCCAAGATGGCCATGATCAGGAGCAGAACGCCAGGACCAACCTCCGAGTGGAGGACAGCGTTGAGCTTTTTAATCGGTCCTAAACTTTGATTTGGGGATTCCATGTGCGTCAATGTCTCCTCGATCTACGAAAACTTTTAGTTATAAGTGCACGAAATTTATGTGTGGCTTAGGTGTCAATAATGCGAAGGCAGAAGCCCAATGGCAAGCGTTGCCTTCGCCCGAGGTCGAAAAAGGTGAAATTCTTTTAAAGTTTGAGGCCGCCGGATTGAATCGGGTGGACAGATCGGTAAAACAATCGTGTTAATGAGATGAGGACATAATGAGTAAATACGATTTAGTCGTTATCGGCGCAGGTAGTGGTGGTGTCCGTGCTGCCCGTATGGCGGCCAATTTTGGTGCCAAAGTCGCAGTTATTGAAGACCGTTATCTAGGGGGGACATGTGTCAACGTGGGTTGTGTTCCGAAAAAATTATATGTCTACGGTTCGAGCTTCTCGGAGTCGATAAGCGATGCGTCAGGGTACGGGTGGGATGTAACAAATAATGGTTTCAATTGGCAGACGCTTCGCGATAATAAAATCAATGAAATCAGTCGATTGAATATGGTTTATGATCGCTTATTAAGTAATTCAGGGGCCGAGCTGGTTAATGGTCGAGGAAAAATAATTGATCCGCACACTGTGCGGGTGGGTGATCGTAACCTATCAACGCAAAGAATTTTGATCGCCACAGGCGGATGGCCACGTAATCCTCACGTGCCAGGGATTGAACTGACCAAATCCAGTAATGAAATTTTTGACTTAGAACACTTACCTAACCGTATTCTTGTTGTTGGTGGAGGGTATATTGCGGTGGAATTTGCTGGAATTTTCGCGGGTCTCGGCGTC
>MDSV01248510.1_pt1 | contig 11192 bp, 11 predicted proteins | sample 810851 | NCBI WGS metagenome assembly MDSV01 (sample SAMN05326640, study PRJNA326480) | marine metagenome | isolation source: seawater | place: Atlantic Ocean: North East | collected 2012 | reverse complement strand
TAGTTAACTCCTTTTTCTCGGTTATCTTCATATATTAATATATTAACTCAGGATACACGCGAGTATCCTACGAGGAAATTCGTGTTTTAAATTTTAAATTCCAAAGATTAATTATTATTTATTAAAATTTTTTAAAACATATAATACAGACGATTTTTTTTATTAATTTGTCAAATGGAATTTCTAGACTTAAAAACTCAACAGAAACGTATTAGAAAACCTCTTGAAAAAAGAATTAGTAGCATACTTGATCACGGGGCATACATCATGGGCCCTGAAGTTTTTGAACTTGAAGAAAAATTAGCCGATTATTGTGGAGTAAAACATGCCATTTCATGTTCGTCAGGAACTGATGCATTATTGATTCCATTAATGGCTTGGGGTATTGGTCCAGGAGACGCAGTATTTACGACTCCTTTCACTTATGTTGCAACTGCAGAAGTAATTTCTATTCTTGGTGCAACACCTGTTTTTGTAGATGTTTATGAATCAACTTATAATATTGATTGTGAAAAATTAGAAGTTGAAATTAAAAAAACTATTAATGAGGGCAAGCTTAAGCCAAAAGCAATTATACCTGTAGATTTATTTGGGTTACCTGCAAGATATAGACTTATAGATAAAATTGCTAAAAAATACAATTTGAAAGTTGTAGAAGACGCAGCTCAAAGTTTTGGTGGATCAATAAGAGGTAAAAGAGTTGGTGTATTTGGAGATGTGGCTGCAACTTCATTTTATCCAGCTAAACCTTTAGGATGTTATGGTGATGGTGGAGCAATTTTCACAAATGATGATATTATAGCAGAGGAGTGCAGAGCGATTCGAATACACGGTACTAAATCAGATCGCTATAATAGTGAAATGATTGGTTTAAATGGTAGACTTGACAGCATACAAGCAGCTGTTTTATTAGAAAAATTATCTATTTTTAATGAAGAGTTGGAAATGAGAAATGAAGTAAATTTTCATTATCGAAAATATCTAAATAATGCACAATATCATCCAAAAGACTATCAATCTGCTCATGCTTTATTTTCTATTGTGCTAGGATCAAACACCAAAAGAGATGATTTGATAGATAGACTATCACAAAATAAAATTCCATCAGTAGTATATTATAAATTTCCAATTCACTTAATGAAAGCTTTTGATTATTTAGGTTATAAAAAAGGAGATTTACCAATATCAGAAAAATTATCAGATACAATTCTCAGTCTTCCAATGCATCCATATTTATCTTTTAAAGAAATTGATTTAATTAATCTCGTTATTAAACAGAAATAATGAAGTATGTAGTAACAGGCGGTGCAGGATTTATTGGATCAAATTTAGTTGATCAGCTTATTAAAGAAAAGAACGAAGTATGCGTTATTGATAATTTTTCAACAGGGAAAAAAGAAAATTGCAACCCAAAAGCTAAGTATCACAATCTAGATATATCAAAAAATAAAAATATCAATAAAATAAAAGAAATATTATTAGGTTGCGATTCTGTTTTTCATTGTGCAGCGCTTGCAAGAGTTCAACCATCAATTAAAGACCCTGTAAAATATGAAATCAACAATACATTAGGTATTATAAATATGCTAAAAAGTTCTGTTGATTCAGAAGTGAAAAGATTTATATATAGCGCATCTTCTTCAGCATATGGTCCAACAGAAAATCTTCCATCATCAGAAAGTCATTTACCTAATCCCATTTCCCCATATGCAAATCAAAAATATTATGGCGAATTATGTTGTAAAATGTTTACCAAGGTTTATGGCTTAGAAACAGTATCTTTAAGATATTTTAATATTTATGGAGAAAGACAAAATCTTGGTGGTGCTTATGCGACAGTTGTTGGAATTTTTTTAAAACAAAAATTAGATAATTTACCCTTAACAATTAATGGAGATGGGAATCAAAGAAGAGACTTTACTTATGTTGGTGATGCAGTAAACGCCAATGTTTTAGCTTCTTCTTCAACAAAGGTTGGCAAAGGAGAAGTCATTAATATAGGGGCAGGAAAAAATTATTCAATAAATGAATTAGCAGAAATGATTGGTGGGCCAAAAGCACATCGAAATCCTGTCAATGAGCCCTTTCAAAATTTAGCAGATATTAGCAAAGCTAAAAAAGTATTAAATTGGGAACCTAAAATGGAAATAAGTGATTGGATAAAAAGATATAAAATTTTTATGGGGATATAAATATGAGCAAAAAAATATTAATTACAGGAGGAGCAGGTTTTATTGCACATCATGTGATTGAAAAGATTTTATCTACAACTGATTGGCATATAGTTACTTTAGATAGACTAGATTTCAGTGGTAATTTGAATAGATTAAATGAGGTTGTTTCATCTTTCTCTAAAACTGAACAGAAAAGAGTCAAAGTAATCCACCATGATTTAAAAGCTGAGCTAAATCCGGAGATTCAAGCTGCAATTGGTAAAATTGACTATATAAGCCATTTAGCTGCTGGTTCACATGTTGACAGATCTATATCTTATCCAATTGAATTTGTTATGGACAATGTTCTAGGCACTGCACACATTTTAAATTATGCCAGAAAAATTGATTCACTTGAAATGTTTTCATACTTTAGTACTGATGAAGTTTTTGGACCTGCGCCTGATGGTATCAGCTACAAAGAAAACGACAGATATAATTCGACTAATCCATATTCTGCCTCAAAAGCCGGTGCAGAAGAATTAGTTGTAGCTTTTGAAAATACGTATGGATTACCAGCAATTATAACACATACAATGAATGTCTTTGGTGAAAGACAAAGTCCTGAAAAATATATTCCAATGGTAATTAGAAAAGTCAGGGATGATGAAACTGTTACAATTCATGCTAATAAAGAAAAAACTGAAGCCGGGTCCAGACATTATATACATGCAGAAGATGTTGCTGATGCATTATTATTTCTATATAATTATGATATATCATTTGAGCCTGATGCTACTGGTGCAAAATGTCCTAAATTTAATATTGTTGGTAAAGATGAAATTGATAATTTAGAATTAGCTCAATTCATTGCTAAAACACAAAACAAAAATCTAAATTATGATATGGTAGATTTTCATTCTCAAAGACCTGGGCATGATTTGAGATATGCTCTTGATGGTTTAAAAATGAAAAAAATGGGATGGGAACCAAAATCCGCTTTTGATAGGCTTGAAACAACTATTAAATGGACACTAGATAATCCTAGATGGCTTAAAATTTAATGATATATAAAATTAAAGATATTTTGTTAACATCATTTTTGAGATTATATTTTGGTGGTATGATAAAAACATTAGCACTACTTATTTTTGTAAACACTTTTGCATTTAGTCAAACTTCTTTGTCTGCTTCTGAATTAGATATAATTAAGGAAAATTTAAAATCAGGTAGTAGTTCTGAATTAATAGAACCAGATACGCCAGCAGATCTTTCTCCAAAAGAAATTTCTATAGAATCTCCTACCCTTGATATTGTTGAAATGGATTATTTTGGGTATGATTATTTTCTTAGAGACATAAGTTTTTTTGACAATATACCCACACCAGTAGATTTTAAGTTAGGTAGCGGTGATGAAGTAGTCATTTCAATGTGGGGACAAAGAAATATTCAAGAAACTTTTACATTAAATAAAGATGGATCTATTTTTTACAAAAATATAGGGTTTATCAACCTGTCAAATAAAACGTTAAATGAAGCCGAAGAATTTTTGATTGAAATATTATCAAAAACCTATAGCACTTTAAAAGATGAAAGCAATCCAACAAAGTTAAAATTAAGTCTAGGAGAGTCAAAATCAGTTAATGTTTTCTTAACCGGTTTTTCGAATAAACCTGGCGTGCATTTAATCCATCCTTTTTCTGATATTTATTCTGCAATAACCCAATCTGGAGGGGTTAGTTTTGATGGGTCTTTAAGAAACATCAAATTAATCAGAAATGGAGAAAAAATTGCAGATGTTGATTTTTATTCTTTTTTCATTGAAGGTTTAAACACATTCTCAAAAATTAGACTGCTCGATGGAGATATAATTCATATACCTAGCGTTAGCAAGAGAGCTGAAATTTCTGGTGAAGTTTTGAGACCTGGAAACTATGAGTTGAAAGAAAATGAAAATTTAGAAAATCTAATAAATTATGCTGGAGGTATTACAAGTAATGCTCAATCTAAAGCCATACTAGATCTTGTAATTCCAATTAAAAAGAGAGTGAGTTCAGATTTACCAAATGAATCAAAATTAGTTGATATTGCTACTAATATGAATCATAATTTAACATCTGGTTCAACTGTAAATATATTATCTGTATCAAATTCTTCAAATAAAGTCACTATAGTAGGAACAGTTAAAACACCAGGAGAATATCCGGTAAGTAACTTACGAGAAATTTTAGATATCGCAGGTGGTTTTCAAGATCCTACTTTTGAAAAGAAAATCAAAAAAGATACAATAGCTATATTAAGGAAAGATGATAGCCAGATTTACGCAGAAGGTTTTAAAGTTAGTTATGATGAATCAATAAACTTTATTCTTGAAGCTGAAGATATTATTATAGTGTATTCAAATTCAAATTATCGTGAACCCATTACTCTTACTATTGAAGGAGAGGTTATAAATCCAGGAACTTTCCTTTATCAGGATGGCATGCAGGTTAAGCACGCACTTGACTTGGCTAAAGGTATAACTATCTTTGGTGATAAAAATGCTATTGAAGTATACAATAATATTTCTGGGGATAAGATTAACAATATTACTCTAGATACAGAATTACCTGTAGATGCAAGAATAGTTATTCCTAGAATTAATAATGTTGTTAGAGTTGAAGGGTCAGTTTTTAACCCAAGAACTTTAGTATTTGAAAGCAATCAATCTTTATCAAAATATATAGAAAGTGCTGGTGGGCTAAATGATAATGCGGATAAAAGAGAAATACAGATTATTAAATCTAACGGCGATATCAAAAAAGTAAATCTATTTTTCGGAAAAATTTATGGCCGCATAGATTCAAATGATACAATATTAGTTCCTACAAAAGAAGAATCAACTTTTGATGCTGTAGAACTCACATCAAATATAGTTTCACTCCTAACTAATCTTGCAACAATAATCTTTATTGTAGATTCAAATAATTAAAAAATACTACCAATTCAAATGAAATTAGTTTTATTAAGACATGGAGAAAGTGAATGGAATTTACAAAATAGATTCACTGGATGGACAGATGTTGAATTAACTAATTCAGGTGTAAATGAAGCTAAAAGTGCAGGTTTAAAAATTATTGATGAAGGAATACAAATAAAAACTATCTTTACTTCAATATTAAAAAGAGCTATTCAAACAACTGAAATTGTATCAAATTGCATAAACTTTCCATTAGATCAAGTTGAGTATGATTGGAGATTGAACGAAAGACATTATGGGGCTTTACAGGGATTTAATAAAGCTGAAACTGCAGAAAAATATGGTGAAAAACAAGTCCATATTTGGAGAAGAAGTTATGATATATCTCCACCTCTATTGTCTAAAAATGATAAAAGAAACCCAAGGTTTGAAAAAAAATTTAATCATATTAAAGAAAACCTACCATTAGGAGAGAGTTTAAAAGAAGTTATAGAAAGGCTTACACCATTTTGGAGAAAATATACAAGATATATTACTAAAAAAGATGGATATCATTTAATTGTTGCACATAGCAATTCTTTAAGAGCTATTATTAAGACCTTAGAAAAGTTATCTTCTGAAGAAATAATGGATATAAATATTCCAACAGGAATACCACTTGTTTACGAATTAAGTAATAAATTAGAAGTACAAAGTAAAAGATATTTGATTGATAAGGAAACTTTGAAAGAAAAAAACGAAGCAATAAAAAAACAAGGCACTAAAAATGGATAAAATAATTTCTAGATCATTAGAAGAGCATTTTGAACTTCAAGATGATATGCAAAAACTCTTACCTGAAAAGCTAAAAGAAATTTCAGAGGTTTTAATAAAAGCTTTAGTTAATAATAATAAGTTGATGTGGTGTGGTAATGGAGGGAGCGCTGCTCAGGCAGAACATTTATCAGCTGAATTATTAGGTGGACTGAATAAAAAGAAAGTAGAACCTTTTTTTTCAATTTGTCTTAATGCTGATTCTTCTTTTATAACTGCATGGTCTAACGATGATTCATTCGATAATATTTTTTCAAGACAAATTCAAGCATATGGACGACCAGGAGATGTTCTTATATTATTAACAACCAGTGGAAACTCTCTTAATCAAATTAAAGCAGCTGAATTATGTAAAAAATTAAAGATAGATGTTGTTTCTTTAACAGGTAATATTGGAGGAGATTTGCTAGAATTATCTGACTATAACATTAATGTCGATAGCAAAAGTACACAAAGAGTTCAAGAAATGCACATTATGATGGGGCATATTTTGTGTGATATTATCGAAGAGTCCTTATAGTTTATAGAAAATACGCACTCCTATTCCATTTTTCATACTTTCATCATTTAAGATATAAATACTTAATTCAGAAATATTTGTCAGATTTTTTTTGTTAAAAGATTTTGTAAAAATAAGTTCATATTTTATTTTATCACTAATGTTTACTTTCCTAGCAACTTTAAATCGATAGTTATAATCTTTATAAATTTCACCACCTAAGCCTAAATGAACAACTTTTACAGGCAGAACTTCAAGATGGTTAATAAATGGATTGCCGAGAGTATACCCATTATAGCTCCAACCAAGATTATATTGATAGTGGTTATAGTAAGCATCATTGTAACGAGCATTATCTTGACCTGTTGTTTGTAAATATTCAATTAAAAGTAGTGTTTTTGGAATATAGTTTTCTAATTCTATTCCCCATAATCCATCTATTCCATTCGAAAATCTTAGACCACTTGTATCCTCAAAAAAGTGTTGATAGTAAGTTTTTAATATTTTTTGTTTAACTGTTCTTTTATAATAAAAATCCCAAATTCCTAAATGATTTCCCAGCGCATTTGCATGAGGTTCTCCCGGGAGCTTAGGACCATCAGCGCTAATGAAAACTTTTAGAAAATCTTTGAAAGAGCTAGGAAATTTTCCACTTTCTTTTGTACCACCTGCCCACATTGCCTCATGAACAAAGCCAATGCTAAAATTATTATTACCTTTCATATAATTTAAGTATAGAAATTTTTCATGAAGCATTGGAGCATGGATATAAATATTATTTTTTTTAAAAAATGCATTTGCAATTCCATAAGTAAAACTTATGCTCTCATTTCTTTTCGATGTATATGAGCCTAATAAACCAATTTTAGGCATAGGTTGAGCATTATTGCTAATTAACATAGACCCTGAACTGATATCATCATTTAAATAAACACTGAAGTCTTTATAATATCTCCCTATTTTGATTTGTGTATTCTTAAATAGTCTTGATTTTATAAATGATTCACCAAAATAAGTTTTATCTTCCAATACAGAAATTGATATTTTATAATCAATTTTATTTTTTTGATAAATACTATTGTAATCAAACTTAATTTTTGAAGGATCTTGACCAAAATTATTATATTTAGACCACCAATGATTAGAAAGATTGGAATTTAATTGAATATCATAATTATGCTTAAAATCTTGAGAAAAGATTTGGGAGATTAGCAATAATATTACTCCACTTTTTTTAAAATTAATTTTTGTTAATTGGTTTAACATAAAATTTCCAATCCATCACTTCAATAGTTGAATGCTCTGATATGTTAAATGATTGGAATTCTTTTTTTGGTAAGACCCTTTTTTCTTCACCATTCACTAGCAAACCAATTGGCATAATAAAACTATCATTAACATTGTTCCATCTATATGAAAAGCTTGAATTTGTTTGATAGTATTCTAATTCTGGCTGATTTGGACTATAAAAATATTGTTCTGCAAAATACCAAAGATTTTTCCCTGTTTTTTCATTAACCTTATTAAAGAAATCTTCTGTATTTGCGAATCCTTTTGCATTTTCAGTCATAAACTCTTTTAATATTTCAAACCATACTTCATCATCATTAATAACACTTCTTAGGGTGTGCATCACCCATGCACCTTTCATGTAAGTATCACCATGAAGAGCCCAATGATTTTCATTTTCGTTTCCAACAATTGGTATCTGATTGGCTATTCTATTCTTTATTGAATTCAAATAGTGCACCCCAACTTCGTAGCTATCAAATTTATCTTCGAAATAAATCGCTTCAGAATAAACTTGCAATCCTTCATGAATCCAAATATGAGTTGGATCTGATGCAGTTACACTATTTCCAAACCACTCATGTCCGGTTTCGTGAATAATAAGCGGATCCATTACGCCATACATTGGCCAACTTTTACTTCTAACACCATTGTAAATGCTAAAACCATTACCGTATGTAACTGCAGATTGATGTTCCATCCCTAAATATGGGACCTCAATTAACTTATATCCATCTTCATACCATTGGTAATCACCAAAATATTTTTCATAGAAACGAATTACTTCTTTTGACATTGGAAAATAATTGCTTGCAAGTTCTTTATTATAATCTAAAACATAATGGTTCATTAAATGAACTTGATCATCCTTTATAAATGTATCTTGAACAGCTACATAATTACCAATCTGAACAGAAATATTGTAATTGTTAATTGGATTATTTACAAACCATTCATAGGAAGATTTATCCCCATTTTTTGAAATACTTCTTAGGTTTCCATTTCCAACAGCAACCATATCTGAAGGAACAGTATATACCATTCTTACGCTATCACCTTCAGCTGTAATATGATCTTTATTTGGCCACCAAATTCTTGCACCTTCACCTTCACATGAAACAGCAATCCAATCTCTCCCAGATTTGTCTTTTGACCATGTGAATCCTCCTGCCCAAGGTGGATTAACTGCTCCTTGGGGTATTCCTTCATAATAGACTGTAAATTCGAATAAATCTCCCTTTTTTATCAAGTAAGGGAAACTAATAAGTACTGCATCAAGCTTTCTTGAAAAAGATAATTCTTTGTTATTATGCAATATTTTATTGATACTTAAATTTTCAGCTAAATCTACTTGCAATTTTTCCAAATCATTTAAGCTTTCCGCTTTTATTTTAACAAATCCATCAATTGATTTTTTGTTAATATCAAAGTCGATATTAATATCATAAAAAGATACTCTATAAGATGAACGATTTTCATTTAAGTATCCCATCAAATAATTATTTTCAGTTAATTCAGGCAAATCATACTGAGATCCATGAGGCCTATTTTCTTGACAAGAAAAAAAAGTACAAAGTAGAAAGCTAAATATTATTTTTTTCATAATAAGTCCTTGTTTTAAAGATATTACCAGCAAAAATTATATAATAAAGAATGATACAAAATAAAAACCAAAGTACGATTGCAAATGCATCTTTAATCAAAAATAAAAAATATACTATTCCAAGATAAACAATCCATTTTACCCATATGGGCTGGTTCCATAGCTTTAATAACAAACTCATCTTTGTGCAAAATAATACAATTTGTCATAATAATCTAATGCTTCATCATAAATAGATTGATATTTTTTATCTAACTTATTTTGACTTTTGGTAAATTTTTGAAAATGAGTTGTATTAATCACATTATCATACCAATGCTTCCACCATATCCCATCTTGAGGATGATTTCCTTTATTCCATTTTAACATAGAGCTATTAAATTCTAAATCAAGATGGTTACACCATTTCGATAATATTTTTTTAGGATTTTCAAGTAAGATATTTGAATCAATCACAATGTAATTTTTACCGATACTGTCTAAATATTTCATGATTTTATATTGCTGAGGATATCCAAGCTCATCTATATGATTAAGAGTATTTTTTTTAATATAAGATTTTATTACACTTTTTGGATGACGAATTAGAATACAGTTTTCAAAGTTTTTGATCCAATCGATATTGTCTAAATTAATTAAATGGTGTGCCATATGCTTCTGATACCAATGTTTTTTATCATGAGGTATTTCTGAAGTAAGACCATTTACTACATCATCATACTTATGAGGATAGTAATCAATAATTTCTTTATATAAAGGATGTTTTAGTTGTAACTCTTTTAGGTAATAAGCGTAAAAAGGTTCATCAGAAACAAATACATCATCTCTGGAGGACCAAGATCTCATAAGTGCTGTGGATATATTTCTTGGACCTGACCAACAAGCAATTTTCATGCTAGCCTAAATATTCTTGAATTTTTTTATTATAGAGCATTCTAATTTTATTAACTAAGGAATCAACATTAGTTGATTCCAATTCTCTTCCTTCAAGCTTTGATACAGGAATAATTCCTGCAAATGTACCTGTTACAAAAGCTTCATTGCAGTCCTTAACATCTTCAAATGTAAAATTTGTTTCAGAGCACTCTATTTGATTATTTTTACATATTGAGATTGTTTTACCTCTTGTAATCCCGTTTAAACAATATTCTCCAATAGAAGTCAAAACTTTTTTATTTTTAATAAAAAAAAGATTTGTTGAATTGCATGTACTGATATTACCATTCATATCATTCATAATACCTTCATCGTACCCAAGCTTATTAGCCTCTATGCTTGCTAAAATACAATTTAGTTTACTTAATGTATTGAAATGCGGACTTAATATGCTATCATTAGGTCTAATATTAGAGACTCTACCAATATTTATACCATTGATGTAGGTGTTAGGATCTGTTTTTTTATGTTCAGGAATTATTACCATATTAATTGGACCAACATTAGCATTAGGATTTTGATATGGAGTTACTTTGTCTCCTCTGGATATTACTAAACGAATATGGATATTATCTTTCATTTCATTTTTATCTAAAACCTTATTTATTTCATCAATAATATTTTGTTTAGAGTAAGGTATATCGATTGAAATACCCTTAGCGCTTGAAAATAATCTATCGAGATGATCTTCAATAAATACCAGATGAGATTTGTGTAGTCTGATTCCTTCCCATACACCATCTCCTAAAAGGAATCCACTATCAAAAACAGAAATTTTTGCTTCTGATCTATGAAATAACTGCCCATTTATATTGATAAAAATATCTTTATTTTTTGTATTTGATATGTATGAATGACTGCTCATTTGTGGGCCCACAGGGACTTGAACCCCGAACCTGCGGATTATGAGTCCGTTGCTCTAACCAATTGAGCTATGGG
>MDSV01208770.1_pt1 | contig 11192 bp, 7 predicted proteins | sample 810851 | NCBI WGS metagenome assembly MDSV01 (sample SAMN05326640, study PRJNA326480) | marine metagenome | isolation source: seawater | place: Atlantic Ocean: North East | collected 2012 | reverse complement strand
TCGAGAGACTTTGTGTGTGTTGGCGTGCCACGGCGGCGCGAGCAAGAGAGACAGAGAGAGAGAGAGACAGAGAGAGACACAGAGAGAGACGGAGAGTAACGCGCGCGCGGTAAAAAAAAAAGAGCATGGCGTACGACGCGACGCTGCAATTCCTCACGGACGAGGAGCTCGCCGCGTTAATCAAAGCCGGGCCTTTGTACGACTCCGCCATTCACGAGAAAATTCCGGTGTCGGAATGGAGGAAAAATGCGGAACTGCACGTGCTGTACAACTCCATCGAGTTGCTGCACAACTCGGAAGTGATGAGCAATCTCTCGGTGCACTCGGACGCGATCGCGAGCCGAGTCTATCATTTCTACCTTCCGATTTTATTTCGAGTGCTGTTTTTATTGGAAGAACACAGGAAGAAACAAAAGAGCGACATGGAGAAGAATGGAGGAGGAAACGAAGGAGGCGAAGGAGGGAGTAAAAAACAGCAGTTTTACCCGAAACCGTTGTTTATTGGGATTGAAGCTCCTCAAGGTTTGGGGAAATCCACGTTAGTTGACGTGTTGCAAACGTTAATAGACAATTCAGTGGTGTTATCTTTAGATGATTTATATTTGCCGCGCGATATGCAGCAAGACCTCGGCCAGAAGAAACACCCGGGAAACCCTTTGTTGACGTTTCGAGGGAACCCAGGGACGCATGATTTACCGCTCGCTCGGGAGACGATTAAGAAGCTGAAGAGCATTAATGAAGATTTAGGCGAAGGGCAAGCGACCGTGGCTTTGCCCAGATATAACAAGAAGGCGTGTAATGGGAGAGGCGATCGATTGCCCATGGAGGATTGGCCGAGCGTGAGCGGGCCGACAGATATCGTATTTTTGGAAGGGTGGTGTTTAGGATTTGAACGGCTGAGAGAGTTTGAATCCTTGATTTCCAGCGTAGATGCGAGAGTGTATTTCGCACCTATCAACGAGTATTTGATGGAATATGAGTCCGTGTTTAACAGCGCGATTGATTCGTGGATGGTTATTAAAGCCGGCGATTGGAGATGGGCCTACGAGTGGCGCCAAGAGCAGGAGAGAAAACATAACGGTGGGTTAACGGACGCGCAAGTGATAGATTTTGTCGACAGATTTGCACCCACGTACGACGCATGTTTGCAGAATTTGTTCGATAGAGTAGAGAGCAAGAGATTAGAAGATAATATGAGCGCTATGCTCATAGAGGTGAACAAAGATCGTTCGGTGAAAATGAACAACGAACAAGTCGAAACAATCACGGAGATTTTGAAGAAAGCGAGAGAGCGTGGAACGCAAAAAGAGGAGGATCGCATGATTGACTGATATACATACATAGAAAAAACAAAATAAGCAACAGCATGCATCAAAGAATGTAATATTGTAACAAAATACCTACCGTACCACACGTAACTATATTTACAAAAGTAAACAGGGGGCGAGACAAGAGGCATAAACTACCGTTTTGTTCTTGGATTTACGCTACTAAATTATATTAAGTTTATCGATTAAACATTTATCTAAATCTCTGTCTCTCTACAAAATTAAGAACGCGGTTTTTCCTTCTTTTCGCGGAACAACGCACTCAAAGCAACCCCGGAAACCTTCACAACCTTGAAGCGAACGCCCGGGATATCCCCGACGGCGTGACCCTTTCTGCCAAAACCAGACACCAAAACTTCGTCGTTTTCATCGACAAAATTCAAACAACCGTCTCTCGGGACGAAGCACGCAACCTTCTTACCGTTCTTGATGAGCTGCACGCGAACGCACTTACGAATAGCCGAGTTTGGCTGTTTCGCTTCGATACCAATCTTTTCCAAGACGATGCCTTTGGAGTGCGAGCAACCGGCGAATGGCTTCTTCCATTCGGAACCCAAGTTGGCTTTGTTATAATCTTTGTCCGCCCATCTTTGCTCGCGACGGTGCAATTTAAGCTTACGGCCGGCCCCTAAACCTCTCGTTTTACCTGTTTATTCGTGGAAAGAAGAAGAGAAGAGTTTGGGGTAAGCACACCGAAAAGGTTCCGAGAACACAACACACACACGCAATGGTTGAGAGAAGAAAAGAGATGCAATCACGACTCGAACCACATGCACGCGAACTCGTGCACATCCGAAAAACGAGGTCAACGCGCGAAACAAACGTGCGCGCATTCATTTCGCCCGACGCATCGCGCGCATCTGTCCTCGCGAGTCAACCACAACTCCACTCTCATTTCCGCGAAATTTTGTGAGAGAGAGAGAGGGAGGGCTTGCGGGCTTCTTTGACGCGTCGGATTCGCGCGCGGAAACCGATGACGCGACGCTATAATCATCGCGCGCGTCATCGATTCGCGCGAACTATCGCCAACCAATCGCGCGAATCGCTCCCAGAGACCACGAGAAGAGAGAAGACGTACCCATTGTTTATCCTCGTTATTTGGCGCGTTTGTGAATGACGAAAATGCCCAAAACGAGGTTGGAAAAAAGGGCTGGATCTGAATTTTTTAGTCATCGGCGTTTTGTTTTCGAGTTTAAAGTTCTTCGTCTGGGAAATTGTTGTTCTTTGTGGAGCAGCCCCAGCTCGCTCGCGATAATAAAGACGAGAGCGGCAGAAGTTCTCCGTACGTAAAAGAATAGTTACACAAAAACGATGGGAAATTCTCCTCTTCACTTCTCCATCTATGTCTACGTCTTCTCTAATCTAGTCTCCTATTCACTCCTCGTTTGTTTTCTTCCGGGCAGCTTCGCGAGCCGCGGTGGCGGTTTCTTGCGCTCTTTGGAGCATGGCATCTTCTACCTCCTCCTCCTCTCTTTCTTCTTGTTCTTGTTCTTCTTCTTGCGAGCGGTTCGAGTCATCGCGTTGAATGTCTTCTTCGGGAGGTAAGCGCGCGGCTTCAAATTGCATACGAACAGCGCTACGCTCTTGGGAAACGGTATTGTTATTGGCAGCATCATTTTCTCGAGCTGCAGCAGCAGCGCTGTTTCTTCGTTCGAGATTGAGATGTTGCGCTGCACGTTCCATGTGGTACGCGCGTAAAAAAGCTGCGCGTAAACCCAATTCATTCATCGCATCGTTTGCTCCTACTCCACCTCCCGGGACTTCGAGTTCATTAGGAGGTATTCCAGCCTCAAACTCTTCTTTAATGCGTTTTAACTCGCCCTTCTCCAACAATCTTTCCACGCGTTTGCCTTCCTCTTCAAAATTCAAACGTTTCAACTTTTGTGCCGGCGTGAGCCACTTCAAGACGTACATTTTGAGCAATTTATCGTGGACGTGACACGGTGTTAGTTGGTTTTTCACCTTGTATGATTTCGGTCCGATCATTTCGAACGAACGTGCCGCTTCCATGCTGTCTATTTTTGGAGGTAAGCACACCGCCGGTTTATGGCGACAGAGCGGACACGGTTTGCTTTTCGCCAACCACGGATAGATACACCCGAAGCAAAATACGTGACCGCAACCTTGGATGCAATGTGGACGCACGAGAAATTCGCGACAGATTGGGCAACGCAATTCGTGCTCAATCCACGGCGGCATTTCGTGCTGCGCATCCTCGAATGGCACAATTCGATTCGCGCACGCGCGCGAAAGTTTAGCCATCAATTGTACGTCAAGATCATTTCTCTTCTTGTGGTCTGCTGTCTCCATCTCGTGCTCTTCGTTGCTTCCGTCGCTGATATTATCGCTTCCAACTTGATGCGTGAAGTCGTCGTCGTCGTTCGCAGTGACCGCCGTTTTTGCGCTCTTTTTTTTCTTGTTCTTTGTTTGCGAATCGTCCTCTGGAGACTCGTCTGCCGATTCCATCTTCGCATCATCTCCTACTTTTTTCTCTCCTGATGTGCCAGCATCGTCGTCAACGACGACAGCACCTTTATCTACGTCTTTAGCTACTACTTTATTTTTCTCTTTTTCAATCGGAATGTTCATGAAAGCGCTGTTAAATTTCTGCGCAAACTCTCCGCCTCGCGCTTCAAACAGTTTCAGCAAACCTTCCTCGAACGTCTCTCGTATCTTCTCGTGGTCAACACTGCCATCGATGTTTTGACTGTGCACAATCGTTCCGTAGTCGTCAATTTCTTGACTCGGACCTTGCGAGAAAATTGGGACAAATTCGTCGTCATACCCGCCACCTAAAGTCAAAGGTTGTGCATCCACGCCTTTACCGACGAGAGGAAACGTGGACATTTTCAACTTTTTCGCACCACTTGGTCCAACATTGCCTCCTGCTCTTGCGGCGGCGGCGTTGGCGTTTCCGGCTACCCCGTGATCTCTTTTCCTAACTGCTGCTCCTGATACTTCGCTCGCATTGTTATTCGTGTTCTGTCGTAATAATTCGCGTTGTGTCTGTTGCTGAAACGCCCTCGAACCCGTCTCGAAGTCTCTCGCCACCTTCGTCCTCAAATACCGAAATCGAAACGGATTCTTCATCGATTTCTCGTTTCTCAAAACATTCGCCGGCCCGCCAAACGAGACAATATCGCCGTGCATCAACTTCACGAACTTTTGCTTCTCGATGATCTTCCCATTGATGTACGTTCCATTGGTCGTCTTAAAATCGTAAATGAAGTGCTCGTCGCCCGCGCTGACGCATTTGGCGTGCGTTCGCGACAAGAGGTACGGTAAATCCGGAACGTCTAACACGTACGTGTTCGTGTTGTTTCGTCCGATGACGATCGTTTTCTCCTCTGGGACGTCGCGTAACCGTTCCTCGAGGCTGAGAGACGCGCGCTTTCTCTTTCCTTCTTTATCTTTATCTCGGTGGTCTTCGTCTCGGTCTCCGTCTTCTTCTCTTCGGGTGCCTAAATTTTCCTCTTCCGATGATGGTAAGTCTTGCAACCGCATCTCTCTCGGCAGCGTCGGCGATTCCAGATCGCCGTTGAGCAGCAACAAGACGGCCACCGTGATTGGACCTCCTCCTCCGAAAACCGCCGCCGCCTCTTTTACGTCTTCTTTCCCCCCGACGAAAGAGTGGCCTCCTTTCGTCGAAGCGTCCCCGCCGCTTCTTTTGTTCGCAAAAGTCAAAGTCGGCTTCGCCGGCGACGAGACCGACGCCGAGGGACGGCCCATTTTGGGGGGATCCCGTCGTACCGTCGTGTTTAAAATGCCGTTGAACAAAACAACGAGCAAATCTTTCCTTCCTTCTCGCTAAAGAAAACCAAAATCGCGCGGATGACAACGACGTAAAGCAGACGACAAAAACAACCCAAAAAAAAGAGAGGTCGTCGTCGTCGTCCAAAAAGGGTGCACAAGAGCGCTCTGTTTTTCCGAGCAGCGCTTTCCTCCTGAGGAATTTTTGTGCAGAGATTCTTTTGAGGTCGTAACCACGAGTCTTTTTTTTACTCCAGCGAAAAAAAGAACAAAAATCGAGGGGGGGGGTCTTGAATAATTGTGGGCATGCAAATACGCGCGACGCTCCTACAACTCTGCGCGTCCGGAACGAGGACTGCTCCTGCTGCTACTCGTGCTACTCGTGCTACTCTCCTCCTCCTCTGCGCGTTCCTCGCCTTCGAAATCCTTTTCTCCTTCTTCTTCGCGCTCTTTTTGTTCTTCCTCTTTCTTTGCCTTCGCGGTACCCCTTTTTTCGTCGCGCGTTCGCAAGAGTTCGTTTTCGCCGACGTCCTCGAGCGCGGCGCGAACGTCTTCGGGTAAGACGAAGTTATCCGGGTCGTACTTTTTCGCGTTATCGAAACACATTTTCGCGATTTCGAGCTTTCCAATGGCGAACTGCGAGAACCCGACGTCGGCCCACGTTACGGAATTTTCTTCGTCGTAAATTAACGCCATGTGTAACGCATCGCCCGCCAAGGCGTAGAGCTTTTCTTTTAAAAGTTTGCGACCGGTGAGAACGAGGACGTCTCGACACAACTTTATCTCGTGGTCTTCCATGTGTTCAGGTTTTAATAGGCAGAGCTTTTTCGCTTCCGTTAACGCGTCGTGTTGCGGCTTAGTAAAGCGACCCAACGCGTTGTCGTTGGCCGCTTCGAGGAGGTACAAAGCAATGCCCATGTTGATGAGATGTTCGCGTCGTGGGTCTTCCCAGATCACGTCCTCGAGCATTGTAGCGGCGGCTTCTAAGTTTTCCTTTAACTCGTCGTGCAGATTCGACGCGTGTCTTTTCAAGTCCAGTTCTTCGTTCGTCAACGCTTTGGAGGAACCGCTTTCTTTCTCTCGGTAATCGATTTCCTCTTTCTCAATGCGCGCGGCTTTAGTTAAGATTTCCCCAGTGGCCATCTCCTGAAAGGTTCTCGCCACGTGTACGCTCGCCAATAAACGGTACGCAGACGCTCTCTCCGGTGAAAGGACGTCGATAACATCTTTCGCCATTTGCGCGTACTTCATCGCCTCGTCGTATCTACCCAATGCGTGATTCGCTTCGCTTATAAACTTGTACCCTTCCATCTTGTCCTCGTTTGTCGCGTGCAAATCGATCGCTTTCTTTGCAAAGTCTATCGCGTCTTCTATCGCGTTTTCATCCTTCCCGTAACGACGAACGGTTGCGCTGTTGTGCGTCCCATACGCCGAGTTTGGTTCCATCTCCAACCATGAAGCACACGCTGTCGTGGCCATTTTGAACGTGTAATTAAAATTCGTGTCCAACCTCGTTTTCTTCGCCTCTAAGAACCGTTCGGCAAAGTCGTCGTCGCCGTCGTAATCCTCGTCGTCGTAATCAAAATTCTCGCCCTCGTCTATTTGCGACATCTCGTACTCTAACTTTTTTTGGTTTTCGGTGATATTTTGTAACTGTGCGACTAATTTAGGCACCGCGTTTGCAAATTCTAATCGAACGAACGAACACGTCGTCTCTTTCAACTTTCCGGACAAGCACATCCTCTTGGCCACTTGTAAATTCGATTTCCCCGTGGTTTCATCGATGGCGTTCTCCAACGCGTCCGTCAACGCTTTTCTTTTGACTTCTTCTAAAATATTCGACGCGCGCAGAGAATGATCACTAAAATTTTGTACCCGTTCCTCTCTTCTTTCGCCTTTACAATACTGCGTCTGCTTCTTCGACCATTCTTCCGCTTGTCTCTTCTCCTCGCTCGAGGCGTTCTCGACGTCGTCTACATTATTCGGTCCAGGGAAAAAACACATTTGCGTCACGAACGACATCAAAACGGCGTTGTTAGTATTCCTCGCTTGTTCTCCTTCTGGCAGTTTTGAGATGCTTTCTTTGACTGCTTTCTTATACGTCTCAATCGCGTCGTGTTCTCGTAAACTCTTCTCGCACAACTCGTACAAAACGCGTTCGACGTCTTTCCGAAACAACGTATTCCGTGGGTTGTTCCTCATGTGATCGAACCCGGGACCGGCTAAGTGTAACTTTTCTTCTCCTCCTTCTTCTTTCAGTGGTTTCAAACTGTATTTCAGTCGGTTCTGAAACCTCGTCTTGCACGCGATATCCGGTCGCGCGAAGAGAGATTCGCTCTTCAGATTCCCGAATTCTTCTTTTCTCCCCGACTCTGGGCCCCCCCCTTCTCCCAAAGATGTCTTCGCTCTTTCGTGCGCCTCGACTCTGTGTCGTATCTGTCCAAAGATCTGAACGCTCGTCGCCACGCACGCGTCGCACGAGAGCTCCGAGCGGAGGAGCACTTCCGGGGTCGTGTTTTTCGCCTGTTTCCAAAACGATTCTTCTTCTTCGATTTTGATGGACGCAAAGCCTTTCGCGTCGTCGTCGTCGTCGTCGTCGTCGTCGGTATTTTTACGCGTCCAGAATGATGACCAAGACGACGATTTTGACGCCTCGGTGCCTACGACGAATAATAATACTAATAATGCGACGGCAAAGACGAGCAGCGGCGCGACGAACAACAACAGACTTCTTCTTCTTCTTCTTCTTCTTCTTCTTGCCTTCGTTTTCGTCCTCGTTCTCCTTCTCGACGACGACGACGACATGGTGTGTGTACTACGCCTTTGGTGTTATATAATTGGATGGATTCCGAATTTAAGAAGGAAAAAAATTGTGGAGAAAAAATTGGCCAAAAAAAATGATAAAAAAAATTGGCAACGAGATTCATGGACCCCGATGGAGAGAAAAATTGAACACAAAAAAATCCCTCCCATTTCTCTCCCTCCTTTTCATCGTGAAATTATTTATTATTCGAAGCACTTTTTACATCACACACACATCAAAACTTGTCACTTTTTTCTTTATCTTGTTGCACTTTTACCCCTACGACGACGACGGAAGAAGAAACGAGATGACGGCGTTTTTGGCGGCGGGAGCACGGAGGACGACGACGACGACGACGACTTCGACGATGTCGGGTGGTGGTGGTGGTGGTCGTCGTCGTCCTTTGTGTCGTCGACGTCTTTCGAGGAGGAGGAGGCGAAGAAGGATGACTTCGACGACGGAAACGATGACGGTGGTCGCCAATAATAATTCGTCGTCGTCAAAGCGACGTTATTCGATGGACCCACACAGCGCTTTCGAGTCGTCCAAGGCGTGGACGAGGAGGAGCGAACGCGAGCGCGAGAAGGATGATGACGACGACGACGACGACGAGAGGCGCGCGAGAGGAGGCGTGGCGGAATCGTCGTTGGCGGCGACGACGACGACGACGACGACGACGGGTCGAAGGAGCGTGATGCACGAGAAAGAGGTGGAGTACGAAAATTTGACTTGGGAAGAAATAATCGAAAGAGAGTGCGGCGCGCACGCGAAGAGCGCCACGAAAGACGCTGTGTCGATGGCGTCGTCATTCGCGCGCAGATACGACGAGTCGCGCGAATCGTCGTACGAGAAGAAAAAGGACGACGATTCTCAGGATTACTGGGAGACTCGGATGCAACCGCAGCGGTGCGTCGTCGTCGGCGTGGGAAAGAAAGGCGAGAAGAAAAGTGAGAAGAATGCGAACGCGACGTTCTCTGTAGACGATTCTATGAGCGAGTTGGAACGGTTGTGTGATGCGGCTGGCTTGGTGGTGGTTGGTCGAGTGACGCAGAATTTGCGAACACCAAACGCCAGAACGTTTTTAGGGAAAGGAAAAATAAGCGAATTGAGAGAGGTGTGCGGCGTAGAGAGTCCGGACGTGGAAGGGAAGAAGATGAAGTTGAATCGAGAAGAAGAAGATGAAGTAGGAAACGATGAAAATGAAGAGAGTTTTGATTGGGACGAGAGCGAAGACGGCGATGACGTGTGGGAGGAAGAGGAAGAAGAAGAAGAGAGCACTGGAAGTTCTTTTGAAATGTATTACAAGAACTACGACGAGGACGACGAGGACGACGAAATATTCAAGTTTAAGCGCAAACAGTTTGCCGATTTAGTCGTTTTCGACGACGAGTTAACACCAAAACAAGGCGTGAACATCGAAAAAGCCCTGGGTGATAAGCTTCGCGTGTGCGATCGAACGGCTTTGATTTTGGACATTTTTTCTCAACGCGCAAGAACTGCCGAAGGCGCCATGCAAGTAGAAATCGGCCAATTGGAGTACCAGTTACCGAGAATCACCAAGTTGTGGACGCATCTGGAGCGACAATCTGGGAGTGGTAACGTGAAAGGTATGGGCGAGAAGCAAATTGAAATCGATAAGCGTTTGTTGAAGGACAAAATCTCGCAGTTGAGGAAAAAATTACGCGCAGTGAAAACGTCTCGGGATCAAAGAAGAGATCAAAACAGAGATAAGGATGGAGCACCAATCGCACCGACCATCGCTTTAGCTGGATACACAAACGCCGGAAAGTCGAGCTTAATGAATGCTTTGTGTGGCGACGACCACGCGCGGGTTCAAGACGAACTCTTTCACACGCTCGATCCGCTCACGCGTCGATTAAACTTGCCGTCTGGCGGGAACTGTCGCATCGTCGATACGGTTGGATTTATTCAAAAGTTACCGACGCAACTCGTGGCTGCTTTTCGAGCGACTTTAGAGGAAGTCGCGGAGGCAAATTTAGTCTTACATGTCATCGATATTTCGAGCGAATTAGCCACGGCACAAATGGCAGCGGTGGATGAAACCTTGGAAGTTTTGCTTCGCGAACGAAGCGAGAAAGATGGATCGTCCACATTTGAGATGCCAAGCCAAATTTCTGTTTGGAACAAACTAGATAACTTATCCGAAGACCAAAGACAAGACGTCGAAGAAGCCGCGAAGAGAATCAACTCGTCGAATAACAAAAGTAATAAAGTGTTCATCGTCTCCGCTCGAACTGGCGAAGGCTTAAACGACTTGCGCAAAGGCTTAGAATCCGTCTTGGCGGAGAAAATGTTGCGAAGAGTCGAACTGCGCGTTCCTTTCAGCGAAAGCGGTAAGCTGATAGGAGAATTCCGCAAAGTTGGCGTCATAGAACGAGAAGAGTGGGACGAAGAGAACGCTTTGATTGTCGCTTTAGTGCCGATTTCTATGAGCGAAAGAGCCGACGTTGTCAGTTATTATTCCAACTGGGTTTCCTATTCCTAGCGTTTGTGTCAAAATAGTATTCGGGTGTGAACTCGTCATTTCGTATCCGACACTGGTGGTAAAGCCGGTGTTTTCGCCGAAATCGCGCAATCCATCCCACCCATATCAAATTTGCCTCTCTTGGGACGAAAATGTAAAGTGATACCGCGCCCCTTGAGCTTTTGCGCGACAGGTAGCTTTTCGATGTCAGCGTTCACGTTGCCCTCCACGTCCACGAAACAGCCATAGCACATGAGTGGGCAGAAACAGATGCCAAATGTGCCGAAAAGAAGTTTCATGACAAAGCCGTTACTGGTCGCTGCGTGTGTCTTGTACGCCGCGTTTGCACCATGCGCGAGCTCCTGCCACTCCTGCTTGCTGATATACCGTCCAACCCTTTCCAAACCAACTTTGCTGTCGTCAAACCAATACCCGGGGTTGTCCATGTCCGTTGGTAATTCAGCTGAGAACCCCGTCTTTATGCTCTTCACGACTATGTTTCGGCTCATCTTGAACTGTAAAAGAGAGCATCTCGTGGTGAATACAAAAGCACGCGCGTGCTTCCCCCGATGTCCCCACGTAAAGGGTATCGTGAGAATCGAAAACGACGGAGACCATCTCCGGTCATCGTCGTCATCTCTTTACAATTTTATTCCTTCGCACACGAGGGGAAAAAAACGTAGGGGCTCCTCGTGTCACGATCGATCATCATCATCAAACGCGTCGTCGTCGTTCGTCGCGTTTGTGTCGTCGATAAAAGCGTGGCGAGGCGAAGTCGCTCTCGTGTTTGTGTTCGAGCGAAAAAGAAAGAGAACGTCGTACCGGG
>MDSV01069592.1_pt1 | contig 11192 bp, 12 predicted proteins | sample 810851 | NCBI WGS metagenome assembly MDSV01 (sample SAMN05326640, study PRJNA326480) | marine metagenome | isolation source: seawater | place: Atlantic Ocean: North East | collected 2012 | reverse complement strand
CTCCCGCGGTGCACTGGACCTGACGGAGATCCCGAAACACCTCGTGGTTGTCGGTGGCGGATACATCGGCCTCGAACTCGGCATCACCTACCGCATGCTCGGCAGCGAGGTCACCGTCGTTGAAGCGATGGACAGCGTGCTGCCCATCTTCGACAAGGAACTGCGCCGGCCGCTCGAATTGGCCCTCAAGAAATCGAAGATCAAGGTCATCACCGGCGTCTTCGCCAAGGGCGTCGAAGAAGGAAAAGACGGGCTCAGCCTGCTCTATAGTCCCAAGGACGCCAAGGACGGCGCCGAACCCGAGCGCCTCCCCTGCGACAAGGTCCTCGTGACCGTCGGCCGGAAGCCGAACAGCGCGGCCCTCGGACCGACGGGCGTCGCGCTCGACGAGCGCGGCTTCGTCAAGGTCGACCAAGGCTGTCGAACGAACATGCGCGGCGTGTACGCCATCGGCGACGTGTCCGACATGGGCGAAATGCTGGCCCACACGGCCTCCTTCCAAGGGGAAATGGTCGCGGAGATCATCGCTGGAAAGAACCGTGCCTACGACCCCGTGGGCGTTCCTGCCATCGTCTTCACCGAGCCTGAAATCGTCAGCGTGGGCCTGTCCCCCGACGAGGCAAAAGCCGCTGGACACCCCGTCATCGTTGGCAAGTTCCCCTTGGCCGCCAACGGCCGTTCTCTGACCATGGAGGCGGAGAAGACCGGCGGATTCATCCGCGTCGTGGCCCGAGAAGACGACCATCGCGTGCTTGGCATCCAAGGCGTGGGCACCCACATCTCCGAACTGGTTGGCGAATGGACGCTGGCCTTGGAGATGGGTGCGGTCCTCGAGGACCTCGCTGGAACCATCCATGCTCACCCCACGATGACCGAAATGACCCACGAAGCCGTGCTGGCTTCCTTGGGCCACGCCATCCACGTCACCAACTGAGCCTCAGACACCTCTTCTTGAAGGAGGACGCATCCGCTCATCCATGGGTCTGGTGCAACGCATCTTTGCTCCAATCCCAGACCATGAAGGCCGAGGGACGCCGAGTCTGGCCGCGCGATGGTGGCTTTGGATCGTGCTTGTGCCCACTGCACTGTGGGCATGGAGCGCCAGCGACGGCGCCATCGTCCCCACCTTGGTCGTCACCACACTCGTGGCCACACTGGCCTTGCCGGTCGGATGGTGGCTGTTGTCCTTGATCGCCGACGCCGTGGCCAAGCGGGCATGACGCATCAGACCGTCATCGTCCAAGACGTGTTGGGCTTGTGCCAATCGCGAACCTGGTCGGTCTCCAAACGAAGGCGGAGGATTTGACCGTCCTCGAGGTCGACTTCACCAAGTTCGAACGCGATGACCAACTCGTTCTCGCGGAAGGTCGCATCATGAAGCTCCTGTTGTTCAATCACGTCCCCGCCCTCGACGCGCTCAAGCAGCACACGAACGTGGCATTCCTGCAGCGGGTTGCGCAGGCTGCATGATTCGCTGCTTCCGTCGTGGGCGACCCGGACCTCACCGGTCACGAGCACGGGTGCTTCGATGACCTGGAGGTCGATCAGCGTGGACTTTCCAGTGGGTGCACAGGTACACTCCATGTTGTCGGATTCAACCGCACCTTCCATGTCCACTTGGACGTCAAGCATGGCTTGCTCAAGACCAGAGGAACCGACCGAGGTCACCCGCACCGTGTGGAGTCCCGCTTGTTCGAAGGCATGGCTGACCGATGCACCGTTCGCGGTGAATCCGTCGCCGAAGTCCCACGTCACCAAGGCGTCGTCTTTCACGCCAACCGCGCTGAAGGTGAAGTTGTGAAGCAACCAGGTGGTTTCGGGGCGTTCCTCGTTGTCGCCGTCGTCAACCTCCACCATCACGTACCGGTTGACGCCCGTTGTCTCCGAGGCATCGATGCTCAACGGGACGTCCGATGCGCCAGCATTGCTCACGCTTGATTGGAGGAGTGCCCCGCTTCCGAGGCCTACGAAGAGGACCGCCACAAGCAGTGCAATCGTGACTCGGGGTCCAAAAGATCCGGTCGACATCATGACCTTGGAAAGGTCATTGAGTTCATGAAGCGTTGTTCATCGGACGTGGACTCAACTGCCGCACATGAGGCAGTCGTCGGGTGCATCAAGGCTGCACGCGATGGCGTCCATGCTGTCGGCTTCTTCGGCGCGCTGCTGCAAGCCGCTGACGGTTTGGTCCTCGGCCGTCTTTTGCTCGACGGTGAACTGAATGGCGTCCGCTGCAGCCTTGGTCCGCAGGTAGTACATGCCGGTCTTGAGGCCCAAGCGCCATCCGGCGAAGTGCATCGAGGTGACCTTGGCGGGGTTGGCGTCGACCATGTGGATGTTGAGCGACTGGCTCTGGTCGATGTACGCACCGCGGTCAGCAGCAAGTTGGAGCACGCGCTTCTGCTTGATCTCCCAGGTGGTCTTGTACTTCTCACGCAGGTGCTCGGGAATGGTCGGAATGGCCTGGATGGACCCCTTGTGTCGGAGGATCTCGTCCTTCATGCCAACGCTCCAGAGGTTGAGCGCGATGAGGTCACGCACGAGGTGCTTGTTGAGCACGATGAACTCGCCCGAGAGGGTGCGGCGCACGTACAGGTTGGAGGTGAAGGGCTCGAAGCACTCGTTGTTGCCAAGGATCTGGCTGGTCGAGGCGGTGGGCATCGGGGCGACCATGAGCGAGTTGCGCATGCCGTGTTGAACGATCTCGCCCTTGAGCTGCTCCCAGTCCCAACGGCCGCTGTGCTCGTTCATGCCCCAGAGGTCGAATTGCAACTTGCCCTCGCTCGCCGGGGAACCGTCGAAGCTCGAGTAAGCGCCTTCGGCCTTGGCGGCATCCAAAGACGCGCAGCAAGCAGCGTAGTAGATGGTCTCGAAGATCTCTTTGTTCAGTTGCCGAGCAGCATCGCTCTCGAAGGCGAGGTCGAGCATCGCGAAGGTGTCCGCCAAACCCTGCACGCCGAGGCCGATGGGGCGGTGGCGCATGTTCGAATTGTAGGCTTCCTTGACCGGGTAGTAGTTCACGTCGATGACACGGTTCAAGTTGCCCGTTGCGTGGTAGGTCACGTCATAGAGGAGGTTGTGGTCGAACGCCCCTTGCTCCATGTTGACGAAGCGTGGCAGGGCGATGGACGCGAGGTTGCACACGGCCACTTCGTCCTTCGAGGTGTACTCCATGATCTCCGTGCAGAGGTTGGAGGAGCGGATGGTTCCGAGGTTCTTCTGGTTGGACTTGGTGTTGGCTGCGTCCTTGTAGAGCATGTACGGCGTTCCGGTTTCGATCTGTGCTTCGACAATCTTGTCCCACACATGGCGAGCAGGCATCGTCTTGCGGGCCAATCCCTTGGCTTCGTACGAGGCGTACAACGCTTCGAACTCCTCACCGTGAACGTCCTGGAGGCCAGGGCACTCGTTGGGGCAGAAGAAGGACCAGTCGCCGTCGGCTTCGACGCGCTTCATGAACAGGTCGGGGGTCCACATGGCGTAGAAGAGGTCGCGAGCGCGCATCTCTTCTTTGCCGTGGTTCTTTCGCAGGTCGAGGAATTCAAGCATGTCTGGGTGCCATGGTTCGAGGTAGATGGCGATGGAACCCTTGCGCTTGCCGCCGCCCTGGTCGACGTAGCGGGCCGTGTCATTGAAGACGCGAAGCATGGGGACGATGCCGTTGGATGCGCCGTTGGTCCCCTTGATGTAGGAACCCTTGGCGCGAATGTGGTGGATGGACAACCCGATGCCACCAGCAGACTTCGAGATCATCGCGCATTGCTTGAGCGTGTCATAGATGCCGTTGAGGGAGTCGTCTTGCATGGTCAGCAAGAAGCAAGAGGACATCTGTGGCATCGGTGTGCCCGAGTTGAACAAGGTCGGCGTGGCGTGCGTGAAGTATCCCTTCGACATCAAGTCGTAGGTGCGAAGCGCTCGGTCGATGTTCTCGTGGTGGATGCCGACAGCGACGCGCATCAGCATGTGCTGGGGTCGCTCTGCAACCTCTCCGTTGAGACGAAGCAAATAGGAGCGCTCGAGGGTCTTGAACCCGAAGTAGTCGTAGTTGTGGTCACGGCTGTAGTCGATGTGGTCGTTGAGGCGCTCGGCGTTTGCCATGATGATGGCGTGGACTTCCTCTGAAATGAGGGGGGCGTGATGGCCCGACTCCGGGTCGATGAAGGTCCGGAGGTCGTCGATGACCTCTGAGAAGTTGTCTTTGGTGGAACGGTGGAGGTCGTCGATGCAAATGCGGGCTGCCAGGCGGGAGTAGTCGGGGTGATGGGAGGCGAGTGCCGCCGCGGTCTCCGCCGCAAGCTGGTCAAGTTCGCTGGTCTTGACGCCGTCGTACAACCCTTCGATGGTGGTCTTGGTGACGAGATCCACGTCCACCCAGTCGTTGTCAAGACCTCCGGCCAAAGCCTCCAGTTTCTCCTTGATTGCGTCGAAGCGGACGTCTTCCCGTTCTCCGTTTCTGTTGATGACCTGCATTGCCATTTTTGACCCTCCATTTCGTTATCCAAGTGAGCAGCAAAGTTTCCATCACTGAAGACGGCTCAAAAGTCTTCGTCTATCGAGAAGCGTTGTTGGACGGCCCCGAGGGTGCTGTCCATCACGCCGGCCTTCTGGTACTCCCCGACGCGCTTTTCGAAGAAATTCGTCTTCCCTTGCATGGAGATCATCTCCATCCACGGGAATGGGTTTTCAACGTTGTAAAGCTTGGAAACTCCAAACGCAACCAGCAATCGGTCTGCCACGAATTCGATGTACTGCTTCATGTGGTCAGCGTTCATGCCGATGAGGCGAACAGGAAGCGCTGAGGTGACGAATTCCGTTTCGATTTTGACCGCTTCTGAAATGATCCTGTGAATGAGGTTCTCGGGCGTGGGACGCTCGAGCTTCTCATGCAGCAAGCAAGCGAAATCACAGTGCAAGCCTTCGTCCCTGCTGATCAATTCGTTTGAAAAGGTAAGACCAGGCATGAGGCCTCGCTTCTTGAGCCAGAAAATGGCGCAGAAAGATCCTGAAAAGAAGATGCCTTCAACAGCAGCGAAGGCGACCAATCTTTCAGAGAAGGATGCGCGCTTTTGATCGAGCCAGCGCAAGGCCCAGTTGCCTTTCTTTTTCACAGAAGGCACGGTTTCGAGCGCTTTGAAGAGGTGGTCCTTTTCAACCGGGTCTTTGATGTAAGTATCAATGAGGAGTGAGTATGTCTCAGCATGGATGTTTTCCATCATGATTTGGAACCCGTAGAAGGTTCTGGCTTCTGCCCACTGCACCTCATTGGCAAAGTTTACCACGAGATTTTCGTTGACAATACCGTCCGATGCAGCAAAGAATGCCAACACATGTTTCAGGAAATGCTGCTCATCATGTGTCAGCGACTCCCAATCCTTTGCATCCTCTGCGAGATCGATTTCCTCCGCGGTCCAGAAAGATGCTGCATGCATCTTGTACATCTCCCAAATGTCGGAATGCTGGATGGGGAAGAGCACAAACCGATCGAGGTTTTCAACCAGCATCGGTTCAATGAATTCCGCCGAGAGGTCGAGGTCGAATCCGTCGTTGTTCGTGGTACGTTCGATGACCATGGTGTGCTCCCCCTGTTTCCGGTGCGCGACGGCTTTCTTCCCCCGCCATGGAGGGCCTATAACCATCGCGGGTCGGGCTCCATGAGAGGAGCGCCGTTCGTGACGGTCGGCCCGGTGTGCGGGAGTGTTTAGGTCGGCCACCGAGGCTTATGAGGATGGCCCAGACCCCACGCGAAACCTGAAAATTAACAACGCGGGACGGCATGCTTTCAACCCCCTGATTTCCACTGGAAACCCTCGACAAATTGAATGCCCGCCTTCCGAATTTCAGACCATGCACGGTTTGCGGGTGGACCTCCAGATGGCGCGACTTGATGAACGGGCCGTCCTCCCGGTGCGGGCGACCAAGGCGTCTGCTGGATGGGACCTTCACGCGCTGGAGCAGACAGAGGTGACCCCAGGCGAGGCGACGCTGGTCCGCACCGGCTTGGCCATGGCCCTCCCTGTCGGGTGGGAGGCCCAGATTCGCTGCCGCTCATCCCTCGGCCGGAAAGGACTGATCATGCCCAACGGCCTCGGCACCATCGACGCCGATTACCGCGGTGAACTGATGGTGATGATGACGTGGATCGGCGAAGGACCGTCCTACGTCGTCGAAGCCGGTGAGCGCGTGGCGCAGTTGCTTGTCGCACCGGTGCCTGAGGTCAATCTGGTGGCCTGCACCTTTGAGGAACTGGGAGAAACCGACCGTGGCGAAGGTGGCTTCGGTTCATCTGGGCGGTTCTGAGGGAGCATCATGCGTCGAGTGGAGGTCCTGCGGCTCGACGTGACCCCTTGGGAGGTCACCGATGCCTCGATGCGCGAATGGCAGCAAGAACGCATCCGAGCCGAGCGCGACGACCTGCTCGTCTTCGTCGAGCATCCTGAGGTGGTGACGGTCGGCCCACGAGCAAGGAACGACGGCGTCAGTCCTCCAACCGATTATCCCACGGCCAGCACGGACCGTGGCGGAGGCCTCACGTGGCATGGACCCGGCCAACTCGTGGTCTACCCGATCGTGCTCTGGGACATGGAAGGGGAAGCCAACGTGGCGGCCGTCATTCATCGCCTCGAGGCATGGGTCATCGCGGCCCTTGCCAACCTGGGCATCGAAGGCCACCGCGACGATCGCATGCAGGGCGTGTGGGTGGACGGGCGCAAGGTGTGCTCCATCGGACTCTCCTTCCTTCGCTGGGTCAGCCGACACGGCTTGACGGTGAACATCGATACGCCTGCGGGTCGGGTGGAAGCCTTGGCAGGTTGTGGCTTGAACCCAGACATGACGACCTCGCTTCGAGCCCTCGGCCATCCCATTGAACGTGAAGCATTGGTGGAGGCCATGCTCAAAACAGCCGCTCAAGCCCTTGAACGCGAACCTTTGGAGTGAGGGTAGGCTGGGACAAGGGTTGAAGTGGCCGAGCACGGACCTCTTCGCGTGGCTGGAGAAATCGTCGTCTGCATCAGTGGCGCCTCTGGCGCCGCCTATGGCGTGCGTCTGCTGGAATGTTTGGTGGACGCTGGCCGCTCGGTTCGCCTTGTGGCCACAGACTCGGCCAGGCTGACCCTCCAACACGAGTGCGACACCACGCCTGAAGCGATCGCGGAACGGCTCGGCGTCACGTTGGAAGACGCGAAGAACGTCGGGGCGAAATCTGCCTCTGGTTCAGCCAAAATCGACGCCGTCGTGATCTGCCCTTGCTCGGGAACCACCATCGGAAAACTCGCCGCAGGCATTTCAGACAACTTGGTGACGCGCTCCGGCGTCGTCGCCCTGAAGGAAAACCGCCCCTTGATCATCGTGCCCCGCGAAACGCCGCTGGCGACCGTTCACTTGGAGAACTTGGCCAAGTTGTCGGGCTGGGGCGTCGTCGTGCTCCCTGCCATGCCGGGCTTCTACACCCATCCCACCTCGATTGAGGACATGGTGGATTTCATCGTCGCCCGCATCCTCGACCAACTCAAGATCGACCACCGACTCGGTCAACGCTGGACTGGCGAAGAAATCTGAACCACACAGCCCCTTCCCTTGAGGCAAGGAAACGCTGACCGGTGGAGCAAACCACCACGGCCTTGATGAAGGCCAAAGGCGACCAACAAGCATGGACGAAGACCTTGCGGTGCTCAACGTGGCCCAACTCAAGGAACGGTTGCGGGAACGCGGCTTGCCGGTTTCTGGCCGAAAGCAAGAACTGCTTGAGCGTCTTCAGTCTGCAGCCAACCTTCCTGGACCCCGCAGCGTGAAGGATTTGGATCCAACGTCAAAAGCCGTCGATCCGGCCGAAGTCCTCGAATCACTGCCCACCGAAGAAGGAGGATTTCAGGCCTTCATGCGGCGAGAAGGGCCGCTGGGAGTTCCCATGGCGGGATTCGTGGCGGTCGGCATCGCTGCCATGCTGCTGACGGTGATCCTGTTCACCACGGGCGTCATCGGCGGGGCCAAGGAGCCCAACTGGCAGCTCATCGATTACGATCCAAACCAGACCGAAACCTACGCCAATGGACTGCTGGCGCTCGGACACCCCGAATGGGAGGGACGCATGTCCGGCACGCCGGAGGAGCATGCAGCCGCACAGAGCATCCTCGACAACCTCACGGAAATGGGCTACACGCCACAGATGAATTCCTACCCCGTGGACATGTTCAGCATCAACGCCGAGCCGTCGTTGCGCATGTGCCCGCCCGGCGCCAACCCTCTGGTGCAGCCATGTGGATTCGGCGACCTCGGTTCGGAAGGACGCATCGTCGCCTTCCAGCACCGCGTGGACTACGTGATTCAGGGATTCTCAGGGTCCATCGACGCCCAATTTGAGATGGACATGCCCTTGGTGGACCTTGGCGACGGGTCCGACGACGGAGCATGGTCGTCGGCCGGAGGTGCGGTGGGCATCGTCGACAGCGACGGCTCCACCGGAGGAAACACGGCCCTGATGACCAAAGCGATTCAGAACGACCTGGCCGGCCTCATTCGCATCAACACGGCCTCGAATTGTGGAATGATTGAGTCGGACGACTGTGTGCCCATCTTCAAGACCGTGCTGATCGACGACGTCAAGGCCGCGAACGGAGGCTCCGTGCCCGACATCGCCTTCATCGCCGTCTCCAACAACACGGGGCAGCAGATGCGCCAATTGGCCAACGACGGTGCGCGGCTGGAGATGGTCGTGGACGTGACCAACGACGGTCAACTCGATGTCAAGGTCCCGTGCGGCACCATGGCAGGCACCTCCTCGGAAGTCGTCATCGTCGGTGCACACCACGACACGGTCTACCACAGCCCCGGAGCGGTGGACGACACTTCAGGAACGGCGAGCGTGCTTGAGATGGCGCGTCAAATCGCCAAGATCGCCGAAACCGAAGGCACCCCGGAACGCACGTTGCGCTTCTGCACGTGGGGTGGAGAAGAGGAAGGCCTCTTCGGCTCCAAGGCCTACGTGCAGGCCAACGCACAGATGCTGGCCAGCAACCTGCGCCTCTACATCAACCTCGACATGAACCACGTCGACATCGATTCAAGCCGCGGCAACAGCATCTCGATGTTCACCAACAACCCAGAGGATTTGGCCAACATCCAGGCCATTTACGCGCTTTACCAAACCGAGCGCTCCGACGTGTCCGAACGCTACGACGTGCGCTTTACCCTGCTCGACGGCGCCCAAGGCTCGGACACCGGGATGCCCTACAACTCCGACCATGGCCCCTTCGTCTACGATTTGCCCGGAGGAACCGAAGGAAACGCCATCGTCTGTTACGGCAGCGGTTCCTACGAGTACCACACCTACGCGGACGACATGTCCCGCTTCAACGCCGAATCCCTTGGCGTCTCCGTGACCGTCTACGGCACCTACCTGCGATGGCTTGCGTGGGGCTGAGCGGCACGGTCTTAGGGGGCCGCCCTCGGTTCCAATCCATGCCGCCCCGTCGTGCCCACGCCTCGCACATCCTGGTCGACTCGAAGGCCGAGGCATTGCAGATTCGAGAGAAGTGCACGTCCCTGAAGGCCTTCCAAAAAATGGCCAGAAAGAAGTCCAGCTGCCCCTCAAAGGGCAACAACGGCGACTTGGGATGGTTTCGAAACGGACAGATGGTTCGACCTTTCGACACCGCCGTGTGGAACATGAAGGTGGGCGAAGTGTCCGAGCCGGTCCGCACCGAATTCGGCTGGCACCTCATCTGGGTCCACGAGAAGGACGAACCCTGAGGTGAGCACGTGGCCTACACCATCGGGCTCCAAGGCTACGAGGTGCACGCCGTCCACGGATGGTTCGACCACGAGTTGGAGAACACGCAACCCTTCGTGGTCGACGTGAGCGTGGTGACCGGCAGCGCCGGAGCCACCCAACTTGACGCCACGGTCAACTACGCCGATCTGCAAAGCGCCGTGGACGCCGTGCTGCTCGAATCGGATCAACCGTACCGGCTTCTGGAGGCCATGGTCGACGCAATCCTCGACCGGCTCATGACCACGCCAGGGGTGGCCAAGGCCACGGTGCGCATCGCCAAGCCCGAAGCACCCCTCCCGCACCCCGGCGGATGCCCATGGGTCGAGGCATCTCGCGCTGCAGAAGCGGAGCCTTGATGCGGCGCGTTGACGGACGCAGCGCATGGACGAGACGCCGGTCAAGCGCGTCTACGTGCCCTCGGTCATCGAAGAGGAGCAAGGGCCGATCGGCCTGGGTTGCTTTTCCGAGGAAGCGACCGCATGGCGCGTGCTTCGTGCCTTCCTGAAGAAAACTGAACGCATGCGACTCGAACGCGCCAGCGTCGTGGCCTGGGACGTCGACGTCATCGGCGAAGACGGCATGACGGAACTCGCACACCTCCTGGTCCGTGAATGTCCGGTCTGCCGCCGCCGGACCATGTGGGTGGACCTTCGCCAGTTCAGCGCCCTATGCTACGGCTCAGCGTGCGAAGCCTGGGTGGAAGAACATCCCACAGAGGCGGACACTGTGGACTGCGGTTGGCCCCAGACCCGCTTCTTCCAGCGTTGCAAAACGGCGGAAGAGGCCTTCGAGGTGCTTGCTGGCTTGGGCGCGGACATCCATGCGCACGACGAGGAGCGTCAGGGCGAGGCCGAGGCCGCCATGGACAACGAAGGATCCGCCTGAGGACCTTCCTGAGCCTCTACGAGGACCCACTGCAAGGTCGACGGAAAGAGGTCAAACCGCCGTCGCCGTCGGCTTGAACATCACGACTTCCACACTGACCACGATTTCCTCATCTGAATCGTTGAGGAAGGGTGGAGATTGTGTGTTCAATTCTAACACCACGGAGTAGGTGCCGGTGCCGTACCCAACCATGAGATTTTCACGCGTGGATGTTGAGTGGGGTCTGAGAATATTTTAATACACCAAACACTAGTTAAGTTCATGAGCACCGCAAAGAATATTGATGAGATACTAGATGATTTGACTTCTGATGAATCAAAATCACATCGTGATATTCATGATTATATAGCTCCAGATGATTTCAAAATAGAAGAAATGATTGATAAATTTGATTTAGAGAAAAACCTCAGAAGAAAATGGTTCATATCAGAATTGATTGCGAATGCGCATCGCCCGGCTTCGGAGTATCTCTTTGCTTACAATGGTCAACAATCCGCTTAAGGCAAATAAGTTGGAAGGGGTTATCCGAACCCCCTTT
>MDSV01158922.1_pt1 | contig 11193 bp, 8 predicted proteins | sample 810851 | NCBI WGS metagenome assembly MDSV01 (sample SAMN05326640, study PRJNA326480) | marine metagenome | isolation source: seawater | place: Atlantic Ocean: North East | collected 2012 | reverse complement strand
CATCTGACTCGTCTGCCTCTAAAATTGACCAATCACTTTTTCCAAGTTTGGCTGTGTTTTTGATTGAATTTATTACACCACCATTAATAATTGTTGGATCTAATTTTGTTTCTTGAAAAATTGAAGCTATTAAAGAAGTGGTTGTAGTTTTACCATGAGATCCAACAACGACAATATTTTTCATTAAAGATACAATACTGGCTAACATTTTACCTCTTTTGATTATTGGAATTTTTTTTCTTCTGGCTTCAATTAGTTCTGGATTATTATTTTTAATAGCAGATGAAATGACTACAATAGTTGCGTGTTCTAAATTTTTTTTTGATTGATCTAAATAAATTTTAATTTTTTCTTTTCTAAGTCTTTCAATATTTTTATTATTTGAAATATCGCTACCTTGAACATTAAAACCTTTTCCTTTCATAATTAATGAAAGCCCACTCATTCCTATTCCTCCAATTCCAATAAAATGAATAATTTCTTTTTTCGCTAATTTAATTTTCATTTAATATATCTTTTAGTTTTTGATTAACATCATTCCATGAATTTTTATAATTTAATTTCTCTAAATTTGACTCTTTAACTATTAAATCAGAATTATCTTTCAATAAATTCAACAAAATATTTAGTAATTTTTCTTTATCTAAATTTTTTTGGTCTAAAACCCAACAACATCCAAGTTCTTCATAAAATTTTGCATTTTTCATTTGATGATCGTCCTTGGCAGTCGGCAAAGGTATGGCCACAAAAGGTTTGTTTAAAATTGAAATTTCAGCTAGTGATGTAGCTCCAGCTCTTGTAATACAAAGATCAGACTTATCTATCAAATCTACATATTTTTCTTCAAAATTAAATATTTCATTTTCAATGTTTTTAGACTCGTAAAAATCATTTAAATTTTTTATATTTTCTTTACTTGTTTGTTGAATTACCTTTATTGAATAATCTTTTGAAATATCAGCCATAACTTCTTTGATTAATTCATCAAAAATTTTTGCTCCTTGACTGCCACCAGATATTAAAAAACAAAAATTTTTTTTTATTTTTTTAGTTTTTTTTACTTTATAAAAAGATTTAAAAACTAAAGGGTTAATCAGTTTAATTTTATGCAAATATTTTTTAGGAAAATTGGCTAACTTATTTGAATAGCAAATTATTTTTTTTGAAAATTTTAAAAAAAAATTATTACCCTGGCCTAATACTAAATTAGGCTCTAATAAAAAGATTTTTAATCCTAAAATTTTAGAAGCAATAATTACTGGTAGTGACATATATCCGCCTATAGAAATTACTTTTTCAATTTTTTCTTTTTTTAAGTAAAATATAGATTGTAGTATTAAAAAGATTATTTTTATCAATTTAAATGGAATATAAAAATTAAAATTTAATTTTGGTGTATCGATAATTATAATTTTATCTTTACTTGATGATAAATATTTAAGACCTCTTACATCAGTGGAATAACTTATTTCGTAAGTGTCTTTTAAATGCTCTTGAATTATTTTTGCAGGGATTACATGCCCCCCCGTTCCACCAGTTGAAATCAATATTTTTTTCACAATTTGAATTAAACTCTTCTTTTTGTCAAATTTAAGATTATTCCTGATAATATTGAAACACTAATTATCGATGATCCCCCATAGCTTAAAAATGGTAATGTCATACCTGTTGTTGGAAATAATCTAATGTTAACTCCAATATGTATCATTGCTTGTAATAAAATTAAACTAGCAGACCCTACTAAAATTAATTTAGCCTTGTTGTCTAACTCTTTATTTACTTTTTTTAGAATTGAAAAAATAAATACTAAAAACAAAATTAGAATTAACATAATTGCAATAACACCAAATTCTTCAGATATAACTGAAATAATATAATCTGTGTGAGCTTCTGGAACTCTATTTTTAAGTGTTCCTTCTCCAATTCCTTTTCCAAAAAAACCTCCACTCTTAATAGAGTCTAAAGCTTTATCAGATTGAAAATTATATGTACCTGTTTCATTATCAAAAAAGGAAATTAATCTATTTTTTATATATTCAAATTTTGGGACATAGAATGCAATATACAGTAATGAAAGTACACCTATTCCTGATATTGAAATAAGAAAAAATAAATTAATACCTGAAATAAAAATTAATATTATCCAGCTAAATCCAATTAATAATGTTTGTCCCAAGTCTGGTTGAGAAACTAATAGTGCAGCAATTGATATCATTAATAAAAATGAAAAAATAAATTTCAAAGAAAAATTAGATAATCTATTATTAGAAATAATTAGACTTAAAATTATAATAAAAAAAGGTTTAACTAGCTCAATAGGTTGTAATCTTGGTAAAAAAAATAAATCCAACCATCTTTTTGATCCTTTAACTTCTACTCCAATAATTGGAACTAAAAGCAATAATAAAAAAGACGCAAAAAAGATATAAATTGAGGTTTTATAGAGAGTTTTTTGATCTATATAAGAAAAAATAAAAATTAAAAACACTCCTATCAATACAAAAATTAAATGCTTAAAGAAAAAAAAATAGCTATTTGTATCTAATTTATCAGATGCAATTAGAGAGGTTGAAACTAAAGAAAAAAATAAACCAATCAAAAATAATGTGGCAATTAATGATAAAATAAATTTATCCAAATTTTTCCACCATTGATAGTAAGAAAAATAATTAAATACTTTATCTAACATTAATATATCTTTTAATTAATTTATTAAAATACAAGCCTCTATCTTCAAAATTTATAAAACTATCGAAAGATGCTGCTGCAGGACTGAATAAAATAGTTTTTTTGATAGAACTATCTTTTTTTATATCTTTAAACACTCCCTTCAATGCTTCTTTTAAGTTGGAATATTTTTTAAATTTGATCTTATTTTTTAAATCTAACGAAAATTTCTTATGGTTTTTTCCAAAAATAAATCCCTTGATATTTTTATAGTAAAACTCAGTCAAATTAAGTTTATCTCCTTTTTTAGGTATGCCGCCTAATAACCAATAAATATTATTTAATTTTTTGAGTATTTCTAAAGAAGATGAATAACTTGTTGATTTTGAGTCATTTATTATTGAAATATTTTTATTATCAAAAATAATTTGTTGACGATATTTTAATCCTTTAAATTTTCTAATAACATCAATAACTATATCTTTTTTTATCTTTAGTTTTTTAGATATTTCTAAAACAAAAGACAAATTTTCTCTATTAGATGACGATAAAAAATAATTATTTTTAAAAATCCTCAAATATTTATCACTCAGTTTTGTATTAACTTTAACTATTTTGCTTTTATAATCTTTTTTCTTAATCCTTTTGTTAATAATTGAATCGTATTTATTAATAAATGCTATTGAGTTTTTTTTTTGATTTTTAATTATTTTAAATTTAACTGATGTATATTTTTTTAAAGTTTTGTGTCTTTCCAAATGGTCTGCTGATATATTTAATATAGCTGCATATTTTGAATTAAATAACTTGCTATAGTCCAGTTGATAAGATGAAGCCTCTATGACAAAAATAGATCTAGGATTTATGTTTTTTACATTCAAAATTGGATATCCAATGTTACCAGCAAGCTTAACATCAAATCCATGTTTTTTTAAAACTTCATATAGCAATTGACAAGTTGTTGACTTACCATTTGTACCGGTAATGGTAATACATTGATTATTATAAAAGGAATGAAAAACATCCAAATCTGTATAAATAATTTTTGAATTTTTTTTTAAAAACTTTTTCAATTTACAGTTATTTATATTAATTCCTGGGCTTAAAATAATTATATCAAATTCAGATTTTTGAATTTTATTAGGTGATTTAATTATATGGTTTGAGGCTTTGTTTATCTTAATTTTTTTATTATCATCAAATAATAAAATACTGTTATATTTTTTTAAAAAGTTAAATACAGAAATTCCACTTTTGCCTAATCCATAAATTAAAATTTTTTTATTTATGAAAATATTATAATTCTCATTCATTATCTTAATTTAAGTGTAGCTAAACCAATCATTGCTAATATAATTGAGATTATCCAAAATCGTATTACTACAGTTGACTCGGGCCAACCTTTTTTTTCAAAATGATGATGTATAGGTGCCATTTTAAAAATTCTTTTACCAGTTAGCTTATAAGAAATTACTTGAACCATTACTGAAACAGCCTCCAGTACAAACAGTCCACCTGTTATTGCTAATACTATTTCGTGTTTAGTGATTATTCCTACAGCACCTAAAGATCCACCAAGAGCTAAGGAGCCTGTGTCTCCCATAAAAATCTTTGCTGGTGGAGCATTAAACCATAAAAAACCTAAACATGATCCTATTACCGCTCCACAAAAAATTGAAACTTCCCCTGTGCCTTCAATATAAGGAATTTGTAAATACTCAGAAAATACAATATTTCCAGTTACATAACTTATAAATGCAAAACATCCTGCAACTAAAATTACTGGTACTGTAGCTAAACCATCAAGTCCATCAGTTAAATTTACAGCATTAGAAGATCCAATGATTACAAATACTGCAAAAGGAATAAAAAACCATCCAAGGTTAATTATTAAATTTTTAAAAAAAGGAAAGTACAAATTTGTAATTTCTTTATAATCAACAAAATAAACAAAAAGACTAACTCCCAAAACTGCTAATAAAATTTGTGATGATATTTTAAATTTTGATGAAATTCCCGAAGAGTTATTATTTTTAATTTTTTTATAATCATCTAAAGCTCCAAGCAAACCAAATGTAATTGTAATATAAATACAAAAAAGAACACTTATATTTGATAAATCTCCCCAAAATAATACTGAAACTAGTAATCCAAATAAAATAATTACTCCTCCCATTGTTGGGGTACCAATTTTTTTTACTATATGATCTTCTGGTCCATCGTCTCGTATAGGGTTTAATATTTTTCTATTAGAAAAGAAATTAATAAAGGGTCCACCGATTAATAAAACTATAACTAATGATGTAAAAAAAGATAAACCTGTTCTGAAAGTAATATATCTAAAGACGTTTAAAAAACCAAAAGTATCAACAAAGTTTAATAAAAATTGATAAAGCATTTATTTTATTCCTTTTAAATTATTAATTATCTTATTAAAACCTGTTGCATTTGAGGCTTTAACTAAGAGATAATCATTATTATTTAAATCATTTTTAATCAAATCAATAATTTGAGAATCTTTATTTAATATTCTGCCCCTTTTTATTTTTGAAATATAGTTAAATGTTGACAAAACTTTGCTTCCCTTAACAAAAACTTTATATATTTTTGTTCTATTAATTACAGCACTTATGGATTGATGAAGTCTTATTGAGTGTTTCCCTAACTCTAACATATCACCTAACAATAAATACTTTTTTGATTTTTTTGACTCAAGTTTGTCATAGTTAAGAATAGCTGACTTAAGAGATAATGGATTAGAATTATAACTTTCATCTATTAAATTTAAATTTTTATTATAAACTTTAATTTTTGAAAAATCTCCTCTGCCCTTTGGTGTTTGAAAATTAACAAAAATATTTTTATTAATTTTTGAAATATCTAATAAGATACTCATCACAGCTAATGCAGATAAAATATTTTGTATATTACTTTGAAAGTTATTTGAAATGAAAAAATAAGTTTTTAAATTGTTAATTCGAATATTTGCCTTGAAATTTTTACCTTTTTTTTTGATGCTTATAAGTTTTATATTTGATTTTTGATTTTTAATGCCAAATGATAAAACCTGAAGATTTTTTTTATTTGCAATTTTTTTGTGCAAAGTAAAATAATTGTCGTCTGCATTTAAAACCACATAACCGTTATCTTTTGTATTATTTATTATTTCTGATTTTGCTAAAGCAATTTGTTTTAAATTCTTAAAATTTTTGACATGTGCATAATTAATATTTGTAATAACACTAATATCCGGTTGAACAATTTTTGATAAACGATCAATCTCACCTTTTTTATCCATTCCAAGTTCTAGAACTCCATAATTATCATTTTGGTTTAAATTAAAAAGACTTAAAGGAACTCCGTACTTATTATTATATGATTTTGGTGACATGCTTACTTTAGATATTTTTTTCAATGTGGCACCCAATAGTTCTTTTAAAGTAGTTTTCCCACAGCTTCCTGTAATAGCAATAATTTTTGTATTTATATTTTCTCTAAAAATTTTAGAGCTTTCTGTTAAAAATTTTAAAGTATCTTTGACTTTTATTTGCCGGTCGATATTGTTTTTTTTGTTAATCCTGTTGACTAAAGCTAATGATGCCTTTTTTTTAAAAGCTTGATCAATAAATTTATTTCCATCATTTTTTTTTCCTTTTATTGCAAAAAAAATATCATTTTTTTTAATTTCTCTAGACTCAATAGACACTTTATTAAGATTTATATTTTTCGGTAAAATTTTAGTTTTTTCTTGAATGATATTTAATCTTAAATCTTTGAATAACAATTTATCCTTCTTTAAGATTGATTTACAGATTTCTTTACGATCTGAAAAATATTTTTTTTTACCTTTATAATCTTGAGTTTTCTCATGCCCTTTACCAGCAATGATTGCTATGTCTCCTGTGCAAAGATTACTTATACAATTTAAAATTGCTTTTTTTCTTTCAGGAACCTCTTTTATATTATTGTTTTTAATTCCTCTTTTAATTTCATTTCTAATTTTTTGAGGATTCTCATTTCTTGGATTGTCATCTGTTAAATAAATTTTATGCGCATATTTAGAAGCAATTTCGCCCATCTTTATTCTTTTTTTCTTGTCTCTATCTCCCCCACATCCAAAAACTAAACTAATTTTTTTTGATGGAAATTGTTCTTTGACATTTTTCAAAATTGTTTCAAGAGCACCAGGAGTATGAGCATAATCTAATAAAACTTTACTTTTATTTTTCAATACACCTATTTTTTCCAATCTTCCTTCAACCGGCTTAAGACTACTAGTTATTTTAGTAATATTATTTATTCTTACATTGCTTTTAATTGCAGCTAAAATTGCCATTAAAATATTTTTTATTTGAATTTTGCCTATTAGATTTAATCTTATTTTAAAAACTTGAGATCTGTATTTAATTTTTAAAATTTGATGCTCATTTTTATAAGAATGTTCAACTAACTCTAAATCAGAGTTCTTGCCAAAAACTGTTTTTAAATTTATTTTTCTATTATTAGATATCTTTTTCAATTTTTTTAATTGTGTAATTGTTGAGTCAGAAATTATATAGCCTCCCTTTTTTATTAAATATTTAAATAAATACAATTTTGAGTCCAAATAATCTTTAAAGTTTTTATGATAATCTAAGTGATCATGAGACAAGTTTGTAAATATTCCTATATCAAAAAATAGTCCATCCAATCTATTTTGTTTCAAGCCGTGACTAGATGCTTCTAAAATGATGTGATCAATTTTTTTTGAAGTTAGATTATTGATGTTTTTACTTAATTCTATTGGATTTAATGTTGTATTTTCTATCTCTTTTTTTTTATTTTTTGATTGAACACCTATAGTCCCTATAGATGCGACTCTTTTTTGAGTTAAATTCAAAATTTGAAAATAGAAGTCTGCGACTGATGATTTTCCATTTGTTCCTGTTACAGCTATTAATTTTTTAACTTTTCGTTTAACAAATTTATAAGATAATTCAGATAATAATTTCCTTGGATTTTTATTAACTAAAAAAATTACATCTTTATTTTGAATCTTTATCTTTTTTTCTGAAATAATTATTTTTGAACCTTTTTTAATCGCTTCTTGGATATAATTGTTTCCGTTAAATTTATCTCCTTTAATTGCAAAAAAAATGTTATCTTTTTTAACTTTAAAGCTGTTAAAAGCTAGGCCAGAGAAAAAAATTTTATGATATTTTTTATCTAATTTTTTTATGAAGTTCCCAAGATACATTATTGATAAACTTCATTATATTTTGTGGCTAAAATAGGCCCAATTTTTTCTATAATTTGTCCAACAACTTCAACTGTTGTCCATCCTGCGGTATTAAATGGAGTTCCTTTATATTTAATGCCTGAGCCGTCTCTATAATTATAAATATATTCACTATTAGTTTTAGGCTCATCTAGCATAGCCACTAATACATATTTAGGTTTAGAAATTGGAAAAACAGAGGCAAAAGTATTAATTTTATTATTAGAGTATCCTCCAACCATACTTGTTTGAGCAGTGCCTGTTTTTCCACCAACCTCATAACCCTCAACATTCGCAAGTGATGCAGTGCCCTCTTTAGCAGTTACAATTTTTCTTAAAATCGGATTAATTTTTTTAGATACATCGTTATTAAGTATCTTCTTATTTTTTATATTAGATTTGTGCTTAATTAAAGTTGGATTAATCTCATAACCACCATTTACTATTATTGAATAAGCATTAGCTAATTGAAGAATTGTAGTGGTGATTCCGTGACCATAAGAAATCGTAGCTAATTTACATTTTCCCCATCTAAAAGGTACAGGAACTCCTACTTCATCAATATCAAAATTAATTGAATTAATTAAATTTAGTTTATTCATAAAATTTTTGAATTTTTCTAGCCCAACTGCTTGGGCAACTCTTACTGAGCCTATATTACCTGATCTAATAAGTATTTGTTCGGCAGTTAAATTTGATGGAATCTTTTTATCATATTCGCTAATAGTATTTTTCCCACATGTGATTCTTTTTTTTAAATTTTTAAATTCTGTTTCTGGTTCCACAACTTCCTCATGAATTCCAGCAGCTAGTGTAAATGTTTTAAAAACTGAACCAAATTCATACACACCTTTTGTTGCTCTATTAATGTAATTCTTATCTGTAATATTTATTCTTTGATTAGGATTAAAATCTGGAAGCGATACCAATGATATGATTTCTCCATTATTTACATCCATCAATATTACTGCACTACCTTTTGCTTTGAAAATTTCGTTATATTTAATTAATTCTTCTCTAATTAGAAACTGAATATTTCTGTCTACAGTCAACTCAATCACGTCATTATCTTTTTTTAGTTTTTCATCTAAAGATTTTTCAAGTCCTGAAATACCATTATTATCATTATCAATTTGACCAATTATATGGCTAAACAAATTTTTTTGAGGATAAACTCTAATTAGTGTTTCTTGAGGTTTAATTGATTTATCACCAATCATCATTATTTTTTCATAATTCTCGTCGGAAATTTTTTTTTCAAACCAAAAAAATTTTTTTTTGCTAAGTCTAGTTTGTATTAATTCATAATTTTTATTTGGAAAAATATAACCAAGATTTAATAATAATTTTTTTTGATTAATTATTTCAACTGGATTTATACCAATATCTATTGAACTAACTGTTTTGGCTAAAAAATTTCCATTTCTATCAACAATATCTGCGCGTTTAAGTTGATTAAAAATGTTTGTTTGTTTTTTATTTAAATCATCAGATTTTCTTAAACCAAGGTGAATTAAATGAATAGAATATATAATTGAGATAAAAAAAAAAATGAAAAATATAAATGCTATTCGATTAAATTTTATATTAATATTAGATTTACTTTTACTATATTCGAATTCATAATTATTATTATATAAAAAAAATTTATCTTTATTATTCATCTATTTTCCTGATATTTTTAATTCCTCAATAACTAATTCATCATCTTTAATTTTTAAGGTTTTTAATTCCTTCAATGATTTTTTTATTAACAAATTTTCAAAATATAGCTTTTGATATTCTAATAATTTTTCTGAGGAGCTTAAGTAATCAAATTCTAATTTAGTATCTTTTTGTCTGTTCTCTAAGAATAATATATTCTCTTTAACAGAATAAATTTGATCATCTAAATCTTTTGTTGAGTTCTTAATCAAAGAAGTGCTTACAATTAAGATAAATATAAGACAAAAAACTATAAATTTTGTCATAGTTTTAAACCTAAATTTTCTATTTCTAATAAATGGGAAAATTTATCAAATATATCACTTTCAATCTCATGAGCGTCTTCTTTTTTTATAAGATATCTAAGCTTAGCAGATCTTGATGGCGGATTCTCTTTTATTTCTTTATTTGACGGAATAATTGGTTTTTTAAGTGGCATTTCAAATATAATTTCTTTTTGTTTAATTTTTGGTTCATATCTAGAAATACTTCTATATTGAGATAAGTTTTTAAAAAAATATTTTACTATTTTATCTTCTAATGAATGAAAAGTTACCACAGCTAAAACACCACCTTTTTTCAAAACTTTGGCAGAATTTATTAAACCATTTATAAGCTCACTTATTTCTTTATTTACAAATATTCTTAATGCTTGAAAAGTTTTAGTCGCACAATGAACTTTATAGTTTTTTTTTCTTTTTGATTTTTCAATAATTTTTACGAGTTTTTGAGTATCAATTTTTCTTGATTTTCTTTCTTTAATTATATTTTTTGCTATTAGTCTAGCATCCTTTTCATCACCAAAAAATTTCAATATTTTTTCTATTTCTTTATCTTCTAGATTATTAATTACTTCTTTAGCTGAAAAATCATTTTGACCCATCATCATGTTAAGTTCTCCTGGTGAATTAAAAGATAAACCTTTTTCTAAATCTTTAATTTGAGTAAAAGAATAACCTAAATCGAATACTATACCTTTTATATTTTCATTTTTTAATTTAAGATTATTTAATTTACTAAATTTTAAATTCTTAAATAAAAAACGGTCAGTAAATTCTTTTTGAATTTGTTTTCCTATAATCTCACTTTTAATATCTCTGTCTAAACCGATTACTTTAGTATCTTTAAATTTAAGAATTTCTTTTGTGTACCCCCCTTGTCCAAGGGTACAATCAATAAATGTGCCACCATGCTGAGGGGTAATAACGCTAATAATTTCTTTTAGCAGTACAGGATAATGCTTAACATTATTCAGTACTATGGTGGCTTCCATTTATTTTTTTGAAGACCATTAATTTTTTTGTCTTCTTAAAAATGCAGGTATTTCAAGATCATCTTCTGGTTCATTGTGTTCTGACGACAACAAATCATTTCCACTTGAAGACTCTATGTCATTATTAAATAAATCTGGAGCATCTGAGTCCACACCAAATTCACTTAAGTTATTACTCAAATCCTCTTGATTAGAAGAGGTTTCTTTATCTAAAGTAGCTTCATGAGTAAAAGAAATTTCACTATCATTAGAAGTGTTTTCAACAATATTTTCTACTTGTTGATTTTTTAAT
>MDSV01067782.1_pt1 | contig 11193 bp, 8 predicted proteins | sample 810851 | NCBI WGS metagenome assembly MDSV01 (sample SAMN05326640, study PRJNA326480) | marine metagenome | isolation source: seawater | place: Atlantic Ocean: North East | collected 2012 | reverse complement strand
ATAATATAATATATTATTTTTTAGATTTACCTTTATTTTTTTTTTTATTATTTGTTGATTTTTTTTTATTTTGATTAGTTAAATTATTTTGTTTTTGCATTTCTTGCATTAATAACATCAAATTATTATTAATATCATTTAAATTATCAGATTGAGTATTATCAGATTGAGTATTATTAGATTGAGTATTATTAGATTGAGTATTATTAGAATTAGTAGATTTATCATTTTTATTTTCATCAATTTTTTTGCGTAATCTTTCTTTTGTTTTTGACATTTTTATATTTTGATCCATCATATGTTGAAAAGCATTATTATTAAATTTACCACCCTTAGGAATTAATTTATCAAAATTCATAGATTTAAATATATCTTTAAAATTTCCCATTTCAGGCATATCTTGCATGTTTTTAAATATATCAGATACTTCTTCTAATATTTCACTTTCTTTTAATGAACCATCTTTCATTTTTTCGTTCATTTTATTACTAATTTTATTAACAATTCCTAATAATTTATTAGGATTTTTAAATAAATTTTTAAACAAATCATTAACATCAGTAACATTTTCTATATCTATATCTAAGTCTTTAGTTGTTTCTTCTGCTAATTCTTTTGCTAAACTACCTAATTTACCATTTATTAATTTATTAATGTGATCATGTATGGTATCAGTATTTGGTAGATTATTAATATTAGATGGATCAAAATTCATCGAACCAAATATATTTTCAAATGTATTATTAGATAAATCGGTAGAATCATTTTTTGTAAATAAATTTTCCATAGATTTAATAGTTTCTTCTAGTTTATTTTTAAATTGATCACTATTAATTGCTTCAAATAATTTTTCATTATTCCCAAATGATTCTTTATTTTGAATATTTGTTATAATTGAAAATAAAATTAATTGTAGATATTTCCATAATGTTTCTTTAGTTTGATTACTAGTAGTATCAAAATATAATTCTGAAAAATTTATATTTGGTAATAAAAATAATTCATCTTTTGAAAATAGTTCTTCATTTTGATATAATATATCAAAAAAATTTAAAGGAAAAATATTTTTACAATAATTAAATAAAATTTGTGAACTTGATATTAATTCATCATCATAATATAATTCATCAGTTTGATCATTAGTATTTTTTTTATTAAATTCATATTTCATAATTTTAACCATATCAACATTATTCAATATAATATCTTCTGTAATATCTGGAAATGTATTTATTAAATCATTTAATAAATCTTTAATTATTTTTGAGAATTCAATTAAATTAGATAAATCTTCATTTTTTGTATTATCTTCATTTTTTGTATTATTTTCATTTTTTGTATTATCTTCATTTTTTGTATTATTTTCATTTTTTGTATCTGCCATATTCTATGTGATTAATTTATAGATTATATTTAAATATATATTATAATTTATATATAATTATTATATTAAATTATATAAATTATATTTGATTTCTAGTATCTTCATAATTTTTCAAACTTTTTTCATCAACTTTATCAGGTATATAATCATCATCTGGTGTATTAATATTTTCTTGATGATTGATAGTTGCATAATTATATAATTGTCTTAAACCACCATTACCTTTAGCTGAAAGTTCATCATTATCTTGATCTAAGAAACTAAAATTATCAGAATGAATACCAATCATTGCATCATTTAATGAAAATGCAGAAGGTTCTCCATTATGATTAGTTGCTTTTTGAATTTGAACTTCTTCAACTGGTTTTAAATAATTTAAAATATTATCACCAAATAAAACTTTATAATCACTATTTAATATCATTAATGCAGGAACAGCATTTACAGTATTTGGTAATAATAATTCTTGATTATTTTCTAATATAATATAGACTGCATTATTTTTTTGAATTCTTTTATCGATACATACAAAATGTAAATCATTTTTTATTGATGATTTTGATAAATGTGCTAATAATTTTTTAGAATTATTACAATAATTACTATAATATAGAATTGACCCCATATATTAATATAATTTTTGGATAATATTTATATATATATTTAAATAAAATATTTATTATATTTAAATTAAAAATTGAAAAAATATAATAAATAAATTTAATGTTATAAATATAATGAGTACATTGCCTAAAATAAGTAATGTTGATGAAAATAATAATATATTAATGTTTACATTAAGTAATATTAATGTTAGTTATGCAAACGCAATTAGAAGAATTATATTATCAGAAATACCCTGCATTGTTTTTAGAACAAGTCCATATAATCGAAATAATGTAAATATAAAAATAAATAAATCAAGATTAAATAATGAACTAATAAAACAAAGAATAAGTTGTATTCCTATACATATAGATAATATATATGATTTTCCATATGAAAATTATATAATCGAATTAGATAAAATGAATAATACAAATAGTATTTGTTATATTACTACAGAAGATTTTAAAATAAAAAATATAGAATCTAATAAATATCTAGAATCAAATGAAGTAAAACAACTATTTCCGCCTAATAATATTACAGGAGATTATATAGATATATTAAGATTACGTCCAAAATTGACAGAGACAAGTGATCCTGAACAACTAAAATTAGAAGCAACATTAACTATTAGTAATGCAAAAGAAGATGGAGCATATAATGTAGTTTCAACATGTGCATATGGTAATACTTTAGATCCTATTAAAATAAATGATGAATGGAATATTAAAGAAGAATCATTAAAAGATAAGATAAGTAAAGATGAATTAGAATTTATAAAAAAAGATTGGATGCTTTTAGATGCGAAACGTCTATTTATTGAAAATAGTTTTGATTTCACAATCGAAACAATTGGTATTTATACAAATTATAAAATATTAGAATTGGGAATTAGTTTAATTATTAAAAAATTATATCTTACATTAGAATCTTTAAAAAATAATAATGACTTAATATATGATGCAACTGATACATTAGATAATTGTTATATAATTATTCTTCAAAATGAAGATTATACTATTGGAAAAATAATTGAATATTATTTATATAATAAATATTTTATAGAAGATAAAGTTTTAAATTATGTTGGATTTCTTAAAAAACATCCACATGATAAAGATAGTCAAATAAAATTAAGTTCTAAAAATTTAATTTCTAAAGATGAAATATTACTTATGATTGAAAATTCGGTAAATAATAGTATTATTATATTAAATTCGATAAAAGAATATTTTACAGAAAGTTAAAAAATTTATAATATAAATCAAATAATATATAATATAGATTAAATAATATATAATATATATAATTATGGGTAATATATGTAATATTTTTTCTAATAATGAAAAAGATTATAAAGAAAATAATATAGTAAATATATCTACACCACCATTAATTTCAGCGTCTAGTTATTATATTGATTTGTCTAATATATCAATGGCTTCATCTATAGCAATAATGAATAAATATCCAATAAATTCTGATTGTAATTCAACATATATATCAAAAAATTATTCATTATATAATTCATCTATAAATACAATATATCATACTAATAATAATGATAATGATAATTATTCAAATGAATTACAATTTTATTGTGAATAATTTTATTCTTCAATTTCCATATTTTTTTCATTAGTATTATTATATTTATAATTAATTACAAACATTTGTTGTGCTGGATGTAAGTTATTAACATAATCTATTACTACTTTTTTATCTACAATTTTATTATTTGATTTTAATTCATTAATATATTTTTGATGAATATGATACATATGATTTTTATATTGAAATGGATATTCTTTTAATGGTTTTTGTTTTTTAATAAAACATTCAATATAATTTTTAAATAAAGTATCTGTATAATCATACATTATAATTTTGAATTTAGTAAATAATAGATAATGTTCAGGATAATAATATAAAAATTCTTTAATTTTATTTTCTTTTTTTAAAGATAAATAATTATATTGTAATTTTGGTTGATTACCTCGTAGTTTTCGAACCTCTTCATAATTAATATTTCTAATTTTTGTTCTAGTTCCATCTTTATTATAAATGATTGAACCGACACAATGAAATGGTGCTAATTTATTATTATAATGTAAATTAATATCTTCTAATGTAGTTTGTAATGGATATTTATTTATATATTTAACAGTTGTATTTGCAAAAATATAAGGAGGTTCATTTAATAAATCTGGAATATTAATTTCTTTAATATTAACAATCGGAAAATTTACATTATCAATTTCATATACTTTAACTAAATAAATAATAGGAATTTGAATTGGTGTAACAATACGATTAAATGGATGTTGCATAACAAATGAATAACAAAATTTAGTATTTAAACTATTTAAATCAAAATTACAAGCATTACAACTTTCTAAAAACATACTTCTGAATGTAACATTTTTAAAAGAGGTTAAATTATTTTCTAATGCAACTTTATCATTTTCATTATCACAATTAAAATAACTATAATTTTGAATATCATTAAAAAATACTATATTGCCACCAACAGTGGATCTGGTAGCAATTTCCCATATATCGTTTATATTATCATAATATACATTAATCATAGTTCCATCTACAAAATCTTCAATCCAACAATCATCCATATTAGTATATTTATTATTAAATGTATTAAAATTAATAGATTTTTCAGGACTAAATACTAATAATTTTTTATCTCTTATAACTAATGATCTAAATTTAGATAAATTATAAAATGATGGATCTTCATTATCTTCCATAGTTTTTAATGTTTGTTTATTATATTTAATTATAGTATAATCATTATTATTATAAATATATTTTTTTTTATTATATAAATCAGAATTATCAATATTATCTCTTAATGCATCAGTTAAATCAATTTGTTTAGTAATTTCAGGTGATGACATTGTATATACTATTTTATAATTATAAAATATCTTTAACTAGTTTAAATATATATTAAAAAATAACTATTACATAAATTTTCTATTATAAATATAATATAGTATAATTATAATGGAAAGCGAAAAATATAATTTACAATATGGAGATATTATACAGATTGATTCACCAAGCAATCCAGATTTACATGACAAAATATTTTTTATAAATTATATAAATTCTTCTAAAATAACAATATTAAATGAAGATATAACTAGTACAATTGATATTTCAGAAGACGGTAAACTTTTAGAAGAATCTATAGATAATATAATATTACTTGATAGAGCAAAAAGTCCTAGTTTTATTGTTCAAAATAATATAAGTATTAATAAAACTATATCAATTACTATTGGTGGAACATTACCAAAAATACTAAATGGCATTGTAACAAATATTGAAGAAGATATGATTGAAATTACTTTAATTCCTGATAATGAAATAATTTATATTGATTTTGGATATTCCGGTATTCCTGAACATTTAAATATTGAAAAAATTATAATTAAAGATTCCAAAGAAACATTAAAAGAATTAATAAATAATAAAGAAAATGAAGAAGAAGAAGAAGAAATAGATAAAATCGATTCAGAATATCTTAATTTAGAAAATATTAATGATTTAGATTATGATTTAATAAAACATTCAGATGAAGAAAAATTAAATGAAATATTATTAGATAATTACGAATTAGAAGAAGAATATGAAGAATTTTATCATAGTGTAAATGTTCCTGAAAATGAAAAAAGATACACTTTAGAAACACAATTAAATGATTATATGGATAATACATTAAATAAATATAAACAAGAAGAACGAAATGACGAATTAATTAATAAAATTAATTTAGAATTAAATAGATACAAAGAACTCAGAAAATTATATTCTAATTTTGATGAAAATAATAACCCACATATACCAAATGAAAAAGGAGAATTTTATAAACCATTAAAAGAAGTAATTAATAATTTAAATAAAAAATTATATTGGTTAATACCTGTTGTATATAATTCAAAAGAATTAATACATAATGAAGAAACAGATGATTATGATGAAGATTATATAAATATTATTAAAATGGGAGAATTAATTGAAAATTTAAATTTAACAATTAATAAATGGATAAATAATACATCAAAAGATAAAATAAATGACTACCAAAAATATATTAATAATTTATTAAATATTTATAATAATACTATAAATAAATATTCGTCTGATTTTAATAGTATTACATTTAATTCATTAGATGTTAATACACAAATACACGCTATAAATGATATTTATGACGATTTCTATAGTTATTGTATAAATGATAATTTAATAGATAAATCAAGATTCTCTCTAGATGTTTATAATGAAGGACAAAAAATGTTAGAAACTGATTATATTAATAATAAACGTATATATAATTTGAAAGATTTAACACCTAATGATAAAATAATTATTATATCTTTTATAACACTACCATTACCAATATTTAATTTTTCTAAAATTAATCAAGAATATACAAATATTTATAATAAATCAAATTTAAATATGGAATTTTTGAATTATTTTAAAGTATTAAATAATAATACAAATATAAATAAATTAATATTAGATAATTCACATTTTAATAACTATATAAATAGTCATAATAATATACATGATAATAAATTATTTGAGCATATTTTTAATTTTTCAATTGAAGATGTAGAATCATATACGCCAAAAGAAAAATTCAATATATTATTAGAATCTTTTATACCTACTAATAGTAATGCTATACAATATTTATCACAAACAAATAAATATATAAATTATAAATCATTAATTCAAGATATTCAAAATTTAAATATTGATATGTATAATTTAAATAAAAAGGATTTTAATATTATTAATAAACTGTTTAATGAAAATATAGATAATTATAAAAAAGAATACAATACTAGTAAAGAATTATTTACTAAATTAATAAATATTTTAAATAAAGAACATTTAAATTTAAAAGAAAATTATAAATATAACTTTGATATTATAACAGGTGAACTTAAACAAGAATTATATGATAATTATAATATAGATCCAGATATTTATAATAATAGTTCTGAATTAATAAATTCTTTTATAAATATTGATAATGGAAAATTCTTCATAAGTAGTTTGAATAAAACTATAATGGATCTAATAGTTTCAAATTTATTAGATAATTTTATTAAATTAGCAAAAAAATCAAAAGATGAAAAAATTAATGAAAAAGAAGATAAAGAAGATAAAGAAGAACAATGTGAAAAATATTATTTATCAAAAAAATACACATCAGTAGAGAATTTAGAAGATGATAATTCTAAACAAATATTTTTTGATAGTATTTATGATAATACTGTATATAGTTTAATAAACGAATATGAAAATGAAAAAAATACAATGGATACAAAGAATTTTTTTGAATTTTTAACAAAAAAAATAATGGATATTATGAATCTTACCAAAAAGAATGCATTAAGAGAAGCCCGTGCAATTATAGAAGAAAAAAGAGAAGTCATTGATGGTGATTATGCATTATTTATTGATAAAAAAACAAAAAAAAATTACATATTTATACGTGAAAATTCTATTTGGGTACAAGATACTAAATTTAAAAATGATTTTTATATTGATTCAAATAAAATATTATGTGACATAAATAAAGAATGTATTTCAATTGATGATAAATGTATTAAATCTTCAGAATTAGATAAAAAAAAATTTAACAGATGATGTAAGTAAAATATTAGATAGTTTTCAAGCAAAATATAATTTAAGCGTAGAAGAAATAAAAGGTAAAGTAAATAATAATTATGATTATTCTAAAAAATATTTAAAAAATATTATTGAAATAAAAAATAAAAAAGATGAATATGTTAATAACATCATATTAAATAATTATATTGAAATTGATACTAATATACAAAATTCACCATATGAAAAAATAAAAGATAAAATATTAGGTATTACTGATTTTGTTAAACGTCAAGAATATATAAAAAAATTTTGTATTAAATTTACAAGAGAAAGTATAGATGAAGAAAACCATAATTGGTTATATTGTAATAAAACCGGAATAAAATTAATACCTGCATTTCTATTAAAATTAGCAAATGCATTTTCAAATAAACAAGATTATATAAAAGAATTAGATACTATATGCGCCGAACAAGGAACAATAAGTGATGATAATAATTATTGGGTAGATAAACATAGTGGATATATTATAAAAAATATAGATTTTTCAACCGATGAAGGATATGATGAACAAGGATTTAAATTAAATACTAAAGAAATTTTAGAAAATGAATATAATATAAAATTATCTAAATTAAATTCATCTACTAATCCTGATATTAAAACTATTACTAATATAGTTAAATCTATGTCCCAAATGATGGCAATAAATTTAGAGTCGCAGATTCAATTTATAATTAATAATGTTATTAGTATGCATACAGTTAATATACCATCAAAAGAACAATATGAAAAATTAATACAAAAAGCAGAAAAAAAAAACAAAAGCACTTCCATCATATGATGATACATATAATCAATTATTATTACTACTTACATTATGTTATTTAATTGTTGCTATACAAATTAATATTCCCAGTTTTAAAACAAAAAAAACTTTTCCTGGCTGTATTAAATCATTCTCTGGATATCCATTAGATGGTATTCAAGATAAAACAACTCTAACATATATATCATGTATAGCATGTAAAATAAAAAGTTCAATTAAACCATGGAATACTATATTAAAAGTATCCGAAGGAAATATTATTAAAAAATTAGAAGCATTAATCGAGAAATATATAATAAATGATAAAGATTTTATAGAACTTAGTCAAAAAAAGAGAGAATATTTACTATTAAATAAAGATGAATTTATTCCTGAAAATTTATCAATTACAAATTGGACTAATTTTATGCCACCTTTATATAATTTGAAAATTTCAAAAGAAGATAAAATACCATTAGCCGATACATTTGTAGATGATTTAATAGAAACATATAGAAAAGGCTATAAAAAACTATTATTAGAAGGAATAATTTCTAAAAATATACACTTAAGTAATACTATTATTGAAAGTATTGAAAAAATAGTAGAAAAAAAAACAACTTTATTAGAAAATTCAGCAGGAGATCCATATTTAGAAAATTCTTGTTGTAATTCCACTATAAATACAATACAATATTTTATAGGTAATGATAAAACTATACTAGAAAATAATAAATTAGTTGAATATAATAATAATATTATAAAAAAAATCAATAATTTAAGTATATCATCTATACTATATCATTTTGAAAATACAAAGGTTTTATTACCTATAATTAAATCTGATTATAATGAAGAAACTATATATAAAGCATTTATATATTATTGTAATTTTGATAATAATTTACCAATTAAAGATGAACTAAAAAGTATATGTATGGATAAACCAAATGAATATGATAATAAAAAAAATATTACAGAAATCATTGAATCATTAAAATCACAAGGAAAAATATATAATAAATCATCATTAGAAGATTTACTTAATATTATAAATAAAAAAAATATCTTTATTACTAATAATAATTATATAAAACTAAATAATACAGAATCATTAATTAATATTATTGATGATTACTTAAAATCATCTATTGAAACAAAAAATGATGAAAAATTATTTGATAAATTATTTTTATTATTTGACACATATGATATTCATAATAATAATAACAAAGAATTAGATAATGTTAAAAATTATTTAGCTAAAACAAATACAATTATAAAAGATTCATTGCTTGATTATATCAAAAAATTACCAACTATTACCAAAACAATATATAAAAATTTTGAACAATTTTTAAATTTTAAAATAAATATAGATAAATGTGAATTTTACACTGATTATTTAGAAAATTTAATAAATGTATTTCCAAATATTATTTTAAATAAACAAATTGATATTAAAAAAATTCCTTTACATTGGTCATTATCAGATTTACATAATAAAGATATACTTACTATATTGGATAATTATTATAAAAAATTAAATAATATATCAAATGTTCCTGGTTTAGAGATTGTTTTTAGATATATACGCAAATACTCTAAAATTTTTATTAAAATAATGAATTATTGTAAATATGTTTCTCCTCAACCAATTAGTAATAGTACAAAAAAAGACTTCTTACCTAATATTTATGATAAAGAGTTTATAACATATTTATATACATATATTTTTTATACTATTTTTAATGAACTTATACAAATTACAAATAATAATGAATTTATTTTAGAAATTGTAGAAATAGAAAATTATGATATAAAAGAAACAAATAATGTTATAATAAATTATATTTATGAATTTTTAAATATAATGAATAATCATTATAATTTAATAGATAATTCTTATAAAAAAGTTAAAGAAAAAATATCATATGCAAAAGAAAAAGAAAAAGATTTAATAACACAATATTTAAAAGATTTAACAGACGAAGAAAGAGAAGTAGAGAATATATTTAAAAATAATAAATTAGAAAGTTGGAGTGCAGGTTTACAAAAAGGATTAACACAATATGTAGCATCTAATTATGACGATGAAAGAAATAAAATGGAAAAACAAGCATTAAAAGAATATAATCTTAAACAAAATAATAATGTTACTGATATGAATAAAGAAATTTATAAAATAGATGAAGAAGAACTAGATAGAAGAAATCAAGAAATTGAAGATGAAGAATATAATATGACAAATATTCCAGATGATGATGAATTTATTAGTGAAGATGATTATGATTAAATATACTATCGCATCAATGATATATCTATTTTTATTCAATTTATAATGTTTAATTTATAATTAATATTATATTCATTTTATATAATATTAATATGTTCTCAACATTTGTTAAAAATAATATATCATTAGTATCAATTATTATATTTGTAACACTTTTTATAATAGTAATATTTACAAAACCATCTTTAATCTTTGATAAAAATGGTAAACCTAGAGAATTTGGACTTGGTTATAAAAATAAAACAATTTGTCCTATTTGGTTATTAATAATTATATTAGGTATATTCTCTTATTTAGGTGTTTTATATTATATAAATTTTAGTAAATATGAATTTTAAAAATAATAAATAAAATTTATTTATATTTATTTTATTTATTTTATTTATTTTATTTATTTTATTTATTTTATTTATTTTATTTATTTTATTTATTTTATTTATT
>MDSV01051844.1_pt1 | contig 11193 bp, 7 predicted proteins | sample 810851 | NCBI WGS metagenome assembly MDSV01 (sample SAMN05326640, study PRJNA326480) | marine metagenome | isolation source: seawater | place: Atlantic Ocean: North East | collected 2012 | reverse complement strand
GTCGAACGCAACGACGCGCTCGGCGCCGCGCTCCACCAGCATCTCCACCAGCCTGCGCCCGACGAAGCCCATCCCGCCGGTCACCACGCACCGCTTGGGCACCGCGGGAAATCGCTCGGACGCGCCCATGGTGGGTCGTGTCGGGTCTCGCGGGTCCACGACCGCGCCGCACAGGCCGTCTAGATCACCGAGGCCGTCGAAGGGGCAGGCGCCGCAGCGACACGCAGGTCGGTTGGGTCGTCGGTGCCTCTGGACCATGCACTGTGAGCTGGATCGCGTCGCGAGTCTTCGGGAAACGCGACGCTCGCGAATCTTCTCCGTTTCCGTCAGAAGCGCGGCAAACTTCCCGACATCAACAGCCGAAACATCCAAGTGGAAAGGGCGCGAGATCTTCTTTGGTTTGGTGTCTGCAGAACGCGGCGGTTTTGGTTCCGCGCGATTTTTTTAGACTGCCAGCACATGTGAGATTTTTCACATCTCAAGTCGTCGCGAAAAAGCGCGCGAGCTTCTCAAAAGTTCCAAACGACGCCAAATTGACCGACCTTCGCACTACATAGCGCGCGTCCTCACCTCCCGAAGATGACCTCTACGCTCGCATACGGCCTTCGCATCCCCGTCGCGACCTTCTCGCGCGCGCGCGCACCGCATCGCGGCGATACTCTCAGCCGCGCTCGCGCGCCGCTCTCGGGGATCAAAACCGCCGCGCGCTTTTCGTCGGGCCGAGCGAAGCGACATCGGCTCGGTGCGCGCACGGTCGCGACCGCTGTCATCGAGCCCTCGAGCGATGCCGCTCGCGTCGCGAAAGTGAAACTCTCATCGAGCGTTCTCCCGGGGACGGCGCCGTCGAACGGACCCCCCGAGGACAGGACGTTCGTCGCGAAAGGTGCGACCGGCGCGACGTGGCCTTTTCTCGCGCGAAACGACGCGCGAGAAAAACCGAAAGGTCTTCCCGCGAAAAACCGTCCCGTCCAACTCTTCCCCTTCGGGGGTGTCTCAGCTCGCGCGCCTTCGCCATCCCGCGTCGCCACGAGACGGGCCCCGAAACGAGACGCTCGCGCGACGCGTTCCCCGAGACCGACCCCGCTGACCAGCGCGCCCCCCGCGGGTCGCTCCACTCGCGTGGGTAAAAATACTATCGCAGTGCGTTTCGTCGGCCCCGACCGCAAAGGGCTCATGGCGGGCCTGACGCAGCTCATGTTCGGTTGCGGGTGCAACATCCTGAGCTCCGCGCAGTACGTCAGCGACGACGGCATGTTCTTCCAGCGCCTTTCCATCGACTTCTCCGGGCTGTTCAGCGGCGCGGATAACCGCGAGGCGCTCGAGAGCAACATCGAGAACATGGCGCGCCAGTTCGAACTGGACTCGTGGGACATTTCTTACAACGCCGACCCGCACCGCGTCGGCATCTTGGTGAGCAAGATCGACCACTGCCTGTGGGATTTACTCGTGCGCCACGCGAACGGCGAGCTGAAATGCGAGATCCCGTTCATCATCAGCAACCACACGGACTTGAAGCACATCGCGGACCAGTTCGGGATTCCGTTCTTTCATCTCCCCATGGAGCCGGAGAAGCACGACGGCGACAAAGCCGCGGCGAAGGCGGCTCAGGAGGCGCGGATTGAGCGACTCATCGAGAAACACGGCGCGGACACGCTGGTGATGGCTCGATACATGCAGGTTTTGTCGGACGACTTCTGCGACAGGCACGCGGCGCACACGATCAACATCCACCACTCGTTCTTGCCCGCGTTCGAGGGCGCGAAGCCGTACCACCGCGCGAAGGAGCGCGGCGTGAAGCTCATCGGCGCCACGGCGCACTACGCCACCGCCAAGTTGGACATGGGCCCCATCATCGTGCAGGACGTCGCGCCCGTGTCGCACCGGGACACGGTGAAGGACATGGTGCGCAAGGGGAAGGACGTCGAGCGCGTCGCGCTCGCGCGGGCGCTGCGGTCTCACCTGGAGAGTAGGGTGCTGGTGCACGACGGGAGGACCGTCGTCTTCGACTGACGTCTTCCGCCGACGTCCGCGAAACGGCGTCGAGACGAGACGAGCGACGAGACGACGCGCGACGCGCGACGAGGGGAGAACCGTCGTCGTCGCGCGCGCGCCGAGCTGTGAGACGCGTGTGTTGTCGCGCGTGTTGTCTTTGTATCGGTATCGTATCATAAGTGTGTTGTTTGACGAGCGACGAGGACCAGAGACGACCGGAGACGCGTCTTCGCGGCGCGAAACGCGCGTCCGCCGCGCGACGCCGAACGCCGCGTTCCGCGCTTCGTTCGCGGTTTTGAAGTTTCCAGCGCACGTCTGGATTCTGGTCGACTCGAATCGCGCGGAGCAAAGCCGCGTCCAGGTGGAACGAATCTCGCGGAAGGTTCCCCTTCGCACTTCCCCTCGCGCGAACCTGCCCAAGATGGAAGGCCAACCGGGTGAGGGTCCCCAGTCCACCGCGGACCTCTCCGCGTTCGTGCAGAACCTGCTCAGCCAGATGCAGAGCCGGTTCCAGCAGATGAGCGATTCGATCATCACGCGCATCGACGAGATGGGCGAGCGCATCGACGACCTGGAGAAGTCGGTGGGCGATCTCGTGCAGCAGGCGGAGGACGACGTCAGCGCGCCCGCGCCGGAGGGCGCGGTGACGCCCGCCAAGTGACGACGTCTCGAGTCGACGAGCGCGTGTACGACGAAACCGAGCCGAGCGGCGCGATCGGGGTTCGCGAGCGTTCACCGTCGTTCGTAGCGGGGAGACGTGCGACGCGAGCGTAGATGGTCTAAAAACTCGCGCGAAATCTTTCGGTGTATACGCGCGACGTGCGACGACGCCTCACAGCTCCTCGCGAGGCGCCGAGTCGCGCTCCGTCTCCGAAGACGCCTCCTCGCTCGGATCGTGGTCGATCCGAGAAGCCTCGCGCTCAGTATCGTCCCCCTCAGCCCCCTCAGCCGGCGCGCCGTCGTCGCTCGGCGTCGGCGGCGGCGCGGGCGCGGCCGCCGCCGCGTCGGCGGTGGCTTTCCTCGCCGCTTCCTCCGCCATCTCTCGCAGCGCCTCCCGCGCCTGCGCGGCGGCGTCCGCCAGGTCCACGCCCGCCATCAGGTCCAACCCCCCGTCCGCGTCCGGCCGCGCGACCGGGACGTCCACGAACCCCGCCAAGCCTCCCCGCCGCGCGAACAGCGTGAGGAACAGGAACGAGAGCAGGACGAGAGCGAAGCCGGCGACGATTCGCGCCGTCGCCGCGGCGACGCCCACCTTCCGCGCGCCCGCGCACCTCGCGGACGCGTCCGCGGAGCCGCTCAGGACGAAGCCTCCGTCCGTCGAGAACGCCGCGGTGGTGACGAAGATCATGTGCGCGGACGCGTCGCGCGCGCGCACGCGGAGCCGACCCGAGCCGGACGGACCCGTCTCGACCACCGTCACGTCGCCCTCGGCGGTGCCGAGGCAGGCGGCGTCGCCGTCGCGCGCCACCGCCGCCGCCGAGACGGGGTCGCGCGTCGCGCGGATCGAGCCGGCGTGTTTCCAGGCATCACGGTTCGTCGGGTTCCGATTCGGCGTCCACCTCGAGACGTACCCCTGCCCGTTCACGTTCAGCACGGTCACGACGTCGCCGTCCGCGCGGAAGGCGGCGGCGCGGTGCGACGCGACGACGCGCGCGCCGCGCTTCGCCGCCGCCGCCGCGATCGCCGGGTCCCGGAACGCGAACAGCCTCTGCTTCTTCGCGACGCTCCAGAGCGCCGCGCCGGCGTTTTCCTGCCGCGCGGCGGACTCGGAGGATGTCGTCAACACGCACGCGTCGTCGGGGGAGAAGCACACGCACGTCACCGCGTCGGCGTGCGCGCCGATCTCCGCGGTCACGGCCAAGCCCCCGGCGCGGTCGCCCGCGTCCGCCCACTCGCACACCGCGACGCGCCCGTCCTCCGTGCCGATGGCGAGCTTCGCGCCGTCCGACGAGAACGCCGCGCACTTCACGTCGCAGTCCGCGAGTCTGGACCGCGCCGCGGACCCGTCCGCGGCGACGCGCGCGGGCTTGACGACGTACGGCGAGGCGCCGGCGCCGGCTTCGGCTTCGTTCGAGGCGTCGTCGCGTTGGCTCGCCGGCGGGTCCGCGTTCTCATCCTCCGCGAGCGCCGAATCGCTTTTCGGCGCGCTCGGGTTGGGCGTCACGTCGTACACCGCGACGTCCCCCCCGAAGACGCACAGCACGCGCGAGTTGTCGGGAAACATCACGAGCGCCTGCGGCGCGGTGTCGTCCGTGTGGCAGGAGAACAGCGGCTCCGACAGCGTCTCGCCGTCGAACGTCGCGACGCACACGCGGTTAGGTATGCCGCTGGATTTCTTGCCTCCCCCGCCCGCGACGAGGAGGGAGCGCTCGTCCACCCACGCCGAGGCGTACAGGGGCATGCCGAACTTTTTCGCGTTCGGTTTGGGCTTCTTCGGCGCCATGGCGGCGGGCGAGTCGTGAGGAAACCGAGGGGGAAAGCGGCCGCGCGCGTTGCGTCTGCGCGCCTTCCACGCACAGATCGCTATAAAACGTCGACTCGGCTCGTTGTTGTTTTGTTTTCCACGGCGTCGCCTCGACGACGATCGGTTCGCCGGCGCACCAGAAAAGCGCGCGCGCCGCTGGCACCCAGAGCCGGCCCGAGCGCGGCTCCTCGGTCCGACCCGATCGCGTCAGCGTCTTGCCCGCCGCCAATCAGCGCACACCGGCTGACCCGGGTACATGCCCCTCAGCTGCGTCTCGGCCCCCGCCTTGACGGAGCAGGAGGCTTTGGAGGCGAAGTTCTTCGCCGCGGGATCGACGCGGAGAGGCCGGTCTTCGAGCGCTGACATGTCCCCCTCGTACGCGGACGAATCCGCGTCGGCGGCGTTCGACACCCCCGACGGCACGCACGTGCTGGCGAAGCGATGGACGCACCCGGACGGGCCGAGACCGTTCCGACCGCGGTGCTCGCCTCGCGCGGTGGTGGCGGGCGTGCCCGGCGCGAAAAAGCACCGGTGTCTTTTGGTCAACGCGGGCGACGCGCTCGTCGTGCACAACTTCAACCCGAGCGCGGAACGCGGCGGTTCCGCGCGCGACGGGCACGGCGAGACCTTAAACCCTTCGCACCCCCCGATCCGCGTGCTGACGTTCCCGGGCACGACGGTCACCGCCGTCGCGCACCGCGAGATTGCCGGCGACGCGTTGGGCGCGCCCGACATCTTGATCGGCCTCGAGAACGGCGAGGTGCTGTGCGTCTCGCTGCGCGCGCTCATCGCCGACCGCGACGGCAAGGCCCTGCCTCCCGGGACGCGCCGATTCAACACCGACGGCGGCGGCGGGGTCGGGGGGAGCGCGCGCGTCGTGCGTGACGTCCTGGGGGAAAATTCCGCGAACGCCTCCGCGAACGTCCGCGATGCTGCCGCGCGGTGCACGAGCGTCGCGTGGTTCGCGCCGAAAAGGGTCTCGCGCGAAGACGAGACTCTCGCGTCGAGCCCGCGAAACGTCGCCGATCGCAAACCGTCCGATCGCGGACCGTTTCGCGTATCGGAGTTGTTCCTGTCGACGCACGCGGACGGCAACGCGTACGTGTACAGCGCCGCGCTCGGCGACGACGTCGACCCGCGGTTCGCGGAGCTCAGAGGCGCGCGCGCCGCGGAGGCGCTCTCGATCACCCCGGGTTTCGGTGTGCTGGATTTCACCGGAGCCGACAGTCTTAAAAAAAACGAAAACGTCTCGGAGGCGCTCGCGCGCGAGAGGACGGAACAGAATGCCATCCCCAACCCCTTCGCGCGGGTGCGCGTCGGCCCGGCGGCGCTCACCGCCGCCGCCGTCGCGCCCGGCGGCGAGGCGGTGGCGCTGGCCGGCGCGGACGGGCGGGTCCGCGTGCTGGACGTGCGCGGCGTCGCGAGCGGCGACGCGTTCCTCGTGGACGGGTTCAAGAGCCACTTCGGGGGCGTCGACGCCGTCGCCTGGGCCGAGGGTCCCCCCGACGACGACGACGCGTACGACGACGACGACGCGCACGACGACACGCGCGAAGCGCGAGAGTGGATGAACGAAAAACCGCTTTTTCGGTTGGGGCGCTTCCGCGCGGACGTGTGCGCGGACGCACCCGCGACGCCCCGGTTCCTGCTCGCCGGCGGCGAAGCGGACGTCGTCGAGGTGTGGGACCGGTCGCGGCGCGCGCTCGTCGCGCGCGCGCGCGGCCACGCCAGCTGGGTCGCGCACGTCGCCGAGACGCCCGCGGGCCGGGATCGAACCGGCGACCGTCCGGACGCGCGCTCCGTCGCCGCCGACGGCGGCGACGCGCGTGCGTTCGCGCGCGTCGACCATCGGTACGACGACCTGCTGTTGGACGCGGACGCGCCGCGACGGCTGCGGTTCGCGAGCGCGGGGCAAGATTGCCGGGTGTGCTTTTGGGAGCTTGACGTCGACCCGGCGCCCGCGTGGTGGGTTCCCGTTCCCGTCCCCGTCGAGGGTACGGATCCCGACTCGGCACGCGCGCTCCAGCGTTCTCGGTCCGCCAACCTGGCGGTGCCCGGCGCGAAGACCGCGAAAGCGAAAGAAAGCGCGACGGAAGAAGACGCGAACGAACAGACGCCGCCCGCGGTGCCTCCGCGCGCGCGGCTCGGGCGCGCGCCGGCGACGGCGGCGCGCGACGTCGGGTCTTCGCCGGCGGCGGACGGAGCGCCGCCCACGAGCCTCATCGCCGCGCCCTCGGCGGAGCTCGCGGAACCTCCGCGTGCCGCGTCGTCGTCGCTGATGTTCCCGACGCTCAGGGAAGAACACCCGCGACTCGAAAGCGAGTCGCGCGCGAAGACGGCCGGGGCGAATGACGAAACCGCGGAGACGTTCAACCGCGACGCCGTCACCGGCGACGGGCGCGTCGTCGCGCGCGCGGCGTCGAGCCGGTCGACGCCGTTCATCGCCCCCGCGTCCGCGCACGTGTTGCACGACGAGCCGTGTACCGGTGTGGCGTTCGTGGACGAGGGGATACTCACCAGCTGCGGGGGAGGGATCGTCAAGCTGTGGCGCCGAACGCGGTGACGACGACGACGACGACGACGAGACGAGACGCGCGTCGCCTGACACGAGTGATGGTAATACACAGCAGAGTCTCTTTTCTTTCGCGTGCGCCCACTGGCCCACGCACCGCTGGCAGACTCTGCGGTTTTTTTTCGATCGAGCTCGAAAGGGTGGTCGTCCGTTCCTCGATCGGGGTCGATGGGTGAAACCGAAACGTTCGAAAGGGTTTTTTTGTTGTCTTCATCGGGAAATCGGCGCTCGCGCCGAGCGCGGAGGAATCACACGCTCGCAATCGGCAACAAACTCCGCGGTGGCGTGCGCGGAGTCGCCCTTTATTCGCCGCGCCGAGCCGCATCACGAGAAGCTCCGCCTAAAAGATGGTGCAGCGTATCACTTACCGCCGCAGGTGCGTACCGAGCCCGCGCGACGCCGCGTGGCCGGTCCGCTCGCGCCGCGCGCGGCGCGAGCGGACCGGCCAGAAAAGCCCTACCGCGTCAGTGGCGCCCGATGGCGCGCCGAGCGCGCCGGAGCGCGCCGCGAGCGACCGGCCGGCGCGCCGAACCGCCACGCGCATCGGCGCCGTGCTTCCTACGGATACGGTGTCGAACGACCCCGCGCTCGTATCCTCGCCGCGCCGCCCGGCGTCGTCTCCGGCGCGTCGCGCGCGCGTCGATGCGCGCGTCGTCGTCGTTTAGGGTTTTCTCGCCGCGCCCGAAGCGCGTCTCGCGCGCGCGCCCGCGCCGCTCTCGGCGTCCGCCGACCGTACGCCCCCGTCGCTCTCCCCGAACCGCAGGCACGCGTACGCGACCCGGTCGAACAAGGTGCGCAAGCTCCGCAAGCCCGGCGGCGCTTTGACCATCCAGTACGTGAAGAAGAAGACCAAGGGTCCCCAGACCCCGTCCGGCGATCACGGGCGCATCCACGGCGTCCCCCGCGTCGCCAAGACGGCGTACTCGAACAAGCACATGGCGAAGAACAAGAAATCCGTCTCCCGCTCGTACGGCGGCGTGCTTTCCGGTGGTGCCGTGCGCGAGCGCATCGTGCGCGCGTTCCTGGTCGAGGAGCAGAAGATCGTGAAGAAGGTGCTCAAGCTCCAAGCGGCCAAGTGAGCGGCGCGACGCGAACGCGACGCACCGCGGCGAATTCGGTTTTTTGAAAGGAAGGCGCGATCGATCGTCGAAAGGGAACGTCGATCGAATTCCGAATTCGTCTCGGTGGCGTCGCGCCGTGTTTTTAGCGAACAGTAGGGGGTGCGTTTGGCGGCGACGCTCGCGTAACGACCGCGCGCGCGGACGTCGAACGATTCAAAATAAGACGCTCGTCGCCACGCCTCGCCCCGTCGTCCATCTCCCGGCGACGCTCGCGCGTTTCTGTTCTATGGTTTCCTAAAATCAGGTCTATCGCTACTCGCTCGGCGCGGCTGGCAGCGCGACGCGACACACCGGGCACGTGTTTTTCGTGCGAAGCCACTCGAGAAGGCACGATTCGTGGAACCTGTGCCCGCAAGGCATCTCTCGAAGCGTCGCGCCCTCCGGCGCCTCCATGTCGGCCAAGCACACGGGACACCCCGTTTCTTCGTCTCCGCGCGCTCCCGGGACGTCGCGGGCCCGGTTCCCGCGCGACGCGACGACGCGCGGCAGGCGCGACACCGCCTCGGGGTGCGCGGGGGAGAAAAACGTGCGCGTGTCGAGCTCGGCGATGTTGACGTCGCCGCCGAAGAAGGATTCCGCCGTCGGGACGGCGAGCCGCTCGCCGCTCGGCCCGGTGATGAAACCCGCGGAAACGTTCGTCACGTTCACGGGTATCGGAACCCCGAACTGGAACGACGCCGCGCCGCCCGTGGCGAGCCCGAAGGGGCTCGCCGCGGACGTTCGCGACGGGAAGTTCGGACCGTGCGCCCGAAGCAGCGCGCTCCACGCCTCGCGCGCGACGATCTCGGTTTCCGTCTCGGCGGTCGCGGCGGTCGCGGCGGCGACGTCTGTGCCGTCCGCGGCCGCCAGGCGGCGCACGATCTGCCGCGCGGCGGCCACGACGTCCTCGGGCGAGGCGTCCGCGCCGAGCTCGATGTGCATGCCCCCGCCCGGGGGCGGCTCCACCGCCTCCACGAACGTCGAGGCGCAGCGCGAGCACGCCGGATCGCCCGAGTCGGGCGAAAGCGCGGACGCGGGGAGACGGAAGGGCCCCACGCAGTCGTGGCACCACATGTCCTGCTGCGCCTCCGAGGGTGCGCCGCCGCCCGGCGCCGACGCGCCGCGCGCCGTCGGGAGGTCCATCGCCGCGCGCGCCACCGAGCCGGCGCCCGACGCGCCGAGGGGAGTGTCTGGGGTGGGCCACCTTCGCGAGCGTTCGTCGGCGTTCGCGTGCAAAACGTCTTCGCCGCGCCGTCCCGAGACGAACGACGCGCGCGAAATTTCGCGCTTCGCGCGTGCGGAGTCTGTTTCTACGCCTCGGCGACGGCGGCGAGGTCCGCGACGAGCCAGGAGACTTCCCCGAGTCTCCGGACCAGCCCGTTCGCGAGCTCGGGGTCCGCGCCGAGCGCCGAAACCAGCCTCGTGGCCTCTCCGCGCGCCTCCGCCGCCGCGACGCGCGCCGCCGCCGCGCGCGACGCGAGGGAAACCGTCGAAGGTTCCGTCGCGTCGAGTGTATTACACGCGGTGACTCTTTTTTCGTCGTCGCCGTTCCCCGAGCGCCCCAAACGAACGCGCGTCGCTTCCAGCGCGACGCGTTCGGCATCCTCCACGATCGCGGCGACCCGCGCGGCGCGCGCGGCTTCCGCCTCGCCCGCCAGCCGCAGCCGCTCGGCGAGAACCTCATTGTCTCTTCGCGCCGCCCGGAGACGAGACTCGGCGTCCACGAGCCTCGCGCGCGTCGCGTCCAGCTCGGCGACGGTGGCGGCGGCGTCGTGCGGCGAACGCTCTGAACCACCGCCGACCACACGTGAGGCGCTGCTACTCGTGTCGCTCACCGGTGTTTCCGACGGCGCGTCGGACGCGGAAACCGCTTTTTGTCCCTCCGCGCGAACGCCGCCCGCGCGCGTCTCCGTCGCCGCGGGACTTTTGGAAAACAAAAGTCCGACTTCTGCGCTCGCGGTGGCGGTCGTGTCGTGACGCGTCTCGCGTCGTGTCGTGAACGTCGACGGGGGTCTCCTCGTCGTCTCCGAGCCCCCGAGCTCGCGTTTGGAGGGGAGCTCGTGACGTCGCTTCGCCCGCCTCGGGACGATATCGCGGGTCTGGTGATACGCCGCGCGGCCTTCCAGCGCGGGCGAGGCGACGGGGGAGCGGGGTGTCGGCCTCGGAGATTGCGCCGCGCGCGTTTCGAGCGCGCGCGCGGGAGAGGAACGCGCCGAGCCGACGACGACGTCCACGGGCGTGGAAAGCGCGGCGACGCGGCTCAAGCGCGCCTGGAGGTCATCCAGGTGCGAGATGAGCGCACCGTCCGTCTCGCTCATCGCCGCTTTCCCGGAACCTCGCAGCGCGCGCGAGCGTCTGGCTCGAAACCAACAACGGCTGAACGGTCGTTGGGTCCCGTGATCTTTTCACGCGCAGATACGCGGACGCTCGACAACGCGCGGTGTTTCGCCTCGCGCGTCCCCGCCGACGCGATGCGCGTCCTCGCGCTCCCCTTCGGAGCGGCCGCGGTCACCTCCGATCCTCCCCGCGGCCCCGCCTCGAGCGCCGCCTCGCGACGCGGGCAGTCCGCGCGCGCCCATCGGCGCGCGACCCGAGACGCGATATCCGCGACGCGCGGCGTCGCGTTTTCGACGGGCGCGCGCGCATCCGGCGGTCGCGTCCACCGAGGCGAGGGCATCTTCACGCGCGCGTCGTCCCCGGACGACCGCGCAGCCGCCTCCGAGGTATCGACATCCACCGAGGTCGGGCCGAGCTCGGGGCCCGGCGGCGACGGCGACGCCAGCGTCGAGACGACCGACGATGGTGAGAACCGACTTTCGTCGGACGACGTGTCCTCGTTTGGCGCGTTGTCGCCGTCGCGAGCCGCGCGACGCATGTGGACGCGCGCGGACCCGTACCACGTGCACGGCATTTCTGGCGGCCTATTCACGGTTCTTGGCGCGGGCGTGCTCGGGTTCTGGGCGAAGCAGGACGTGGACGCGCTCGTCGCCGGATCGCGGCTCGCCGCCGCGGACGGCCTCGAGCTCTGGCCGCTGGCGTCACTCTCGCTCCTCGTCGCCGGCGTC
>MDSV01043911.1_pt1 | contig 11193 bp, 10 predicted proteins | sample 810851 | NCBI WGS metagenome assembly MDSV01 (sample SAMN05326640, study PRJNA326480) | marine metagenome | isolation source: seawater | place: Atlantic Ocean: North East | collected 2012 | reverse complement strand
TGTACCTACACCCTCATGGCCCATAAGGTGGGGTAAAAATTTATCTGGACCTTTGATAGCATCAATTTCATTTATCTGAGCACCACAAATCCCGCTACATATCATCTCAACTTTTACTTGACCAAATTGAAGCTTATTTGGCTCAATTTCATCTATAATCAATGGCTGGCCTGATTCTATAAGTATTGCTGCTTTAAATTTATCCATTTAGTACCTAGACTTTCTCTCAATGATTATAGCTGGTCTTTGACTTTCAGCAGCACCTTTAAAGGCTTTTAGTACATCATTACCTGATATAGGATCAATTACAGGAAATGATACGAGCTCTTTTAACACTCTTGTAAAATCTTGAGAATGAGTTATCCCTGAGTAAAAAGGACCTCCGTCGGCAGTCACAGCACGAATTATGAGTGGCACTTTATATTCTCCATGCGATATTCTCTCTATTTTATCAACATGATTCCCTATTGCATCCATAGCGACCAACATAAAATCATGTCGTTCAAAATAGAGAACAGGCTTGAACCCCTCAAATGACATCCCCATAGCAATTCCTGTCATAAGATTTTCTGCTACAGGAGTTTCTAGTTTTTGACTATCATCAACATCCTCTAGCGTACCCATTGCGTTTCCTTTTTCACAATTATAACCAATAAATATATAACCTTTATCTCCCAGCTCTTTCATTGACATACACATCGCTTCTTTATATGAAATATCTAATTTATCAATTTCTGGATACTCAGGATATTGATAGTCTTCTAAAACTGGAAAGTATTCATCATCTGTTTTTTTTGATGTTTTGGACAAATCAATCATACCTGGCTTTCTTGCATGAGGATATGTTATTTCATATTTATATTTTATTATAGATGGTGATTCCCAGTTATAATCTGCCGTAGCTCCCCATCTCTCAGAATTCGAAGTATCCACTGATCTATCATTGTTTTCAATTATAAACTTACATGGTAATTCCCATCCATCAACATATCTTGCAGCTTCATATAAGTGTCCGTTATCCTCAGTGCCATCACCAACAAAACACCAAACTTTCTGAGAGGATTTTTTTCTTTTCAGTGCCCAGGCAATTCCAGCTGCTATAGCAGGTGTACCTCCTATTATTGCAGAACAAAAGAAATTACGTTTTCTATCATAGATAAACATGCTTCTACCATTTTTTATCCTATCAATCACTGTCTCGGGTGGAATTCCATGAAGAAGTGCATGATAATGATTTCTGTGGCTTGAAATTACATAATCACCATCATGTATGTCCTCAAAAATATCAATAAGTTGATTTTCATTTCCGCCAGACAGATGAAAAAGAAAAGGTAGCTGATTATTCATATACAAATCACCAATATGATTCTCAAAAGCAATCAATTCTTCTCTAGTCCATTTTTTTCGCATACGACCCTTTATTTGAAGTTATAAATTAAACATTTTACACTAACGATAGATAAATTAGTATATAGCTTACAAGAAAGTTACAATATTGTTATGATCAAGATACTTCATCTGGGAAAGTTTTATCCACCTGATTACGGAGGTATTGAATCAGTAACTAAATCAATTATTGATGATACGTCTAGAGAAATAGGACATAAAATAATATGTTTCTCAAAAAAGAGAAAAAGATATATTAATGATAATAAAAATATCACTCGCTGTAATGTCCTGTTCAATATAAAAAATCAGCCAATTAGTTTGAAATATTTTTTTAAATCCATTTTCGAATTTCGGAAAGTAGATATTATTCATGTACATTGCCCAAATATTCTTGCATATGCTGCATTACTATTTTGCTTTGGTAAAAAAATTATTATTCATTGGCATAGTGACATTCTAAACAAAGGCATACTATATAAAGTCATTCAACCACTCGAATACTATATCCTCAACAGATCTAATAGAATAATTGTTACATCATCAGAATATTTTGATTACTCGAAGCCTCTTAAAAGATTTTCTGATAAAGTAAGCGTTATACCATTAGGTATAAAAGATGTGATGACAAGAAAATCATCCATGGATAATTCATATCGTTTTAAAAAGTTCAATAATAAAGAGATTGTATTATCGATTGGAAGACTTGTTAAATATAAAGGATATGAGTTACTCATAAACGCCTCTAAATATTTTTCAGATAATATAATAACGATAATTATTGGAACCGGACCTGAACGTAATAATATCCTCTCTCTCATAAAAAAAAATAATATTAATAATGTATATTTAATTGAAAACCTAAATGATACTCATAAAAATGAGTTATATCGTAGGAGTAAAATATTTTGCTTGTCTTCATTAAATAGACAAGAGGCATTTGGTGTTGTTCTTCTAGAAGCCTTGTCTTTTGGGAAGCCATTGATTGTAAATAAAATTACTGGTTCAGGAATTAATTGGGTTAATAAAAATAAATATACGGGATTGAACTTTAATATGAATGATTCAAAAAAGTTTGCCAATATTTTAAATAATCTTATGAGTGATACTAGACAGCTCAATGAATATTCAAAAAATTCTAGAGATAGATACAATGATTTATTCACAGATAAACTAATGAACGCAAAAATAAAGGATCTTTATTATCAACTATTAAAAAAGTCTTAATGAAATAAATTATGATATATGGAGTACCTATCTCTTAAATGAAAAATAATTATGACCAATAAAATTGAAAGTTGATCCAATGACTATTGCAATAAAAAGGGCTAAGTTAAAACTATCTGAGATTAGATCAACATATAAAATTACAGAATTTGAAATTATTAGACCTAGAGATACTACTATTGTATATTTGATTCCATTTATATAAGTTTTTTTTACATTGAATGTATATGAAGTATTTAGATAATATGAATAAATAACTGCAATCACAAAACCTGATGTATTTGATAATATTTGATTTAAAAAAAACATTGAGTATAAAGAATGTGCTATCAAATAATGTAATACTGCTCCCGTTACTCCAATTATAAAAAACTTTTTATATAGATTTAATAACTTTAGCATTCATTATCTCTTAACTGCAGAATTTATTGCGATATTAACTACTCAGTATTCAATTAGATATTAATTATTTTGTCAAGAGCATCTTTGTAAATATAATTTGATATTGGACCTGGTTTTTCCTGAGTAACAAAGCCCATCCCTAGCCCTATGATGCCGTTATAATCTCTGAGTATTTCATTTATACTAACGTTATTGATTTTAAGATCACAGTAATGTATAGATTTACCAAATGATGTTGAAGAGTCTCCCTCAATACTTTCAAATATAATTTCCTTGCTTGTGTTTACATGTAGAGAAAGAATCCTATTTCTATTTGAGAATAATTGATTAATACGAAACAAAGGCAAGAAATTTCCGTTAGATATAAATTCTGATTTAACTCCAAAACCATGAACAAGTGCTTTATTGAAAGAATAGCTCAATAGACAATCATTACTATTATCAATCTTAGGAATTCCAATGCTGAAAAATATCTTATAAATATACTCTTTAAGCGAAATGTCATCCTTTATATGAATCGCGCCTGATTGTAACAATATATCAATTGTTTGCACTACACCTGCTGCTAGAATTATATTTCTTACTTGGAGTTCCTTTATCTCAAATTGGCTATTTGTATTATCAATATAAATAATTTTCTTAATCTGCTTATCCATGTCCTCTATCCTAATCACAAACCCATTAATATCGATTTGTATTAAGTCATTACTAGACATGATTTCATGATTTTTGTTTTGTAACTGACATATTTTAGGGTAATTTGATACCACGCCAAATCTACTATCTAACTCTCTTAGAATTATGTCACTTGAATGTAAATAAGATAAATCTACATCTGAAATATTTTCTGTATTAAAGAATCCTCCCCAAACATTCGAATTTCCGCCCAAATTTGGTCTATCATGAAGATGAACATGACTAGGTAATTTATAGGTTATTCTGCCCTGTGCTATTGTATGATCATGAAATAACTTATTTACTGCAAGATAACTTCTATTTTTTAATAAGTTACAGTTTTTCCAATCTTTACCTATCGGAGCAAGTATCTTTATTTTTTTATTAGTGGATACTAATTTTGCGCATAGTGCACTAAAACCCGAGCCAATAATTACACTATCCATAAAAGGCTCTTAATATGCGATCAATAATTCTTAATCTAGGTATTTCTAGATTCCTTTTTTTTATCCTAAATTGTATTGTATCAGTTGTTTTAGAGTTTAATTTTTCTCTCAGATATTCTTCAATATCGTTAACTTTTAATGTTTCGCACTTGAAAAGTTTAACATAAATTATCATCAAAATAGTCTCAAAAATATTTGCGTATAACATAGGAACATTATATTTATTTGTTACCAAAGGAACCTTGATTTCAGTACATCTATTCCCTAAATCATACAATAGTTCAAAAAGCATTCTCTTAGCATAACGATATCTAGAAAAAGTATAAATATTCTTTGAATCTGCAGTATTAATATATATTATCTGTGTTTGGTGATTTAAATTATTTTTAATAAATTTATATGGTAAAAAAATATTTTGTTCTTCGAAATTCTTAAATTTCTTATGATATAAATTATGATTAAAACCAATAACAATAATTATATCTATAGATTGATATATTTCATCTAAATTAATAGATCTCCAACCAATCACAACATAATCATCTGTATTAAAAATTTTCAAGAAAGGGTTAATAAATTTTTCGCTATGACCTATTAAAAGTATCTTTTTCTTTTTTTCTAATGTATTCATTAGTGAATATCTTTTTGGTAGTCATTTAGTTGAGAATGATACCACTCTCTATGAATTTCATTAAATTTTAATCTAAGGGAGGTCTGAAGAGAATATCTCTGATATCTAAAACTCAGACCAAAAAACATCAATTGCAAACCTGTTAATATAAATAAGGCAGAGGCTACTGCTGTACTAGGGTAAGGAACGCTGCCTAACTCTATATAAACATCTACAAGGTAAACAGCTAAAGCCATTCCTATAACGAATGAAATCAATCCGAGAACAAGTAAAATTAAGTCAGATCTTCTATTTAATAACCAAACGAGAGTAAATTTTAATATTTTTAAACCATCGTAGAATGGTGATAGCTTTGATTCACTATCTTCGGGTCTGTTTCGATAAGATGAGGGATATTCATAGGTTTTTATTCCTAATGTAGACGCATGTATATTTATTTCTGTTTCTAACTCAAATCCTGTTGAATTAATGACAAGAGTTTCAATAAATGGTTGAGAAAATACTCTGCCTCCAGAAAATACATCACAAAAATTATTTCCAGTTATCATACTCAATATCTTTGAGAAAAATGTATTTCCAATATAATGAATGAATGTTTTAATTCTACCTTTATTTGTATAAGAGTTCTTTGTTAATCGATCTAGAACCCCATGACTAAGTTTATTAGATCTGATATGCTCAAAAAGTACTGACATATCTTCAGCAGGATAAGTATTATCTGCATCAGTCATTATCCACCAAGATGATCTTCTTTTCATCAGTGCTGATTTAATTGCGGATGCTTTTCCTTGAGTAACTTCTGAAAAAAGCTCTATATTAATTTTATTATTATCATTAATAAACTTTGAAACAATTTTCTGTGTTTTGTCACTTGAGTTGTTGTCGATAATAATGAAGTGAGCAGATGGAAAGAACTTTGAATAATCATTTAATGTTTGAACAATAGAGCTCTCCTCATTGTATGCAGGTATGAGAATAGTTAAAAAAGGTATCATTTTGTGAAATTACCACAAAATAATTTTAAATCATAGGTACTGATAGCATTTATCAATTAAAGCTATACACTCAATATAGGTTTTACTATTTTTTTTTCGTATAGACCATGTATTTTCGTAATTGTTTAGATATGTATCAATGAAGTAATCATACATATTAGGATATTTTCTATAATCATAATTTATATTATCATTCGTACTAGAAAGACTTGTGTCATTTTTTTTCCAAACAATTTGTGATTTTTTATTATTAAAATAAATGGAAAACGGAATATTATTATTTTTTTCAATCCATGACATTTGTATATTGATATTTCGATCTTCGCATTGAAGTTTGAGTTCAAATGATAAATCAATATCATTTTCTTTTTTATTAAAATTTATTGATTTAAATTTTAGTTCTTCATTGAAAAGATAACATAATAAGTCAATGGCATGTGAACCCCAATCTATTAATATGCCACCACCTGATAGGTCTTTATTGAGCGACCATGAATTATTTGGCATTATGTTCTTAATCCACTTAATCTCTAAATCCTGACAATTATGAAAGTCTGTTTGAAACAGAGAGTTGGTTTGTTCTAAATATCTAAGATTAAATGAAACAAAAATATTTGATAAATCATAAGATTTATTAAGATTCTCAAATTGTTTTAGATTGATGACCATTGGTTTTTCTACAAAAACAGGCTTATTTCTCTTTAGAAGATACTTAATGTGCTCATAATGGAAAACATTTGGACTTGTAATAACTCCGAAATCGAAATCAATATTATCTAAATGTTTTATATTATCTATTCGAGATAATTTAGAAAAATATTCATTTTTAATAATCGTCGGGGAGTATACCGCTACCAAATCAATATTTCTTTTTGAAAACTCATGATTATGTTTCTCTGCCATTGACCCCGGACCAAAAAGTATATATTTATTTTTATGTATATCCATTTGATAATTATTATTTACATAGAGTTACTTCATCATGAATATGAACTTTATACTGTGATTTGAGTGGAAGACAGTTCAAGCCTCCATGATTATCAGAAAAAGTAACGCCTAATTTTTCTAAAACATGTCTGTGATAAACCCAGCTTCCAAATTTGACCACAAGTGGATCTTCGTACTTTATTTCATTAGCAAATTTTAAATATGTTTGTGATCTATAAAATTGATAGGCTGTGGAACTACTGGAAATAAATAGTATATTTACTATTCCGAGTGTTATTATTATTTTTTTAATTAATAAAAAATTTAAACTTATTTTTAAGTACTCGCTTTTAATATCTAATAAAATTTGTGAATTATCTTTGAGAGATAATAAGAAAATGAATGGTGCGCCTTGAATTAGTGGATAGAATCTCATAGTCCCAGTACCTGGCAATAACGCTGATAACATAATGTATAAACATATAATGTAAAGAATAATGTTCTTTATAAAAAACATTAGAATGAAAAGAAGTGTTATTAAAAGACCAAATAATGGTCCTGATGCGCCAAATCTAGTGTCTGGAAAACTGTACTGGATATATTCACCAAAAGTTGGGAAGTAAAAAAAGTCAATAATAGGGCTATCAGTATTAAGGCTAACTCTAGAAAATAATGAATAATATAAATGTTTCCAAGAATCAGTGTTTGTATAAAAACTATTGTCAAATAGAATTTGCTGGATTCTCGATACTACTGGAACTAAACTATTATAATTCAGATAATTATTCAGATATATAGCTAAAAAGCAAACAAGGAATATAGTGAAAAGTATTACTATATTGCTTGTATAATTTTTAAAATACTCAACTACATTATTTTGATTCTTATACAAAATATACACGAGTATTGGTAAGAAAATTAAGAGATAAACTATCGCTTGAAATTTTACTATAGAAAGTAAAATCAAAATCAACGCTATTACCTGTATGTTTTCAATAGAAGGATTATCTTTATATTTAATTAGTGCTATTAAAAAAATACATGAAGTGAAATACGTCCAATAATCAAGATATCCTGTATATACTTGAGTTAAAAATATAGAGGGCAACGAAATTAGTAATGATATCAGTACAGCAATGCTTTTAGAATTATATTTGATTGCATAGTCATATACATAGACGGAGAGTAAAAATGCTAAATAAACTTTTCCAAATGATGTGATGTTGACGAAGTCAGGAAATATTTGTTTAATAGCTGCTGGGAGTAACCATGGTAATACAGGGTAAGTATCCACTCTAAGATCAGAGGATATGTATGAATATGGATTTATTTTTGATACTAATTCATTTATGGCGATAACGTGATATGTAACCCCATCTGATGAAAAATCAATGATTAACGCAGATAAGATTAAATCTAATACCAGTATAGCTATGATACCTAATCTATATTTCATAGGTGAGAAATATAGTACAAGAAATAAAATTATTAGATAAATATGGGAAAGTTTCAGGAAGGAGAATCCTAAATAATTTACAAGTATAAATATAAAATTAAGAAGAATTAAGCCTAAAAGATTTACGTATATAGTACGGTTTGTATCATTGAATTCATCGAACATCTTTTGGACCTAGTAGTTGATATTAGAAATTAGAACTTTTGATTGTATCAAAAAGTCTAGAACATTTAGCTAAAACTCCAGGATTTCCCTCATCTTTGAGATACTTTCTCCATTTAGATGCTATTTCACTTTGCCACATGTTATCTATTTTATCATTTTGTATATTGCCAAATTTTAAGTCTGGATAGTCTCCACAAGCGCAAACATCTCCATTCGGCTGGATTGCACAAGACTTGTAACATTCACATCTCCTATTTTTGGGATAATAACTTGGTTCTTTGAAAAATTTATGAAGTTCATCATAATCCGTAGGTCCTAAGTAACTGACTTTCTTCTGCTCTAGCAGCCAAGTAATATCATTATAAAGAGCTTTCACATCAATTTTATTTTTACAATCCTTCACAAATGTGTCCTCTGAAAAGTTTCCTTGATATGACAAGCAATATGTATCGAATTTATCTCGCATAGTATTAAAATACTCATATCCCATTTTTAAATCATTAAACCTTGGTACATGAAATTTTATCTCATCTATCATTGGAAATTTATTTATATAAAATTCATAAAACTCCCTCATAGTTGTATAATTATCAGGAATAATCGTAAAGTGAATTTTTAGTAATGGATATTTCAAGTTTCTTTTCTTCTTTTCATCTAAAATTGAGTTAATCCCATCAATGGCTTTTTGCCAAGCTCCTTTTAGACCTCTAATAGAGTCATGCAAATCGCTCGTACATCCATCCATCGATACAGATATCATTTTTGGAGGATTGTCTAAGATGTCATTAGTATATTTTTTTAATAGCAATCCATTAGTTGAATAGGTGAAGTCAATGTTTTTCATTGTAAGGAATTCTGATAACTTGAAAATATCTTTATATATTAATGGTTCTCCACCGAACAAATATGCAGACTTTAATGGATATTGAAGTTCGTCTATGCGATTTTTAATTACATCAAGTGGTATTTGTGTCCAGTTCTTTTGACTGTTCGGTGCATCTACAGGTGTTTCAACTTGTCCGCACATTTCGCAATGAAGTTGACAATGATATGTAAGTGTAACTATAAGATGTTTTAATTTGTGAGTATCATAATATTTTTTTAGGATATATTTTTCTTCACCACTATCTGTATAAACTTTACGTCTAAAATATGGTCTTTGGATATTATCTCTATATAATTTCCAGATTTTTTTTCTTAATGTTTGCATAATATATTAAATTATAACACTAAAAGGTGTTTTTAATATACTGACAGACCTTATTATTGAATCTTGTACCCGTAAATTCACCAGCATACTCCTCACAAGAGTTACGCATTTTTAATGCTTTTTTCGAATTAATATAATTCACTGCATCTGCGACAGATTCGGAAGATGGGTTTGAATCAAGCAAATAGCCTGTTAATTCATGTTTTATTATCTCAGGTTGCCCTCCCTCATTGACCGATATAATTGGTTTTCCTGCTCTTTGTGACTCCAGAGCTGAAATACCTAAATCCTCATCTCTCGGTATATATATACACGCAGTAGCATTACCGATAATTTTTCTTAATTCACAATCACTAATCCAGTTGGTAAATGTAATATTTTCATAGTGTCCATATATTTTATTTAGATAAGTGAATTGTGAGCCACCTGATGTGACAATGAGTTTCTTATTTGGCATTTTTATAAATGCTTTTATAACTATTTCTACTCTTTTATTAGGCTCTAACCTTCCAAGTGACACATAATAATCTGATTGTGAAATCCACCTGAAATTATCATCAACCGCCGGATACACGACATTAGATTCACGATTAAGAGTTTTTTTTATGTACTTACGCATATGGTGAGAATTTGTTAAAATCAATCTCATATTCTTGAGTGATCTTTCATATTTTCTTTTGTATACTTTAATAAATTCTCTAAGAAGTTGTCTTGAAATGATATTATATCTTTTTAGATATTCATCCATCCTATCGTAGATGAATCTTGGTGGAGTATGGCAGTAATATATTTTATTGCCATTCATTTGGTTGCCTTCTGCAAGTATAGAATAAATTCCGCTATATATGACATTTACTGCATTATTAATATATCTAATATTTTTGTTGGAAAAATAATGGTAAGTCATTAAGTTTGTAATAAATTTCTTATTCTTAAAAAGATACTTGATTCTGTTATCATCGATATCGCTTGGAAGTTTGTAGTTATCATACATTGTTGAGACAAGTAGTTTATAAGTTGAGTTGTTTCTCAGAAAATCACATGCAACTCTCTCTGCACCGCCATTTACCCTAAGATAATCATATATTATCCAATTGTTATTCGTCATAGATGAACTCTTTTTTATCAAGAATAGCATTACATATTGTATCTAGACCCTTGTCATATCCGTCTTCAAGCTCTGAAATATATTTAATATTAATTTTGTATGGTCCAAAGGCATTTATTTTTTTAAGTGCTTTAACAGGAATCATTCTTCTAAAGAATAAATGGTATGCATATTTTCTTGCAAGCTGTAGTTGATTAGAGTCCATAATATCTATCGATTCAATATTTTTGAGAATATTTTCATATTGACTTACAGACTCTACATCTACAGTAAAGCCTTTCCCTCGTGCCCAGGACTCCCCTGCAACGATTACTCTCTGTCCAAGAGAAGCTAGTTCAATAGCTGTTTTAGTGCCATAAACTAATACACAGTCGCATATTTTCATTGCAGAATATGTAGATGTTTTATCAGATGGTAAAATAATTTTAATATTAGGTGGAATCTGATTATATTTTTTTAGTATCTCATCATATACTTTTTGGTTCGATGGTACAGTACCAAGCACCTCTGCGGGATGGACTCTAATTAAAAGTTGAAGATTATCATTGTGTATAAAGAAATCAAT
>MDSV01165236.1_pt1 | contig 11195 bp, 10 predicted proteins | sample 810851 | NCBI WGS metagenome assembly MDSV01 (sample SAMN05326640, study PRJNA326480) | marine metagenome | isolation source: seawater | place: Atlantic Ocean: North East | collected 2012 | reverse complement strand
CCAAAATTTTCAAAAGACGAGCTGTAGCGAAAAATCACTTTCAATGGGTCTTTAGCCAGGAATTTCTTAGCCTTCCGAATTCTAACATCCAGCCTTCTTGGAAAATTAACTCTGCATTCAATTTCTAAATCTTTGCAAAGCTCTAAAATTTTTTTTGCCTCAACACAATTTGATGCGACAGGTTTCTCTAAAACAAGAACTTTTGGCCTAAGCTTCGTTAAATTTTTAATTAAATCGTATCTTCCCGACAATGGAGTGCAGACCACGGCAACGTCTATTGCAGTATATTTGGAAAAATTTTTAATCAAAGGAACCTTGGTTACAAAAATTGAAGGATCCAGCTCACTGTACCTACTGCATACACTATTTAAAATACTGCTATTATTATCTACCAACAAAACTGGTTCAATCCCAACGCTTTGGATAATTGCATCCAAATGACTGCGCGGCTGACCCTTGGAGTCGAGAGCATATCCGGCTCCAATGTTACCAAGACCAAATATGCAAGCACGAATAGGTTCTCTAGCCCCCCCAGACATTTCCACTCTCTTCTGAAAAGTGGTATTCTGCCAGCACAGAATTCAAGCCTTCTTTCAACTCATCAGGAAACGAACCGTAGTATTCCCCAATCTGACCATTTTGTTCAACCGCGATATGAGATTGCGGGGCTGATAAAAATTTGACAACAAGTTCAGCACAAAGCTGTGAACATTGGATCCGGCAATCGGTTAGTGTGCTTGGGTTCTGCCAGTTTAATTTTTCAGTTTTGATGATTGGACCAGAGTCCAAATTTGAGTCAACAAAGTGCAATGTTGCACCCACAGGCATACGCTGGCTAAGCGTCCATAAGACTGGGTCTAAACCTCTGAAATCTGGAAGAATTCCAGGGTGAGCATTTAAAACTCGACCGCTCATACTTGTAATCAAGTCATCAGGGACAACCCCGCATCCCCCGCAAATTAAATAATCAGGGGTCAAGGCCAGCATTTTAGATTTGGTCTCAGTTGAGAAAAGATTTGATGTCTCAATCAAAGAGATACTATGTGTATTTGCGGTTGCTTTGATTGACTCAGGCCAAAACATCAAGCCATCTCGGAGAAAACCGTTCACTGTGGCCGCAAGGTTTGTCTCCACTTCAGAAAAAATTGCCACGGGAGCGATACCAGCCTCAATTAATTGAACCAAGATCTGACGGGCGTGAACCCCATCACCCGCACACATTAGAATACTTTTTGTCATAAGTTTCCAAACGAAGCTATTTCTCTTTTTCTTTCATGACAAATTTTGGCCAATTTGGTCAACGAAAAATTAATACCACAGCCTCTTAACAAGCCAAATAAGTATGCAGCCTTTTGGAACTCATTAAAGGTGTCAACGGTAAGTTCAATTTCAGGGAAGACAAGGTCATCACGATAATAGCCAAGATTAAAACTGTCGGCACGATCCCTAATAAATTTCGTTACATGTTCTCTGTCTAAAGGCAAATTTGAGTGGCTAGCAGCAAGAAGGCATTCCGCCCGCATAACCTCAACCGTTAAACCCTTTGGATAGTTTGAACAATCCAGAGTGTTGATGTAATCAAGGCTCCGGTTTTGAAAGTCTGAAATTGCCAAATCTACCAGCTCACCATTAACAAATGGATTATCACCAGTCAGCCTCACTATGGTTGATGCCCCCTCATTTTCAGCAATCGCAACATATCGACTAAGCGTATCGTTCTCAGAGCCCCGAAAACAAAGAATGCCGTTCAACATACAGAACTCGTAAACAGCGTCATCTTGTTTTTCAATGGTTGTGGCCACATAAATTTTATCTAAAAAATTGGATGCGGAAACTCTCTGATGAAGAATCTGTAACATCGGCATGTTTCTAATTCGTCGCAAAATTTTTCCTGGCAACCGCGTGGACCCCATCCGCGCTTGTATGATACCAACAATCATCGATTGTCTCGAAGTAGTGAAGACGCAGATGCGCTAAGCTTATACTTATTTATCAACCTATACGACACGATTAACCGAAGAGGAACAAAACCGAGAGCGTGAACCATCTGCAGCAGGCAAATAATAATCAAATAGGTTTCAAGGCTTTCAAGGTACAAACCAACAATCAAACCGCCATATCTTATATCCCATAAATGAAGTGGAGCATCCTGTCCGATAAATGTCCAAATCCACTTAAAAAACGAACCAGAAATTAACTCATTCTTTTTGTGTCCATCAATTATCATCAACTGCTCAATGATTTGGTGCCTAATACCCCCCGACTGAAACACGTGAAGTGATAGCGAACCAATTACACCAAATAATATTAAACTCTTATCAACCTCAAGATATGAAAGACTGATAGCCAACACTGTGTAAAAAGTTACTTCAGTTATAGAGTCCACAAAGCCATCAAAATATTTTCCAAAATATGAGGACTCATTTTTTGCTCTCGAGACACAACCATCTACAGCTGTTCCCAGAACTCCAACCAGGATAAACAAAACAATCAGAATGTTAAGCTGATCTGGCCAAGCTATCATACCAGTGAATATTAATGCTGTGATCAGCAATCGGCAAAAAGTGACAAGGTTAGCGGAGGCACCACACTTAATCACCACCCAAGCAAATATCCAAGAGAGAGGCCTTACTATATAACGCATTCCAATTGGCTGTCTTGCTTTGGCGAAGCTTTCACTATGAACTACATCACGTAATTTCATCATTAGGCCCTGTCATTTGCTCTCCTTAAGTCGCTTTGCAGACAGTAAAATCAAGACTTTGCCCGGTGACCTCTAATGACTCAACCAGAAATTCACTATGGTGTGGGAGGTGCATTTCTTTTGGCACTGCAACCGCATAATATTCTTGATATACTTCGTCTGGCTTAAGAAAAGAAACTTTTCCATTCTTGCTGGGCCCACGTCTAGAATATGGTGCGTTACCAACAATTACATTGTAATTTCTTTTCAAAAAATGGTCTAGTGACTCCGCCCACCAAGAACGTCCACAACCAATAAGCCAAGCAACAACTGTTTTACGCTTTTCAAGGACCTCATCCATTCCTTTTATGACGCCAAACTCAGCATCATTTATTGAGATGTTGACAAAATCTGGGGTGATACCTCTGTCCACACACACTCTATCAAGCGTATTCAACATTATCTTTTTTGTGAATTTAGGTCTATCAACATGAGAGGCATTCCATATTGAGACATCAGCGACTTCAGTTATGACATTGGAGCTGGTTCTATCGTGATAGAAAGTAAATTCTGCCTCTTTTACCTCGTCAAACAACGCATCCTGAACAAATTCAACATGACGCACACCATGTCGACTTAAATAACTCAGCACAGCTTTCTTATTTCTATCATCCGGGTCAACTGCAATCACTCGACCAGAGTCTCCAGCCAACCCAGCCATTAACAAGGGTTGAGAAACTCCAAATTCCAACATCCATTCAGTACATCCAACCTGAACACAAGTAGCCCCTTTTTTAATCAAGCGGAAAGGGTGCATCCGTCTCTGAAAAAAGGCACCCATTCCATACTGTAAATTATAATTAGGAAATGCTCTCAAAAACGCAGATTCTCTAATGAAACGTCGGTATGTGCGTGTCAGAACATCATTAGTCTCGATATGAGTTAAAAAACCACAATCAGGCCCCTGTGGTGGGGTATATAAAACAGATGACATGGTTTTCCTAATTATGATCCCAAATATTGTCTTTGATCCAGTGACCGTACTCATTTTTAACCCAGACCCTTGGGTCTCTATATGTGTCGGCTATCTTGTTAAAAGTTGTCCTATCCATCCCAACATAATCAAGCCAACGGGTTAAATCGCCAGGAACAACATCCTCATATTGCTGCATCAGAGCAATTCCTTCTTCGCGCGTCATGTTACCATTTCTTATATCTCGGGAAACATGGTCAGTGACACGACCATAGCCCCACTTCACAAATTTCATATAATCATGCACGCCATTATCATGAATATTGTTTAGGTTGGAGTCGCGAGCGTAGGTTCTATCGAACGGCATTTCGTTTAACTCAAATCCATATTTTTCTACCATAAGAGCAGTGTGCACATCTTGGCGCCAACCAAAATAGTTAGAGATATATATGCCGCGTAAATCAAGCTTTTCAATCACGTCATCGGATGGATACTTTGCCCACAACAAGTCTCTTTCACTTATACCCTCGTCCTCGTCAACAAAATCATCCCAATCCCAACCATGTTGCGCATGTTCACGACGAAATTTTGCAGTCCACTCCACCATATCGCTATAGGAGTGCATTCCGCCTAAATTCATGAAGCCATGTTCACCCCAAATAATTAACGGAATTTCATACTTTGCGGCAACTGCTATTGGATATGTCATGATTCCAAGATGAGCCTGCATATCTGGATCACCCATTTTCACGAACCCTATCTTATTCAATTTTTTCAATATCTTAATACTAGGCGTAAAATGAACGTGATCACAATCAAACGTATCACGCATGCGCTGTATGTTTCGCATACCAACAGCCGTGTGATTGTTTTCACCGTAGGTTACAAGAAGTGGACGCATCCCATAAACAACTTTTATCAAATGGATTTGCCAAAAACTATCTTTCCCGCCGCTAACAGGTATTACACAATCATAGTTTGCGCCATTAGTACCCTTATATTGCTCAACTATATCTGTCTCAAATAAAGTGCGGCGCTTGTCCCAATCGACGGTATCCTGCTCCATATGAACACGGCAGCCACTGCAAACCCCATTTTTATCAAATGTGATAGGAGTAGCAGAAACAGCTGGATATGTGCATCTGCTACAATATTGCATTCTTGGCACTATTACTTTTCCATTTTTCATACTCGCTAAGGTCCCTATTTTTCAAATAATCAATCGGCAGACTTCTACCAAAATTATTGTTCAAACTAACATCCTGGGTAGAATCTGCTGGTTGGAACTTATATCACATGCTGCAGTCCTACCGACAACAATCCTAAAATCTGCCGGTTTGATACCAGTTCCTGGCCGTAAAAACTTTATTTTATCTTCTGAAATCACTTCCCCTGATGAGATATTTACCGCCGCGCAAACACTCCTCCTTATGTTGTTTATGTGCTCAAGAGGCTCAATGGGGATGGTTCTCTCAACACCCGTTGCTTCAAAAACGGTTTTCAATCCAGATGAAATTAATAACATTTCCTCCGGATCAGCTGATAGTAGGTGATCAGGCCCCTCCATTTGCTTGTCCATTGTATAATGTTTTTCGATTATACTAGCGCCAAAAGCACTTGCAACTAATGGAACAATGCTAGAAACGCTATGGTCAGAAAAACCTACAGGTGCTGTCAATTTCTTACGCAACAGTTTGATTGTTGCAAGATCAAGCTGACTTATGTCCGTCGGATAAAGGGAAATACAATGCAGGAATGCCCTCGGCGTGCCTTTAGCACTCAAAATGGCATCAACCTCCAACACCTCATTCAAGTTCGCCCCGCCAGTCGACACGATGACTGGTTTACCAAAATCAGCAACAGAGTTTATCAGTGGGTGGTGAGTTATATCACCTGAAGCGATTTTGAACGCTGGGCATCCCAAATTATTGAGTAGATTTGCGCTTTCGTTATCAAACACAGAGCCAAAAGCAGAAATGACATTTTTTTTGCAAAACTGGAACAAATCCCTGATTTCCACCTCGTTCAAAACGCATTTGTCCAAAATGGAGTAATATTCACTCTGGTTCGAAATAAAGTTTTCTACCTTGAATATTTGAAATTTTACCGCATCGACCCCTGCAGCTTTAGCGCTCAAAACCATTTCTTTTGCGACAGTCAAATCACCACCATGATTCAACCCAATTTCTGCAATCAAGTAGGTGGGAAAACCATCACCAATTGAACGGCCATCTATCTGTAAAACCATCATTTTTTCCTGACAAACGCTACAAATGACAAACGCCACAAACACGCATGAATGTTCGGGTGTTCTTATCTTGAGTGGGTCAATAATACAACCCCTTTTGTTGAAATTGAGCAGGCGTAACTAAACTTTCATTTTAATTTTGTCACCATGATCGAGCACACTCAAAATAATATCGGCTATTCTTGTTACACCTAAATTGTCAATTTTTATTTTCTGCGATCCTATTGACGACATGCTTTGTGTAATTGCCATTTTTTCGATTGCATTGTGCAATTCTTTTTCTCCCAGATATCTAATTTCTGGCAGATTTTTGACCAAACCAAATTGATCTAAGACTTGACCATAAACATGCTGAAAAGGTTTTTGAGCAACCAAGATCACATTTACCCCCAAACTAATAGCTTCATATGCCAAGTGCCCATAGCTACATATTAACACCTTCGAATCAGACAAAAAATTTGAAACGTTTTTCACCCGATCAAGGATTTCAATTTCTAATCCATGCATTCTTAACAGGTTTAATATTTCTTCTCTGCAATTCAAGTGGGAAGCCGAAAGCAAGACTTTGAAACTCTTACAACACCTATTGGCGGCGACCATCTTTATAATCTGCATCAAGTTTTCTTTTGTTCCCCCCCCTAAGCCTATGGACAAGCTTCGGCGGGCCCATGGTTTAGTCGGCGAAAACACTACATCGCGAGGTATTGGTGTATATTGCGCGCCCCAAAAAATATTTGGGTTATTGACCTTGCGGGCTGTTAATCCTTTGTAGCCCACTATTAATACTGAGGGGTGTATTTCAGGCACTTCAAAACTATTAGCGATGAACACCGTGTTAGACGAGCGAGAACGCAAACCTTCCATTAGCAAGCTGTTGAATACTTCAGGTCGCTGAGGATCATCCATTCGATCGTAGATCGATATATCCGCATCAATAGCAGTTTCAAAAGTTGCGTCTAACTGTGCCTTAATCAAAGAGATCAAATGAGAGTCGTCAATACCTTCAAAATTACATCGCACGTTGGCACCTGTCGCCAAAATCTGTTTCCCAATTTCCATGCAACGATTTACATGACCAAAACCCACCTCAGAAGAACCATGTGTAAAAAAATTTATTCGTTTACAAATCTTCACTAATTAATTCCCAAATAACTGTCCAACTCTCGCGACATTGGTCAAAATTAAATTATCTCATTGGAGTCGTAAGTATATAACGTTTGCTGTGCACCCCAACCCGAGCAAATTAAAGACATTGATTGGACCATCTTATTGAGGGTTTTCATTGCGTCTTTGACTTTATCTATACTGTACTGTCTATATTCTGAACATCTCAATTTAAAAGCTTGTTGCTATTAAAGATTTAACAAAGCGCGATGGCTAAACCTATACGTTAGCCTGAGCCACAGATGAGCTGAAACTTATAGCACTTAAAACAAATTTTAAGGCAGTGAAGATTGTAGAGATATCCCCTCAAAAAATAGAAAATTAAAAATCCATTACCCTCAATCTTTTCCCATCAGAATTTTTTGGAATTTAGCAATATTGACTGCGCTCGCATTCTCTTGAGCAGTGGCTAAGCTTGGCATCGGTACTGGTAGTATTGGGTTATTATTTTCGTCAAATTCAACGTCAATTCTCAAGCATCTTTCACCAATCATTTTAGCAACTTTCGGGTTATGAATGCTTGTGCCAAGATGTAAGTAAATTATTGGCATTTTGGTACAAAGTGCTTTTGCAAAAGTTGTACTTTGTCCATAATCAAAAATAAGAATGTCATAATCAGACAAACAATTCTCAAAAAATCTATTTTCAATTTTGAAGACATTTCCAAGAGGGTGTAGTTTGCCTTCATATGCACCCTCGGGGTGGGGCCTAATCGTCAAATCAAAACCAGCATCATTCATCTCTTGTGCGAGCTTAAATTGCCAGTCTAGATAAATAGCATCAGGTAACAAAGGTGGAAAAAGCTGTCTGGCACCAAGGAGAACTGTTGGCAGGTACAAAATTTTTGGACTTTTGGTGTTTAGCGCACAGGTCTCTCGCTGATCAACCCAAGCCTGCATTGGAGACGGCCCCTCAAACCCCCTTACACTCGCCCGCACAAGGGACTTATAGGGAATTCTTTTGAGCTGTTTAGATAAATTCGATGCGCATTGCTGTGTCTCAACAACATAGTCATCTGCGATACAAATGTCGCTTATCAAAAAGCTCTCAACTTGACCCGCCAATCCAGAAAAATACCCATGCCCATATGCTGTGACATGCCCTCCTTGTCTGGATGAAGACATGCAAATCAAGCGAACAGCATAATTTCCCATTGTTCCACAGAAGAGGTTTTTTGGAATAAACGATGCTGACTTCGCACGGTTCCAATCTAAACATACCTCCGTCAACGAGGATGTTATCAGAGTTCGTAACATTGATTTAACGGCCTGGCATATGTCACTGTCCACATTAAGGCATTGGCTAATCTGTTTGCTTAACGCCCTCGCTGCCTCGTTAATTTCTACCTCAAGCTGCGGATTGACACTTTCCTCCGGCAATTTCCTGATCATACGAAGGAGTGTTTCTGCATGAGTAAACTTGTGATTGAGACCTTTGTGTCGTGCATCAGCAATTAAAAGTTCATTATGGGAAATTGCTACTGATCGGCTCTTTCTGAAAATATTACTGGGCAAATCCGATATCTTTGAAAATGTATGACGACGCAAGAATGCCCGCAATCTCAGCAAAAAGTCGTGTGGATAAAATGCATTGTTAATCTTGGAAGCGACTGTTGATATGGGGGATTCACCTGCGAGGATGCATCGTAAATTGACTAAATCAGCACTCTGCCCCTCAATGAAAAGCCCATGCGCTCGTTCAAATTGTAACAGCTCACCTAGTTCACACCAATGTTTAGCTTTACCAATAAACTTGCCAAAATTAAGAAGAGCCAAATCACCCAGATCAGAACCACTTCTTTGATCCAAAAAATGCAAGCAGGCATTCGTTATATGTTGAGAAAGCAGGAACCGTTGTTGATTAGACAACGGCCAAACGCCAGCTCCTGCGTGACCACTTTGAGTACTGACTAAGCTACCCTCAGGAAGAAGGTTTTTGATTTCATCACTATTCATTTGAGAATTAATTAACAATCTGTCTCTATGATATGTTCCCACGACACTGCCGTACCGACCTCAATATCGTGGGCAGCAACGCAACCGATAATGTCATTAAGGTTTTTTGGATCAAGCCCGAAGCCTGGACGAATACTCCGAACATGCGCTGAGCTGATCAGCTCACCTGCCTTCAAATTCTGAACAAAATAGAGTGATCTACGAAACTTTAAATTTGGTTTCTCAGACTCCTGTTGATTGTAAGACACCCCACCCAAAGCTTCCCATGCGGTGGCGCTGGACTCTACAAGAATCTGTAAATCAATTGGTTCAAGAGAAAAACTGTCATCAGGACCACCACCGTGTCTGTCAAGTGTGAAGTGCTTTTCGATTATTGACGCTCCCATTGCTACACTACTAATGGCGACCGAATTTTCCACACTATGGTCTGAAAGGCCCACTACGACACCAAATTTTTCTGCCAAATCGGCAATGACCCGCAAGTTACAATCCTTTACAGGTGCGGGGTATGCACTTACACAATGCAGAAGGGCTAACTGAGAGCAGCCGCTCTTTCGGGCAATCTCAACGGCATCAGAAATTTCTGCAAGATTCGCCATTCCAGTTGACATAATCATTGGTTTTTTGGTGTTAGCAACGCATTCAATTAAATTCAAATCTGTGAGCTCAAATGATGCTATTTTGTATGCTGGTGCCGATAGTTCCTCAAGAAGATCAACTGCAGACGCATCAAAAGGGGTGCTAAATATGGTAATATCCTCTTCTCTCGCATATTGGAAGAGCGGCTTATGCCAATCCCAAGGGGTATGCGCCCAATCATAAAGATCATAGAGACTACGGCCTTTCCAAAGACCCTCTGAGATCATAAAATCTTCATGCTTGCAATCGATAGTGATTGTGTCCGGCCGATAGGTTTGAAGCTTTATTGCATGAGCACCCGCTGCTTTCGCCTTATCAATAATCTTAAATGCATTTTCAATGCTACCATTGTGGTTCGCTGACATTTCTGCGACGATATACGGTGGGTTGTCAGGCCCGACTTTTCTGCCATTTATAATCATTTCATTTCCTAAATAAACCTAAATACCGTTTCAAAAGCCTCAGCGAGATAAAAACCTGACTGAGATCCTCTCCATTTTCCTAATGCTTCCAAGCTGGAAATTGACCGTGGATGCGGAGCCTCACGCATTTCTGCAGCATAGTATTTTAAGCTCTCAACCTTGCGCTCAAATGAAGTGGAAACATCCACAAAAGAATCTGGGCGGAAGCCTGGTGTTGCTGAGAAAGCCCACTCGGTCGAAGATGGAGTTTCAAATGTAACCAACTCACAGACCTCATGGCCGCCAACTGGGCGTACTGCGGTCAAAACAGCCCTATTTGTAACTTCGTGATCCAGGTTCAGATCACTGGAATGCTGAGTTATAACCAGCGTTGGACGATGCTCAAAAAGAAACATCTCCACTGCTTGAGTAACATCCAGCAAATCAACACTGTCAAGTCGGTTGTCTGGCAAATCAAGGAAAGAACAATTTTCAATACCTAACAAAGATGCCACATTTCTACATGCATCTTTTCGTTTTTTTATTAATATTTCTTGTTGATTTTGATTAAGGCCTTTTCGCGCAGTTTCTCCATCGGCAAGCACCAGTAAATTTATACAACATCCTCTATCAGCTAATCTCGCTATCGTTCCACCACAACCTAATAACTCATCATCAGCGTGGGCAACAATTACAGCAATTTTTTCATGCATTGGCCACAATGGTTTCATGCTCCCCCCTTTTTCCCCTCAAGAAAAGCAATCGATTTAGTCAAAGTAAACCGCTTGTTGAAGAACTGTGAGGCCAGCTCCAAAAACTTAGCATCCAAACCTGGCACATAAAAAGTAGTCTTTTTCCAGTAGCGCAAGAGTGCTTCTGCATTTCCAAATGTCACTTCATTCTTAACGCGCCTAAGCATGAGATCGTCAAGGCTGGTTAAAAATATTCGCTGCATAGAAATCATAAAATGTTCGCTGCTTTCGATGACTGGCTGTGGGATATCTATATTTAATGCTCCCATCAGCGCATAAAGTTCACTGTTGTTACCTAAAATTGGACCAACCAAGACAAACTTCCCTCCCTCATTGAGATGGGACAGTAACCGATGAAACAGATCATTCGGGTTCTCACT
>MDSV01164431.1_pt1 | contig 11195 bp, 12 predicted proteins | sample 810851 | NCBI WGS metagenome assembly MDSV01 (sample SAMN05326640, study PRJNA326480) | marine metagenome | isolation source: seawater | place: Atlantic Ocean: North East | collected 2012 | reverse complement strand
GGACCTTTTAATTTCAATTCTGGGCAATCAAATATTTAAAAAAGAAATTATAAATCTTGCTAGCAAAGGGTGTATTAACCTGCACACTGCACTATTGCCCAAATACAGAGGCCTAATGCCAACTTTTTGGGTTATGAAAAATAAAGAGAAATATACTGGGGTGTCGGTTTTTTATGTTGACGAAGGCATAGATACCGGGCCAATAATAATTCAAAAGAAATTAGAAATTGGCGATAGAACACAAGCAGAATTGATAAAATACACTAAAATGATTGGAGTTGAGGCAATTGTAGAAGCTATAGAAAAAATAGACAACGGCAATGTGCAAACTTTTGATAATAATGATGAAGAAATGACATATTTTAGTTTCCCTACAAAGGAAGATGTTAAAATTTTTAAAAATAGAAAAAATCGTTTTTTTTAATGAGAATACTCTCCTTTGACATAGAAGATTGGTTTCATATCATACATAAATATCCTAAGAATATTTTAGAAAAATGGGGTAATTATGAAACTAGGATTCATCATGGCATGGATAAAATTTTTAAACTTCTTGAAGAAAATGATTTGTCGGCAACTTTTTTTATATTAGGTTATATTGCAAGAAAACATCCGGATTTAGTTAAAAGAATACACAAATTAGGCCATGAAGTCGGGGCGCACTCTGACATGCACAAAGCAGCATATCTCCAAAATAAAATAGAATATAAAAATGATCTGACAAATTGCATTGATAGCTTAGAGAGTCTTATTGGAGAAAAAGTTGTCTCATATAGAGCTCCTGGATTTTCTATTAAAAAACAGAATATTTGGGCCTTTGAAATATTAAATGAATTAGGAATTAAATATGATGCTTCAATTTTCCCAGCAAGACGAGATGATGGGGGGTTTAATGATTTTAAAGAAAGTACTCCTTCAATAATCAGATATAAAGGCTTTGAAATTAAAGAGTTTCCAATGAGTGTTAATTCTTTTTTTGGAAATAAGTTTGCTGCAACTGGAGGTGGTTATTTTAGATTTTTTCCTTATAAAATAATCCAAAAAATTATGCAAAAGGAAAGTTATACAATGACATATTTTCATCCTAGAGATTTTGACCCTGAGCAGCCAATGCTAAAAGGGCTATCATTAAAAAGAAAATTTAAATCATACTACAATTTATCTAAATCATATAAAAAATTACAACAACTTATTTCTGATTTTAACTTTATGGATATTAGAGAGGCTAATAAAATTATAAACTGGAATAGTGTTCCTGTTATTGATTTAAGTCACTACTCAAACAAAAAATAAATCTGATACTATTGTGTCTGCCAAGACCTTTCCTTTAGATGTAAGTTTATAGATGTTTGTATCAGCAATAACAAGTTTTTTTTTAATCCATTTTTTAACTTCCTTTAAAAAATAAGCTTCAAGCTGAATTCCATAACTTTCTTTAATTAGATTAATGTTTATCCCCCACATGGTTCTTAATGAGGTTAAAATATATTCATTATACTGATTTACAATATTTAATTCTTCTTGTTCAAAATAAATTTCTTTGGAAGCTATTTTTGATATGTATTTTTTGTGAGAAGATGTATTCCATCTTCTAGTTTTCCCATTAAAAGAATGAGCTGATGGCCCTATACCTAAATAATTATGACTTTTCCAGTATGCAGTATTGTGCAGAGAAAAGTATCCTTCTTTGCCAAAATTAGAGATTTCATAATGTATAAATCCATTGTCGGATGCTTTTTTTTGTAATAGATTAAATTGTTCAATAATTTTTTCATCTGACAACATCATTACTTTTTGAGCTTTTACCAAATGAGATAATTCCGTTTTTGACTCAACAGTTAATGAGTATGCTGAAAAATGCTGAACATCTAGGCCGAAAAGTATCTCAAGATTATTTTCCCAATCTTTTACTGTTTGGTTTGGCAAACCATAGATTAAATCAATCGTTAGATTTTTAAAACCAATTTTTTTAGCCAAATTTATACTTTTAATCGCATCATTTGAAGAGTGTGTTCTATTCATAAATTTCAAATCATAGTCACAAAAAGATTGCACACCTATACTCAGTCTATTAATTCCAATTTTTTTAAATGATAAAAGTTTTTTTTGTGTTAGATCATCAGGGTTACACTCAATAGTAATTTCTGCGTTTGATGAAACTAAATAAAACTTAGAAATATCGTTAATGAAATTTTCAATTTCAAAAGAACTTAATATTGAAGGTGTTCCGCCTCCAAAATATATACTGCTAACTAATTTTTTGTTAAGATAATTTCTTCTTTGAAGAATTTCTTGCCGCATACTTCTAATCATAAGAGATTTATCCTTTTGTGAAATTTTAAAATGAAAATCACAATAACTACATCTTTGCTTACAGTATGGTATATGTATGTATAGACCTATCAATAAAATTTATCGCATTTTAAAAAAACTAGATTCAAATATACTAACCATTAATATTTTTTGTTGCATCCCATCCTTGTGCCTTTAATCTATGAGAGCTTCCATCACTTGCTATAAAATTATTACCCTCTGAAATATCAGTAACAAAACCTATAATGGTAAAGTCAGGGTCTTTTTTAAGTTTGGAATAATGTTCCTGACTAATTGTAAATAACAACTCATAATCCTCTCCTCCACTCAAAGCACATGTAATAGGGTTCAAATTAAATTCATTCGCCAAATTCATAGTTGTATAATCAATTGGAATCTTTTCCTCATGTATTGTAATTCCAATTTTTGACGATTTTGAAAGGTGCAAAGCTTCTGAGGAAAGTCCGTCAGAAATATCAATCATTGAGCTGGGCAAAATATCTAAATCTTTTAAAATTTTTAAATATTTTAAAGGAGCTTCTGGCTTTAACTGTCTTCTAAGTACATAATCATTTCCACTCAAGTCAGGCTGTATTTTTGGGTTTTCTTTAAAAATTTGATTTTCTCTATTTAATAGCTGTAAGCCTAAATAGGCCGCTCCTAAATCACCAGTACACACTAATAAGTCGTTAATATTAGCACCGCTTCTGTATGTTATTTTATTCTTTTCAACTTCTCCCAGAACTGTAACACTTATGAACAATCCAGTGGCTGAAGAGGTTGTGTCTCCTCCAACTAAATCTACATGATAATGTTCACAAGCTAATTTAATCCCCCTATACAGCTCTTCAAGAGCTTCAACAGAAAACCTGTTACTCATTGCTAACCCAATAATAATTTGATTTGCCTTTCCGTTCATGGCACACATGTCAGAGACATTTGCTGAAACCAACTTATAGCCCAAATGCTTTAAAGGGGAATAGGCTAAATCAAAATGCACTCCCTCAATTAATAAGTCAGTACTAATTAAATGATATTTATCTCCAATATCTATGACAGCAGCATCATCTCCAATTCCAAAAATTGAACTGGTGTTTTTAATTTTAAAATCTTTAGTTAGATGATCAATCAAGCCAAACTCACCTAAACTTTCAACTGAAGTTATATTTAAATCTTTATTTTGTAAAATATTCATTCAACAAATATATATAAATACATTCTTTAATTTATTACATTTGCAACAATGAAAATCTTATTATTATAAACAATGATAACTGTAAGTGATAATGCTAAAGAAAGATTAATTTATCTACTAGATAAAGAGAGCGAAGAATGCCAATTTGTAAGAGTAGGCGTAGAGAGTGGTGGCTGTTCAGGGTTAAGCTATAAATTAGAATTTGATGACAAAAAACATCAAGATGATGAAATGATCGAGAATAATGGCATCAAACTTTTAGTGAACAAAAAAAGCTTCTTGTATTTAGTTGGCACTATTTTGGAGTTTTCTGACGGACTAAATGGGAAGGGTTTTGTTTTTAATAATCCAAATGCAAATAGAACTTGCGGATGTGGAGAAAGCTTTTCTCTTTAAAAAAAATGATATGAGCGAGAAAAAAAAACAATCAGAAGATAAACTATTAGAAAAAGTAACATCAACTGAGTATAAATATGGTTTTTCAACAAATATTGAATCAGATAAAATAGAAAAAGGGCTTTCAGAAGATGTTATTAAAACTATATCAAAAAAGAAAAATGAGCCTGAATGGATGTTGGAATTCCGTTTAAATGCATATAAGGTTTGGCTTGAAATGGATGAGCCTGAATGGGCTAATATTAGCTATAAAAAACCTAACTACCAAGACATCATTTACTATTCTGCTCCAAAACAAAAACCAGTTTTAGATAGTTTAGATGATTTAGACCCTGAGATGAAAAAAACTTTTGACAAACTTGGGATTTCTATTGATGAACAAAATAGACTTGCAAATGTTGCTGTTGATATAGTTATGGATTCAGTTTCTGTTGCGACTTCATTTAAAAAAACTCTTGAAGAAAAAGGAATAATATTTTGCTCTATATCTGATGCAATTCAAAATCATCCAGAATTAGTAAAAAAATACATCTCTACTGTGGTCCCTGTTAGAGATAATTATTTTTCAGCGCTAAATTCAGCTGTGTTTTCCGACGGTTCTTTTTGTTATATTCCAAAGGGGGTTAAATGCCCCATGGAGCTTTCAACTTATTTTAGAATTAATGAAGCGGGTACGGGTCAATTTGAAAGGACTCTGTTGATTGCTGACGAATCTTCACAAGTAAGTTATTTAGAAGGGTGTACAGCCCCTATGAGAGATGAAAATCAGTTGCATGCAGCTGTTGTTGAGCTAGTTGCTTTAGATAACGCTGATATTAAGTATTCTACAGTACAAAATTGGTATCCTGGCGATAAAAATGGTAATGGAGGAGTCTTTAATTTTGTAACAAAAAGAGGAGTTTGCCATAAAAATGCTAAAATATCATGGACTCAAGTAGAAACTGGCTCTGCAGTTACATGGAAGTACCCATCTTGTATTTTAAAAGGTGACAACTCGATTGGCGAGTTTTTTTCAGTAGCAGTAACTAATAATCTACAACAGGCAGATACAGGCACTAAAATGGTCCACTTAGGTAAAAACACTAAAAGCACAATAATTGCAAAAGGAATATCAGCAGGTAAAAGTGAAGGAAATTATAGAGGGCTTGTAAGAATTGCAAAGGGAGCGAAAAAGTCCAGAAATTTTTCTCAATGCGATTCTTTGCTTATGGGAGATAAATGTGGTTCACATACATTTCCATATATTGAAGTAAAAAACAATTCTTCAAAAGTAGAGCATGAAGCAACTACATCAAAAATTGGGGAAGATCAAATATTCTATTGTAACCAAAGAGGTATTGGTACAGAAGCGGCAATAGCATTAATTGTTAACGGCTACTGTAAAGACGTTCTTAACCAATTGCCTATGGAGTTTGCTGTAGAGGCACAAAAATTATTAGAAATTAGTTTAGAAGGATCTGTAGGTTAAAATAAAAAATATGTTAAAAATAAAAGACTTAAAAGCTGGTATTGAAGGAATTGAAATTCTAAAAGGAATAAATTTAGAAGTTAAGGCTGGAGAGATACACGCAATAATGGGGCCTAATGGCTCTGGAAAAAGTACTCTTTCGGCTGTAATTGCAGGTAGTGAAGAATATGAGATAGAAGAGGGTGTTATCAATTTTGAAGGAGAGGATCTATTAGACTTAGATCCTGAAGAAAGAGCACATAAGGGAGTGTTTCTTTCATTTCAATATCCGGTTGAAATACCTGGTATTTCTGTCTCAAACTTTATTAAAACTTGTATAAACGAAAAAAGAAAGGCTAAAGAGCTAGGCCCTATGACAACTTCAGATTTATTAAAAATGATGCGGGAAAAAATGGAGCTCTTAAATATTAGTCCTGGTTACTTATCAAGAAATATGAATGAGGGCTTTTCTGGAGGAGAAAAGAAAAGAAATGAAATTTTTCAGATGGCAATGCTAAATCCTAAGCTAGCGATTCTAGATGAAACGGACTCAGGATTAGATATTGATGCGCTTAGAATTGTTGCTAATGGAGTTAATAAACTAAGGGATAAGGATAATGCGACAATTGTTATCACTCATTACCAAAGACTACTCGACTATATTGTTCCTGATTTTGTACATGTTTTACATGATGGAAAAATTATTAAGTCAGGAGGAAAAGAATTAGCCATAGAGCTTGAAAAGAAAGGATATGATTGGATAACTAAAGAGGCTAATTAAAGGTGAGTTTAATTGAAAATATAAAATCATACTCTGAAAATATTCGGATATCTGAAGAAAAAAAACAAATCCTAGATTCCTTTTTTTCAAATGGGTTTCCTACAACTAAAGATGAAGAATGGAAATATACTTCATTAAAAAAACTAATTTCTAATGATTATGTTGTAGAAAAAGGGTCTGATCTAGAAGATTATTCTCTTGTAGAAAAATATTCTTTAAAATTTAAACATAGAATCATTTTTTTTAATGGTAAAATGGTGCAATTTCCTAAGATAAAAGGTGTGAGTATTGCTGGATTTTCAGAGTTTGAAAGTAAAGATACAAACAGCATAATGCAACTTAATAAAGCTCTGTCTAAAAATGGATTTACTATAATCGTAGATAAAGATATAAAAGTAGAAAGCCCTATTGAAATTTTATTTTTTTCAACATCAGAAAATAGTTTTTCTCAATTTAGAAACCGAATTTCTGTTAAAGAAAATTCGGAGGTTAAATTTGTAGAAAGAATACAAAACCTAAAAAATTCAGTTTCTTTTTTTAATCATTTCACTCAAATAAAATGTGCTGAAAACACAAAAGTAGAATATAATAAAATACAGAATAACTTTTCTAAATCACAACTTATTGACACTACAAATGTCTATCAAAAAAAAGACTCAATCTGTAATATTAACACTCTAATTTTTGGCGGTGCTTTCATACGAAACAACTTAAATTTTGAGCAAAATGGTCGTAACTGCGAAAGCAATATGAATGGTGTTTCGGTGTTAAATGAACATCAGCTTGCCGACAACCATACTTTTGTAGATCACAAAAACCCAAATTGTAGTAGTAATGAAATGTATAAAGGTGTGTACTTGGATTATTCACAAGGAGTCTTTAATGGTAAAATTATGGTGCGTCCTGACGCTCAAAAAATTGATGCTTTTCAAGCAAATAATAATTTGCTTTTAAGTGAAAATTCAAGCATTGATAGTAAGCCTCAATTAGAAATTTATGCAGATGATGTAAAGTGTAGTCATGGCTGTACTATTGGACAGCTTGATGAAGATGCTCTTTTTTATATGAGAAGTAGAGGTGTTGGGATTGAAGAGGCTAAAGCAATACTAACTTACACATTTGCGTCCGAAGCCATAGAAAATATATCAGTTGAAAAAGTAAAAGAATTAGCTGAACAGCTACTAGCTAAAAAACTAAGTGTTGATTTAAATTTTAATTGATAAATGTTAGATGTTAAAAAAATAAGAACACATTTTCCCATATTAGGTCAGAGTATAAACAGGAAAAAATTAGTTTATTTTGATAATGGAGCAACTACACAAAAAACTCAATCAGTTATAAATGCAGAAAGCAACTATTATCAAATGGAAAACTCTAATGTACATAGAGGTGTTCATTTTTTAAGTAGATTAGCTACTGATAAATTTGAGGAAACAAGAATTGCTGTTCAAAATTTTATAGGTGCACAAGAGGCTCTAGAGATTATATTTACAAAGGGAGCTACTGAATCTATTAATATAATTGCTAATGGATATAGAAGCCTTTTAAAAAAAGGAGATGAGATTATTATTTCAGAATTAGAACATCATTCAAATATTGTACCTTGGCAAATGTGTTGCGAATATAGTGGGGCCAATCTAAAAGTAATTCCATTATTAGATGATGGCTGTTTAGACATACCAGAATTTGAAAACCTTATTTCTAAAAAAACAAAATTAGTTTCTATATCACATATATCTAATACACTTGGTACTATTAATCCTGTCAAGTATATTATTAAAAAAGCTCGTGAGGTTGGCGCAAAAGTTATGATAGATGGTGCCCAAGCCGCTTCACATATTTCATTAGATATGCAAGAGCTTGGAGCTGATTTTTATTGTTTTTCTGCTCACAAAATGTTTGGGCCAACCGGAGTAGGTGTTCTTTACGGAAAGAAAAAATTATTAAATGAATTACCTGTATATCAAGGAGGGGGGGAAATGATAGAAGAAGTCAGTTTTAAAAAAACTACTTATGCCGATTTACCTCATAAATTTGAAGCGGGGACGCCAAATATTGCAGGAGTTATAGCTTTTAAAAAAGCTATTAATTTTATTACTGAGGTTGGAATAAGTAATATTGCTAGACATGAACGAAGGCTTTTGGAATACGCTACAGAAGAATTGTTAAAAATAAATGGTTTAAAAATTTACGGCACAGCAAAAAATAAATCAGCAATTATTTCATTTAACATTGACGGGCTGCATCCATATGATGTTGGAGTAATTTTAGATAATTTTGGGGTTGCAATTCGAACAGGAAGTCATTGTACACAGCCTATTATGGAAAGATACAATATTCCTGGAACAGCTCGCATTTCCTTTGCTTTGTATAATACAGAGGAGGAGATTGATATTTGTATAAAGGCAATTAAAAAAGCAAAAATTATGTTATCTTAAATGGAAACAATACAAAAATTACAAGCAAACCTAATTCAAGACTTTGAAATGTTTGAGAATTGGATGCAAAAATATGAATACCTTATTGATTTAGGTAAAGAACTAGAGCCAATTAATAAGCAACATAAAACAGATGAAAACCTAATAAAAGGATGCCAAAGCAAAGTATGGCTAAATGCAGAATATACTAATGGAAAAATAATTTTTTCTGCAGACAGCGAGGCTATTATGACAAAAGGTATAGTTGCTATGCTTATAAATGTATTATCTAATCAAACCCCAAAAGACATTGTAAATGCAAATCTTGATTTTATAGATAGATTAGGATTAAAAGAACAGTTATCTGTTACTCGTGCAAACGGATTAGCTTCTATGATAAAAAAAATGAAGTTGTACGCCATAGCGTTTAATAATTAGAAACATGAAAACAGAAGAAGAATTACAAAAAATAGGAGAAGCAATTATTAAGGTCATTTGTGAAATTTATGATCCTGAAATACCAGTAAATATTTATGCTCTTGGTTTAATTTATGATGTCGAAGTAAGCGATGATTGTGATGTAAAAATTACAATGACTCTCACGTCTCCTAATTGCCCAGTTGCGGAAACTTTACCTGTTGAAGTTGAGGAAAAAGTAAGGGCAATCAATGAGGTAAAACAAGTAAAAGTAGAGATAACTTTTGAACCTGCATGGACTAAAGAAATGATGAGTGAAGAAGCAAAGCTTGAATTAGGAATGCTCTAAGATGAGTGATGAAATTATAAACAGAGTTGCAAATTCGGGATTAATTACTATTGATTTAGCAGATTACGCACCTAATTTAGAGATTTTAGAACTTGACTTAAAACAGTTTTTGTTTGAAGGGCAAATTCTCAAAGAAAAAGCTTTTAGATCTTCTATAAAAAACTTTGATTTTTCCAAATATAAAAATAAAACAACTGCAATTTTATGTAGTAGCAACTGTATTATTCCTATGTGGGCCTTTATGCTAGTTGCTTCAGAACTTAATAATATAACATCTGAATTTTATTCGGGAAATAAAGACTCTGTATTTCAAAAGCTTTTTTTGAAAAATATAGAAAATATCAATCCCATTAAATTTAAAGATAAAAAAGTGATAATAAAAGGGTGTAGTCAAATTTCTATTGAAGAAATTTTTTATATAACAATTACAAAAAAATTAAAAAATCATGTTGCTAGTTTAATGTTTGGAGAAGCATGCTCAGCGGTACCAATCTATAAAAAAAAATAAAATGAACCCAAAAATTTTAGAAATTAACCAAAAAATTCAGCCATATAAAGATGATATAATAAATCATGATTTATACAAAAACTTAACTAGCGTAAAAGATATTTCCATATTAATGGAGCATCATATTTATGCTGTTTGGGACTTTATGTCCCTGCTAAAATCACTTCAATCTATTCTTACCTGTACATCTTCTCCATGGAAGCCAATTGGAAACGGAAAAATTAGACAATTAATTAATAGTATTGTTTTGGAAGAAGAAAGTGATGTTGATCAAAATGGAACCCCATCTTCTCATTACGAAATGTATCTTGACGCAATGAAAGAGTGTGGAGCAGAAACATTAAACATAGAAGAATTTGTAAATAATGTAACCGACAACAATATCCCTTCTGTTGGCGAGGGAATTGATGAGTTTTTAAAATGTACGTTTGACATTATTAAAAGTGAAAAAACACATAAAATTGCCGCTGCTTTTACTTTTGGCAGAGAAGACTTGATTCCAGATATGTTTAGTTCTATTGTAAAAGAATATAATACCAAAAATAATCTTGATAAGTTTTTATATTATTTGGAAAGACATATTGAGCTAGATGGTGGCGAGCACGGGCCATTAGCATTACAATTGATCTGTGATTTATGTGGTGATGAAAAAAGAAAATGGGAGGAGGTAGAGGAAACAGCAATATCTTGTCTAATTGCAAGAAAGAAACTTTGGGATATAATTCTAAATAAAATTAACTAATCATTTGATTCATAAGTTTTAAAAGAATTTTTAACTAGTTTATTAATTTCTTTCAATTCATTTTTAGTAAAATTACGATAACTACCAATAGGTATATCTAATGTAATGTTCATTATCCTTACTCTTTTTAATTTTGTAACATTATAATTTAAATACTCACACATTCTTCTAATTTGTCGGTTTAGCCCTTGAGTTAAAATAATCTTAAATTTATTTTTATGAATTTGCTTGACAAAGCATTTTCTTGTAAATGTATCCAAAATAGGCACTCCATTTCCCATCGCATCAATAAAGTATTTAGTGATTGGTTTATCTACAGTAACCTCATATTCTTTTTCGTGATGATTACGAGCGCGTAAAATTTTATTTACAATATTCCCGTCATTAGTGAGAAATATCAGCCCTTCTGAAAGCTTGTCTAATCTGCCAATTGGAAAAATCCTTGTAGGATAATTAATGAAGTCAATTATGTTGTTTTTCTCTCTTTGTATATCTGTTGTGCAAACAATACCTCTGGGTTTATTGAATGCTAAATAAACCATCTCTTTGTTTTTTACATTCCCCACAGGCTTGCCATTTACAGTAACTTTATCATTAATTGTAATTTTAGTTCCTATAATTGTTGTTTCC
>MDSV01127511.1_pt1 | contig 11195 bp, 5 predicted proteins | sample 810851 | NCBI WGS metagenome assembly MDSV01 (sample SAMN05326640, study PRJNA326480) | marine metagenome | isolation source: seawater | place: Atlantic Ocean: North East | collected 2012 | reverse complement strand
TTGTTTCCGACCATCGATGAACGCGTGACAACCTCCTCACTCGCTCGCTCGCTCGTGAACACTACTTCGCGAGCAGGTCCGCCACCGCGGACGCGCTCCCCGCGACGGCGCAGAACCCCCCCACGATCATGATGGCCCAGTCCGTTTGTTTCTCGCGCTCGGTGAGCTCGTCCTCGAAAACCTTCAGGTGGCACGCCGCCGGAAAGATGACGCTCACCGTCAGCGTCAGGAAGGACCCGAGGAGGCTCATGACCACCGCAAAGAAAGGCACCTTCGCCGCGGTCGCCAGCGCGCTGAGGCCGAGCGCGGTGCGCAACGCGCGAGCCCGCAAAGGCGAGCGAACAGACTTTCCGTCCTTCTCGCGACTGAAAAGCGTTTGCTCCAGCCCGCGCGCCACCGGGTCCATCGTGAGCGCGAACTTCGAGAGCGGGTTCACAGCGATGAGCGCCAGCGCCGCCGTGGACGCCAGCCCCGCAGGCAAGTTCAGGGTCACCTCGTCCTTGACCGCGTCGCCGTACATGGCGTACCCCGCGGCGCCGATCACCGCGCACGTCAGGCCCACGATTTGGTACGTCTTGTCCAGCATCGGCTCGTACTCCTCCGGCTCCGCCATGCTCGCGTAGATGGCCGGGAACACCGCGTGCCCGGCGAACACGAAAGCCAGCAGACCGAAACTCACGGGCAACGTGCTGAAGTGCAGCAAAGCCGTGGTTTCCAAACCGGGGGGCACGGCGTCCAGCGGAAAGCCGTCCACGGACGTGAGCTGGAACGCCACGAGCCCGACCAGGCTGACCGACGCGACTGCTCCGAGCGCGCCCACGTAGCTCAGCGAGGAGAGGTCCGTGAGCCACAGCGTCGGGATCATCACAGAGGCGGCCGCGCACTGCCACCACTGGCTGGAGTGCGTGAGGTACTTCGTGCCGTCGAACAGCAGGCTCAGATGGTCGCCTTCCAGGATGAAGAACAAAGCGCACGTCCCCACGAGCTCCGTGTACAGCACCGCGGTGATGAACGCGCGACCGCCCGCGCCGAAGGCGGCTTCGCCGACGTCCTCGTACGAAGTCAAAGGTCGCCGCGCCGAGCGCGCGTCGGCGTCGCTCGCCTCAGCCAGCGAACCGCGCGCCTGGACGCGGATCAGCGCTTTGCCGGTGTAGTTGGTGACCAGGCCGAGCAGCCCGAGCACGCCCAGCCCGGCCCAGCCGCCCTGCTTCAGCGCGTACGGCACGCTCAACAGCCCGACGCCGAGCAGGATGTTCACGGAGTTGGCCATGGCTTGCGCCGTGCTGGACGTGCCCGCCGGGCGCGCGACTAAAAAGTCACCCGTCGCGTCCGTCGCGCGCCCGGCTCGGGCGCCCGCCGAATCCGCCGAATCCGCCGTCTTCTCCGTGAACGGACGCACGCCGCCAGAGCCGACGGCGGGAGTGACGGAGACGCTCCCCGAGAACGCCGCCGCCGCTTCGGCGTCCGAGTTTGACTCGGACGCCGCGGCGCCGCGATGGGTTCGCGCGAGCTCGGGGGACTCCGAGACGGCGCGCTGTCGCCTCCAGGCAGCCTGCGCGCGTCGCCGAGCCACGCCCGGGGGGGCGCCTCTCGGCGCCCGCTCGCGCTCGTCTCCCGACGCGGCGCGCGTCACGAGCGCGCCGCGCCCGCCGCCTCGAGGGATCGACCGTTCCCGCGACCCCTCGCGCCCGTTCGCGTTCGCGAATCGGCCGGCGATCATCTCGTGCCGCCGCCAACACGACGACGCCGCGCGCCTCGCGCCGCCTCGAGACGTCTCCCGAGCGTCGTTCAAAGAGCAGACGCACACCTGTGAGGTGGACGCGGTCTCATGGAGGCCCCGCGCGGCTCTCGGGAAGGCGGAGACGCCCGCCGAGACGCCCGAGGTGGCCCACATCTTCCCGCGTCACTCGGGCCGCCAGAAACGTATCCTCCGGGTCTCCCGGTTCGACCGATTTCGCGGCGGGGGCGGCGGGCCTCGGAAGTCGCCGGCCGCGGCTCGAACTCCCGACCGCTCGGGCTGGAAGTCGCCTCCTCGCGCCTGTTGCCGACCTCGGGACACCTACCCTCGGTCACGGTCTCCACCCGCGAGCCGTGCGTGTGACGCTTCCGGGGGAGGGAGCGATCGAGGCGTGGTCCCTTCGCGCTCGGAAGCGGTGAAAAGGCGCGCTTTTATTTCATCTCGGAAATTTCGTGAACCGTCGTCTGGCGGGTCAAGAAATGGTCACGGCAGGTGGCGGAATCGCCGACCAAAGTTGAGTCTGAGACTCGGCAAGGGTTCCCAAACACAGATCAACCGCCACCCTGTCGGTGGCGTCCGTCCCCGAGCGCCAAAGGGGATCGCGCGCGGTGGCGCCGATCGGCAGGGTTCGCGGTTCCGGGTTCTCCACTCGCGCCATGCCCAAGGGAGGCGACGTGCACGTGCCGCTGGCGCGCGCGGTGGACCCGCTCGGGAACCCCGCGCTGCGCACCGCGCGGAGCCGAAAGGTGCAGAAGGGAGAGGACGCGTCCTTCGAAACGCCCGACGCGTTTTGGGTGGCGCGCCGACGCGACGGCCGCCGGGTCGCGGGGGAACGCGAGGAAATCGCCGACGGCGACGTCGTGGTGCGCTTCTCCGCGTTCGGGCTGTTCGACGGCCACGGCGGCAAGGCGTGCGCGGAGCACTGCGCTTCGACCATGCTGGATCGGATCAAAGACGCGCTGGACGAAAGTGGGCCGATCGGCGAGAACGATGACGCGGACGACGCCTTCGAGGCCCGGCTCCCGGCGGCGCTGCGCGACGCCTTCGCGGCGTGCGACGCCGAGTTCCTCGCCAAGGACGTGCACAGCGGCGCGACCGCCACGGTCGTGGTCGTGCACGGCCGGTGCGTGACCACCGCGTCCGTCGGGGATTCGCTCGCCGTCGTCGACCTGGGCGTCTCGTGCGGATTCGCCGCGCCCGCTGCGCGGCTCTCGCCCGAGCACAGGCTGGACACCAGCGCCGCTGAGCGCGAGCGCATCGCGGCGTTCGGCGGCGAAGTGCGCGCGACCGCGTTCGAGGACGGCAGACCCGTCGGACCGTTGCGCGTCTGGCCGGGGGGGCTCGCCGTGAGCCGAAGCATCGGCGACCGCGACGGAAAAAAAGGCGGCGTCGTCTCCGAACCCGAGGTTTCCAGGGTGGTGGTCCCGGACGAGCAGCCCGGGTTTCGAATAACCCTCGCGTCCGACGGGCTGTGGGACGCCGTGACCGTGAAGCAAGCGGCGCAGTGCTCTGGAAGGCTGGCGACCGCGGCTGCCGCCGCGGCGCTGTGCAAGCAGGCGCAGAAGCAGAAGGACAACCGCGACGACATCACCGTCGTCGTCGTCGACGCGCTAGCGGACCCCGCGCACAAGGACCCGTTCATTCTCAAGCCGCCGTGGAAGGTGGCGTTCAAGGTGAAGTGGCCGCTGCGGGGGGCTCCGGGAAAAGAGCCCCTGGCGGACGACCCCGAGCTGCCGCCCCCGAGCGCGCGCGCGCGGTGGCGCCTGGAAGCGGGCGAGCGCGAGGCGGCGGCGGCGGCGGCGGCGGCGGCGGAGGCGCGGGAGCGGGCGGAGGCGGCGGAGGCGGCGCGGAGGGCGGACGCGCGCGCCGAGGAAGCGACGCGTCGCGAAATCGTCACGGCGGCGGGCGAGACGCGGGACGACGGCGGGGGGTGGGAGGAGGTTCCCTCGAGCCACGAAACTCGCGGCGCGCGGTCCACGGGCGCCACGCCGCTCGCCTCGCCGGAGAAGAAGAAGAAGAAGAAACACGCGCCGGAGAAGACACGCGCGGGGACGGAGAATGACGGTTCCGGTTCCGCCGACGGCGCGAAAAAAAGCCGCGACGAGAAAGAGAGACGGGCTCGGGAATCGCGTCCGGATCCCCCGAAGCCGCGAGGCGGCGCGAACGCCGCCGCGAGCGGGGTCGGTGTCGCTCGAGCGTCTCCCGCGGCGGCGGCGGCGGTGGCGGCGGCGGCGGTGGCGGCGGCGGACATGCGCAACCTGAGCGTCTCCGGCGCGGCTGCGCCGCCGCCGCCGCGCGCCTCTGCGGACCAGGCGCCCGCGACGCCGGCGAAGAAGGAGAGGCGGAAAGGCAAGCGCGAGCGCGCCGCCGAGCGCGCCGCCGAGCGCGCCGCCGCCGAGGCGGCGGCGGCGGCGGCGGCGGCCGGGCCCTTCGGGGGACCCGACGTCCCGGTGGCGTCGGTGGTTTCCGGAGGCGCGGCGGCGCTTGCGGCGGCGCGGGCGGCTGAGCCGCGGCGCGCGCGGACGGAGACGCCCCGGGGGTTGGCGCCGCCGAGCCTCGGGTCGGAACCGTTCCGCGGGCAGTTCCACGCGCATCCCGGTTTCGCCGATCCAGCGGGCGGGGCGGGGCAACAAACACAAACACAACACGCCGCGTTCCCGCAAGGTCCGCATCCCGGGTGGCCGCCGGGGGTTGCACCCCCGCTCTTCCACCAGCCCCCCGGCGCGAACGCCCACCGCCCGTTTCCCGTCGGCTCGGCCGCGGGGAACGCCCCCGCGGAGGCGCGCGCCTCTCCGCGAACGAGCGGACCCGCGAGCGCGCGTCCCGTCGACGCGGACGCCGCCCTCAAGCCCAAGCCCAAGCGCAAGGGCAAGCGCGAGCGCGCGCAGGAGAGGGCCAGGCGCGAAGCCGAGGCGGCGAACGCGTGAGACTACTGGTTGTAATACGAGTATATTAGGCTACTACGACTAATCGTCGCTCGCGCGTCGCGCGTAAAAGTTTTTACGCGGCGAGCGTAGCAGCTAGTACTATGATATCTCATAAAGGTACTTCGCGACTATCTGGAGCCGGCTATTATACTAGCTACTAGCTATACTGTCCCATCACAGATCCTCTGTGACACCCGTATCGATCCTGCGTGTCGATCCTCTCTACATCACCCCCCCCTCGAAGCGCGTCGCCTGAAGGACGCCCGCCGCTCTGTGTCGCTCGCCCCACCCCACGGCGCTCCGCCCGTCGGCCAAAGACTCGGACCCAAACCCGCCCCCCTCGTCGCCGAGCGCCTCGACGCGCGCCTCCAGCCGCGCGGCGAACCCGAGCGCGTCCGCGTCGTTCCCGCGCGCGGCGATGACCTGCACACCCACGGGCAGGCCCGTGGCCACGCCGAGCCCGACGGGCAGCGATAAGCAGGGGAGGCCCGCGAGCGATGCCGGGACGGTCATGGCGTCCGCCGCGTACGCGGCGACGCTCGCGGACGCTCGCGACGAGTAGTCTCGAGTTTTTGCAAACTCGTCGTTCTTCGCGAACGTCTCGTCATCGTGCAGCGGCGGCGCCGTCGCGGGCGCGGTGGGCGCGAGGACGATGTCCACCTTTCGGAAGACGTCGGCGAAGTCGTCGCTCACCGCGCGCCGCGTCTTCTGCGCCTTCTCCACGTACCGCGCGTTCTCAGCCGACCCGCTCACGAAGGCGCCCACTATGACGCGTTTCCTCACCTCCGCCCCGAACGCGGCGCCGCGGAACGACGCGGACGCTTCGCGGAACGGACAGTCTTCGGATGCTTCAGAGTCTTCTGCTTCTTCGTGTCTTCGAGCCTCCGCCGCGCCGCCGTACCGCACGCCGTCGTACCTCGCCAGGTTCGAGCTCGCCTCGGCGGACGCGATGACGTAGTACGCGGCGAGCGCGGCGCGCGTGTTCGGCAGCGACACCGGAACCACCGCCGCGCCCATCTCTTGGCACACGTCCGCGATCGACGTCCACGCGCGCTCGGTCTCGCCGCTCAGCTCTGCCACGAAGTACTCGCGCGGGATCCCCACGCGCCAGCCCGCCAACGGGAAACCGGGCCTCGAGCGCAGAAACCCCCGAGGCGCGGTGACGTCCTCGAACGAGCTTTTTTTTCCTTTTCGGCTCTCCGCGTGTGCCGCGGCGCGCGCCTCATACTCGACGGCGCGCGCCAGCGCCGCGACGCGCGCGTCACGCGGCAGAGTCACGGGGTCTAACGCGTCCCGTCCCTGCGTCGCGTCCAGGAGCACGGCCGCGTCTGAGACGGTTCGGGTGAGAAACCCGGGGCAGTCCAGACTGGAGCAGTACGGCACTAAGCCCCAGCGGCTGACGCGTCCGTACGTCGGCTTGAACCCGACGACGCCGCAGTACGACGCGGGAAGACGCGTCGAGCCGCCCGTGTCGCTGCCGACGGCAGCCACGGCGACGCCGCTCGCGACCGCCACGGCCGATCCGCCGCTCGACCCACCCGGCGTGCGGTTCATAGAGTCTTCGTTGAGGTCGTCGCGTTCGCCGACGCGTCTCGTCCACGGGTTCACCGCGGCGCCGAACGCGGATCGATCGTTCGCGCTGCCCATCCCGAACTCGTCCATGTTGGTCTTGGCGAAGAGCACCGCGCCGCGCGCTTCGAGCCGCCTCGTGACCGTGCTCTCGAACGCGCCGCGCTTTCCTTTCGAGAGCGGCGAGACGAACGAACGCAGCGCGTTCGAGCCCGCCGTCGTGGGCGCGCCGGGCACGAAGAAGTTATCCTTGACCGCGATCGGGACGCCGTCCAGGAGACCGAACACGCGCGTCTCATCGGACGCGTTCGCGTCTGATGCGACCGATCCCGCCCGCCTTCGTCTCCGCTCGTCGCTCGCCTCGGCGCTCTCGATCGCGCGCGGCAACACGCCCCCGATGAACGCGTTGAGGTGTCGGATCGCGCCCATCCGACGCGTCGCGGCAGTCAGGAGTTCGGCTGCGCTCGTGGCTCCCGACTGGAGCGCCGCGGCGGTCTGCACCAGCGTGGACGCCGTGGCCGGGAAGCGGGACATCTCACGCGCGCGGGAACCGAATGAACGCGGCACGGCGTCCGCCCCCGCCCCGGGCGCCGCCTCGCAGCCTCGCGTGCGCGAAGGGCACTGAGGAGAAACAGAGGTGGGCGTCCAACTTTTACGTGCCGAGGAAAACTCGGCAGGCGCGCAGGTGCCGCGACGCGCGGTCCGTTCGACGGTTCGTGAACCCGAAACATCCGTCGTGTCGCCGAAAGAGGGCGAAAAACAGCGCAACAACACCCGCACTCGCGAGATGCGCGACGCACGCGTCGACGAGGAGGTGGCGGGTCTGCTGGATCCCGCCGCGCGCAGCTCGCGGCGGTCCACTGACACCACTTATGGCGTCGTCAAGGGCATCACCGCGTGCCTCGTGCTGGTCAGCGCCGCGGCGCTCGTGCTGGTGCGTCTCCCTCCGTTCTCTCGTAGTGTTACACTTTCCCGTGGCCGGCGCTGCGGCGAGAGGGTCCGCCCGAGCCCTCCCGCGACCGGCCATCCCGAACGCCGCACCGCCGAGGCGCGACGCGCGAGCGACGCGCGTCACGCGCGCGCCACCCCCAGAGAGCTCTCTGACCCCTTTCGCTCCCCTTTCGCCCTCTCTTCGCGTCCCGCCCGCGCGCATGCGCCGTGCCGCACTTTCTCGCCGTCGTCCCTCCCTCGGCGCGCAGGTTCGCGGCGGCGTCCCCGGCCGCTCCGCGTCTCTCCGCGAGTCTCGCCACGAGTCGTACAAGAGCGCGCGGTGCTCGGCGACGTGGTTCGACCACGTGCAGTTCACCGGCGGCACGTCGTTCCAGCGGAGCCTCAACGACCTCGTCAAGACCAACGGCGTGGACGCGTGTGTGCGGTACGACGACGACGACGTCGACGCGGATGGGGGATCCGGCGGCGTCGGCGTGCTCGGGTACGTGGAGGACTTCCCGAAGGATCTGAACGTGTACGGTTTCGGGGTGGACGCCGACGAGGCCATGCGACGCGTTCGTGACTCGGTCACGAACCCCATCCTGCGATCGATCGACCGCGGGAACAGGGGCGCGTACGTGGTGTCGCACCACATCAACACGCCCGGGATTTTGATGCTGGAGAAACACCTCGAGTGGTTCCGAGGCGAGTTACGCGCGCGCGGCTGCGAGCTCGCGGTCGTGGCGACCGCGCGCGAACCCATCATTCACAGAGTGAGCGAGCACCTCAAGTTCCACCCCATGAAGCTGGAAAAAGACCTGAAGACGCTGTTGGGTGCTGAGCCCGCGTTCCCGCAAGCCGGGGGCTCGACGCCGTTCAAGCAGATGCGCGAGTTTCTGTTCATGGACGAGTTCCCGTCGGCGGCGGAGCAGATGGCCACCGACGCGGGCAGGGAAAACGCCGGCGACGGCGCGCCCGCCGCCATCGAGGCGAACGCGGTTTTCGAGGCGGTGACGCGCGCGGCGGAAAGGCTCGGAGTGTCCGTGGACGCGTTCCTAGAGGAGGGCGGTTTCGAAGCGAAAGATTTGACGGAGGAGGAACGCGCCGCCGTCGGCGCGACGCCCGCCGAGGCGGCGCGCCGGTTCGCGCGCGCGCGCGACGCCGTCGTCCGCGTCGCGGACGGGCTGATCCGCAAGTTCGACATCACGCTTGTGCGCACGGAGGACCAGGGCGAAGGCTTGGAGCGGCTCGCGTACAAGATGGACTGGCACCCCGAGCTGATGCGGGCGCGGGGCACGGACGCGTTTGAGACGCTTCGGCGCAACGCGCGGGACGTGATGAACGCGCACACCTTCGCCAGCGCCGAGGACGAGGTGGACGTGGACGCCGTGCCGTTCGCGACGCGCGAATCGCTGCGGACGTGGACCGAGCTGGACCTGGCGCTGTACGTGCTGGCCGCCGCGCAGGCGGAGCGCTTCGCGGCGGAACGATCCGAACAAAACGAGTCGGGGAACGAAAACGCGAATGTCGGGGATCCCGACTGTCCGCCGCCCAACCTGCGCGACGCGGCGGCGCTCGCTGCGGCGGCGCGCCTGGACGCGGCGCGCCCCGACGGCGTCGCGGGGGGCACGCGGTTCGCGCTGGACGCGGTGCGCGGCGCGAGCGGGTGTTTGCCCAGAGCCGTGTCGTCGCTGGCGGAGGCGTCGAGCGTGCCCGTCGGGGCGGCGGAGAAGGCGGAGGCGACGGAGGCGGAGCCCGCGAGCGACCCGGGGGCGGAGGAGATGGACGGCGAGCGGGAGAGGGAGGGACCCGCCGACGTGACAGACGGCGACGGCGACGACGAAAACGAGGTGGCGGCGCTGTTGCGGGAGGCGGCGGCGGCGGAGGCGGCGGCGGCGGAGACTCCGCCGGTCCCGGAGCCGGTCCCGGAGCCTGTTTCGGACCGCGCGGGCATGGGTCGCATGGAGCGGCCCGTGGGCGGTCGCGCTCGCGAACCCCATCACTCGGGCGCGCAGGAGGCGCGGGTCGAGCGCGCCATCGGGTTGGACGCGTCCCGGTTCGCCGCCGCGCTCGGGCGCCGGACGCGATCTGGAAGCGCGGACGCGGCGACCACGTCTCGCGCCTTCGCCGCGGGCGCGCAGGAACGACGCGTCGAGGAGGCGCTCGGCTTTGGAAGGCCAGGAATGGCATACATGCCAGGAAGGCCAGAGGCGGCGCGATAGAAGACACCGCGGCGCGTAGGCGCTATTACCACTAATATTACTACTACTATCGCGCGCGCGCCGCTCGTCGCGGCGACCTCGAGGCGTTCACGCTCCGACTCGTCCGACTACTAGCTAGGCTAGCTCGCTAGCTTGCTAGCTAGCTCGCTACGTAGTCCACGCCCGAACGCGTGTCTACGACTCGCTCAGAAGTACTCGTCTACGGATCTATTCTCGCGCGTGTGAACCTCGAATCTTCGCCGCGGGCACGGCGAGCGCCGTCGGATTTCCGTCTCTGTTCCGCATCGCGCGCGCCGAGAACTGCGGCATCCACGCGCGTCTCAGACCGGCGGACGCGTTTGGCCCGGAGCAGTGCATCACGCGGTCGGACATGCACAGCGTGTCTCCGGCTCGCATGGCGCACACGCGCACGTCCCGAAACGCTTCTGCCGCGTCTTCGCGCTCCTCCGCGCTGAGATCTTCGCGCCAACGCGCGGTGGACAAAACCTCCAGACGCGCGCCCGAGTAGCGCGCGTACGAGTCTCGCGGGTCGAGTCTTTCCGTTTCTCCGTCGCGCGGTTTCGCGCGTTTGCGTTTTTTCTCGGGACGTCCCGGGATCTCGCGCGTCTGCTGCGGTCCGGAGGGGTACGGCAGGACCCGCACGCACCCGTTCAGCGCGTCGACGTCGTCCAGCGCGGTCCATAGGCTGACGTAAGGGACGCTCTTCGTCCCTCCGCGCGACCCCGAAACGTTTTTCCGTTTTCCGAGCGTCGTCTCCCCGTCATCCGCCGCGTCGTCGCGGTACTGCGAGTCCCTGTGCCACGCGAACCGCGCGGCGACGCTCGAGGGGGGCTTGACGATGTACTGGTCGTTGAACAGGCACATCTCGGCGTCGGCGTCGGAACCGGTCGGCGTCCTCTGCGGTTCCTCGTCGTCGCTCGGAGAGGACTCGGACGACGCGGCGAACGGCGGCCGGGCCGATCCCGAACCCGAAAGGAGCGCGCGCGCCAGCGCGCCGAGGGGGCCGTCCGGTGCTAACGTCGCATCCACCGCCGGGCGCGTCACCGCGCAGGCGGACGACCTGTACCCCCCCGTCAGCGGGTCGGGCGGGGGGCAACATCCGCAACACCCGGGAACCTCCAGTACGCACCCGAAATCGCGCGAGAGCCACTCCAGGGGTGCGTTCGAAGGGTCCGCGTCATCCTCCGCCTCCGCCTCCGACTCGGAAGGCGCGCTCGAATCTCGAAGCCTCGGCGCCGGGTGCCCCCCGAGCAGCGCGTAGCGGCGCGTCACCGCGTCGCACTCGGCGCGCAGGACGCGCAGCTGCACCGGCGACAGGACACCCTCTACGATGACGTATCCATCGCGCGTGAACGCCCGCGCCAAGCCATCCAGAACCTCGGGGGACATCCCGACCAGCGCGCGCGCGCGCGCGAGTGATGACCGCCGTCGTTTTCGACGCGCTCGGTGAATACTGACGAGGGAGTTTCGTTTTTCGGTGAAGGCTTCGTTTCGCGCGTTCGGGAGCCGCGAAGCCGCTCGCGCGAAACGTCGAGAGGGCGTCGCCGGTCGTTCCGTCCGTCTCGTCGTTCGTTCGAATCGTTCATTCGCGAATCATCGTCGTACGACAACACGACACCCCCAGAGGACGACCCGCGCTCAAGAGCGTCGCGTGGCTTTCCGTCCGCGCGTCTCTTCGTTCCGTCGCGTCACCCGTCACGCGGCGGCGGCGTCGGCGGCGGGCGCGGCGGCGGGCGCGGCGTCCATCTTCTTCGCGTCGCCCTCGGCGTCGCCGCCCTCGGCGTCGCCGCCCTCGGCCTTCTTTTTCCC
>MDSV01114722.1_pt1 | contig 11195 bp, 9 predicted proteins | sample 810851 | NCBI WGS metagenome assembly MDSV01 (sample SAMN05326640, study PRJNA326480) | marine metagenome | isolation source: seawater | place: Atlantic Ocean: North East | collected 2012 | reverse complement strand
TTGCTAAAACTATGTCTATACCCGATACCACACGCCCAATAACAGTATACTTTCTATTTAAATGGGAAGCACTTTCAAACATAATAAAAAATTGGCTGTTTGCAGAGTTCGGATCTCGAGACCTTGCCATGCCAACAGTTCCTCGAAGAAATGGTAGATCTGAAAACTCCTCAAGCAAATTTGGGTAGTCTGAACCACCCATTCCAACAAGACTTGATTCAAAATTTCTGATTTTCCCAAATTTTATATCGCCAGTTTGTGCCATGAAACCGTCTATGACGCGATGAAACGCTACGCCATTGTAATGACCCTCTTCCGTCAACTTTATAATCCTTTGAACATGCAAGGGTGCCAACTCATGATTCAAACGGATTTCGATGATACCATTGGCTTCACCTTTGACGTGCAACCGAAGAAACTCACTGCTTAAAGCAGAATTACTGATAACTGCGATGATCGAACTCAGTAGAGTAACAAATAACGTTATTTTTTTTGATATTGTGCGAACATTAAAAAAGGGGATCATCACTTGACCTCAACCTTCAACATATGATCAGGATTATCAACTGCTCCATTATCTGCCTGATTGCCTTTAGCTATTTTGTCAACAAATTCCATACCCTCGACTACTTGCCCAAAAACTGTATACTGACCATTCAAAAAATGTCCTTCCTGGAACATTATAAAAAATTGACTATTTGCTGAATTGGGATCTTGTGACCTCGCCATACCCAAAACGCCTCTATCAAAAGGAAGATTTGAAAATTCCGCAGGCAGATCCTCTTCATCAGAACCACCGGTTCCAGCTCTAGATTTATTCCATCCATTTTTTATGTTGCCAAACTGTATATCACCCGTTTGAGCCATAAAACCGTCTATAACTCGATGAAATACAACATTATTGTACTTACCCTCTTTCGCAAGAGTAGCAATTCGCTCTACATGCTTCGGGGCAATATCAGGGAGCAGCTTTATTTTTACTAAACCATCTTTCAAAGTTATTTCCAGTGTTGAGTAAGTCTCCTCAGTTTTCCTCATTAAATTTCCTAACATTTTTCTTTTAGAGGCTCGAAATTTTTTCTTTCAAAATTTCTGCCACATTTTCAGGAACAAAATTTGTAATTTCGCCACCCATTCTCGCTATTTCTTTGACTAATTTTGAAGAAATAGCTTGATGGTTTGCGTCTGCCATTAAAAATACAGTTTCAATACTATCATTTAGCGCACGATTCATTCCGACCATTTGAAATTCATACTCGAAATCAGATACTGCGCGCAACCCTCTAAAGATTAATGATGCCTGGACATCTTTAGCACAGTCAATCAAAAGCTTTTCGAATGGATAAACGATGATCTCTACATTTAGTTTTACGCTAATTGGGTTCACTTGCTGAATTATCATTCCAACCCGTTCATCGATGCCGAATAAAGGATTTTTGTCAGCATTTATCGCGACTCCTACCACAAGCCGATCTACCAAACTTGCAGCTCGACCGATAATATCCGTGTGACCAAACGTAATAGGATCAAAAGTACCTGGGTAAAGACCAACTCGCATATCACCTCTCCTAAATTTCCTGTTAAAAGCAACTACAACCAAAAAGCAAGGTCAAGTCTTAACTTAAGTAACTATTATTGTTAATCGAAATAATTCTTTTCAAATACCGGCCAGTGAAGCTTTTTGTGTTGCATGCTACCTTTTCTGGTGTCCCTGTTACAACAATTTTGCCGCCTCCATCACCTCCTTCAGGCCCAACGTCTATAATATAGTCAGCAGTTTTTATGACATCCAGATTATGCTCGATCACGATTACGGTGTTCCCCTGGTCAACAAGCTTGTGTAACACCTCTAACAGCTTACGGACATCTTCGAAATGCAGTCCAGTTGTAGGTTCATCCAGAATATAAATCGTTTTTCCAGTAGCTCTTTTTGCTAACTCCTTTGATAGTTTTACTCGTTGCGCTTCACCACCCGACAGCGTAGTGGCCTGCTGTCCAACTTTGATATACCCGAGTCCAACTTCTATTAATTTGATCATCTTTTCTCTAATTGCAGGAACCGAAAGGAAAAATTTTTCCGCTTCTTCAACAGTCATATTCAAGATATCAGAAATACTTTTTCCCTTGAATTTTACTTCTAAAGTTTCTCGGTTATACCTTTTACCTTTGCAACTGTCACAAGTCACATAAACGTCGGGTAAAAAATGCATTTCGATTTTAATTAGGCCATCTCCTTGACATGCTTCGCAACGCCCACCTTTCACATTAAAGGAAAACCGTCCAGGCGAGTAACCTCTTGCCCGCGACTCCGGAAGTCCAGAGAACCATTCTCGTATTGGGGTAAAAGCACCGGTATAGGTGGCCGGGTTAGACCGCGGTGTTCTACCAATTGGCGATTGATCAATCTGAACAACTTTATCAAGATTCTCTAAACCACTGATATCTGAGCATTTAGCAGGTGATTGATTTGCTCCATTCAACCTCATTGATGCAGCTTTGTACAAAGTTTCAATAGTTAAAGTAGACTTTCCACTCCCAGAAACTCCAGTTACGCAAGTAAAAGTCCCCAATGGAAACTTCACGTCTATACTTTTTAAATTATTTCCACATGCTTTTGATATTATTATATTTTTCTTATTTCCACTACGGCGACTTGAGTTGTATGGTATAGACCTGGCACCCGAAAGAAACTCACCCGTTATTGAACCTGCCGTGGTAGCTATTTGCTTTGGTGTTCCCTGAGCTGTTATAGTTCCACCATGCACTCCAGCTCCTGGACCTAAATCCAAAACATAATCTGCCGCTCTGATAGCTTCTTCATCATGTTCAACAACCAAGACAGTGTTACCTTGGTCTCGAAGGTTCTTTAATGTCTTAATTAATTTTTCGTTGTCCCTTTGATGAAGTCCTATAGATGGCTCATCCAAAACATATAGTACTCCTGTAAGCCCTGACCCAATTTGGCTCGCCAGCCGTATCCTTTGGCTTTCTCCGCCGGACAAGGACCCAGAGTTCCTGCTTAGTGTTAAATAAGATAGTCCTACATTATTTAAAAAGCCTAACCGTTCCTGTATTTCTTTTAAAATGGGGGCAGCAATAACACCTTTTTTTCCATCCAATTTTGATTTTAGAGATTCTACCCAAGTCAAAGAGGCCTCAATTGACATATCAACTACCTGTCCAATGTGAAGATCACAAATTTTAACTGCTAGCGCTTGACTATTTAATCTATAGCCAGAGCATGCGCTACAATTGCGCTCTCCACGAAACCTTGAAAATTCTTCCTTTGCCCAAGAATTCTCTGACTCCGCATACCGGCGCTGCAAATTTGGAATTACTCCTTCGAAAGCTCGCTTAATATTATAAACGCGACCAGACTCATCATAGCGAAAATTTATTTCCACCCCTCCACTTCCATAAAGCATCAAATTTTGAATCTGATCGTCTAATTTATTCCAGGGGATATTTAAGCTGAAGCCAAAATGTGAAGATAAACATTCAAGTGTCTGCCTAAAAAAAGGAGAGTTTCCTCTTAACCATGGAGCTATAGCGCCACCTATAAGGCTCCTGCTCTCATCAGGAATTACTAAATTTTTATCAAAAAAACTTTCTAGACCTAAGCCATCGCACTCGGAGCATGCTCCAAACGGCGCATTGAACGAGAAAAGTCTTGGCTCGATTTCTGGTATGGTAAAGCCTGAAACTGGGCAAGCGAAATTTTCTGAAAAAACGTGAGTTTCTTGTATTGATTCGCCATTCTCATTTAACAACTCGATCACTGCTATACCATCTGCTAGATCTAGTGCGGATCGAAAGCTGTCTGCTAATCTTTCTCTGATATTACTGCTTATAACTAGTCTATCAACCAAAACATCAATATTGTGCCGAAGCTTCTTGTCTAGGACGGGACAAGCGTCTAGCTCATAATAAAAACCATCAATTTTGACCCGCTGGAACCCTTGTTTTTTTAACTCGGACAGCTCTTTTTTATATTCTCCTTTACGATCTCGCACTATCGGCGCTAGCAAGTACGCCCTTCTCGTATCACCTAAGCTAATAACTTTGTCCACCATGTCAGATATTTGCTGAGCTTCTATCGGCAGCCCTGTTTCAGGACTTATCGGGGTCCCCGCCCTTGCAAAGAGAAGCCTCAGATAATCAAAAATTTCTGTAACTGTCCCCACTGTTGATCTTGGATTCTTACTGGTTGTTTTTTGTTCAATGGATATTGCAGGCGACAACCCAGAAATATGGTCGACATCAGGCTTTTGCATAATGTTAAGAAACTGTCGCGCGTAGGCGCTTAAACTTTCTACATATCTGCGCTGACCTTCTGCATAAATGGTATCAAATGCCAAACTAGATTTACCCGAACCCGAAAGACCAGTGATAACAACAAGCTTATCCCGAGGAATATCTACGCTTATGGCTTTTAGATTATGCTCACGCGCACCTCTCACCTCAATTTTTGCTAGTTCTGGCATATAGCTCCTTGTTGCGTAGCCTGGGTTAAGTGCGCAAAGTAACGTTTTGAGCTCCCAAAAAACTAATATCTAGAAGATTGTCAACCTATTTGCCAGCCAAAACAGTAAATATTTTTTTGAAAATTTCATTAAAAGCTGTTTAATGAAATTAAATAAAATGTTATAAGAAATCTAGTATTCTGAATGTTATAGGAGAGCTATATGGCTGGAAGCGTGAACAAAGTCATACTTATTGGAAACTTAGGACGGGATCCGGAAATAAGAACATTTCAAAACGGCGGTAAAGTGTGCAATTTTTCGATAGCGACCTCTGAAAATTGGAAAGATAGAAATACTGGAGAGCGGCAGGAAAGAACGCAGTGGCATAACATTGCAATTTTTTCAGAGCCAATCTCAAATATAGCCGAGCAGTACTTGAGAAAAGGATCAAAAGTATTTCTCGAGGGACAACTTGAAACACGAAAATGGCAAGATCAGTCGGGAAACGATAGATATACCACTGAGGTGGTTATTCGACCATATGGCGGGAGTTTGACTTTGTTAGACTCAAGGGCGGACTCATACTCTCAAAATTCGGATGAAATAAAAAGCTCTAACCTTCAAAAAGCATCAGAATCCGAGAATGGTTTCCCTGATAAAAACCAGATCATTGATGACATTGATGACGAAATACCCTTTTAAGTTTTGGATAACAGCTAGTTCTCTATTAAAGCCTAAACCATTCTGTTGATAAAACTAGTTATAAACAGGAAGCAGATGAAAAGTGAATGATAAAACTAATGATGGTGAGCCAGGGGAAAAAAACGTGACAGTTTCGAATGGGAACGTGTCAGTGCCTGACTACACAGGGCCAACAATTCTAATTGAAGAGGAAATGAAAACCTCTTATCTCGACTACGCGATGAGCGTAATCGTCAGCCGAGCAATCCCAGACCTAAGGGACGGTCTAAAGCCCGTTCATCGTCGAATACTATATGCGATGTATGAAACAGGTAACACGAAAGAAAAGCCATACCGAAAGTCAGCTCGGCCGGTAGGAGATGTAATGGGAAAATATCACCCGCATGGTGATAGCGCAATTTATGATGCACTAGTTAGAATGGCTCAAAGTTTTTCAATGTCCATACCTTTGCTGGATGGTCAAGGAAATTTTGGCTCATTGGACGGAGATTCACCTGCAGCGATGCGCTATACTGAAGTAAGAATGGAAAAGGTAGCTAATTCTATACTAGCTGATATTGAAAAAGAGACCGTAAACTTTCAAGATAACTATGACGGAAAAGACAAAGAGCCAACTGTACTGCCGTCGCGATTCCCAAATATGTTAGTAAACGGCGCCGGAGGAATTGCCGTAGGTATGGCCACAAACATCCCGCCTCACAACTTGGGCGAAATTATCGATGCAACAATAGAGTTGATTAATAATTGGGACATATCCATAGACGAATTAATGAAAATCGTCCCAGCACCAGATTTTCCAACTGGAGCAATAATATTGGGTAAATCAGGTGCTCGGAAGGCCTATATGGAAGGCCGTGGCTCAGTAATAATACGTGCAAAGGTAAACATTGAAGAAATCCGAAAAGACCGATGGGCGATAATTGCTACTGAAATACCATATCAAGTTAACAAATCGAGCCTTATTGAAAAAATTGCAGAACTTGGAAAAGAAAAACGAATTGAAGGCATCGCACATGTACAAGATGAGTCCGATAGACTAGGAATAAGAGTAGTTATAGAGTTAAAACGAGATGCTACTCCTGAAGTAGTTCTAAACCAGCTTTATAAATTCACGCCTCTACAAACTAGCTTTGGATGCAATATGCTTGCATTAAACAATGGAAAGCCAGAGCAGCTAACTCTGAAGAATTTTTTACAGGCCTTTATTAACTTCAGACAAGAAGTTGTTACTCGTAGAACATCTTTTGATTTGAAAAAGGCACGCGAAAGAAGTCAAATTTTATGCGGTTTGGCGGTAGCAGTATCAAATGTGGACGAAGTGGTGGAGACTATAAGGAACTCCAAAGATCCAAGTGAGGCAAGAAAAAAATTAACTGACAAAAAATGGCCAGCAGGTAAAATAAAAGATTTTATACTCTTGATTGATGATCCCTCTCATCAAATAAATGCGGATGACAGTTACTATCTGTCCGAAAAACAAGCCAGGGCAATTCTAGATTTGCGTCTTCAAAGACTAACTGCGTTAGGGGTAAAGGAAGTAACGGAAGAGCTTGTAGAACTTTCAAAAAAAATAGTTGAATACCTATCGATTTTAAGATCCCAGGACAAAATCTTAGATATAATAAAAGCTGAACTTGAAGAAGTAAAACAAGATTATTCCGTTCCAAGAAGATCTGAAATAGTTGAATTTGACGGTGATTTAGACGACGAAGATTTAATTGAGCAAGAAGATATGGTTGTGACCGTTACTCAAAGTGGTTACATAAAAAGGACAGCGCTATCTGAGTACCGGGAACAGAAAAGAGGCGGTAAAGGTAGCCAAGGCATGAATACAAAAGATGAAGACGTCGTAACTTCACTTTTTGTAGCGAATACGCACACGCCACTTCTATTTTTCACTTCTGATGGTATTGTTTTTAAACTTAAAACCTGGCGCTTACCTCAAGGTGGAAGGAATTCTCGGGGTAAAGCAATAATTAATATGATCCCTATTGAGTCAGGAGTTTCAGTAGCAGCTATAATGCCGGTTGATGCGGAGGAAGCTAATTGGGATAATCTACAAATATTGTTTTCCACCTCAACAGGCGACGTACGGCGAAATGCACTTTCAGATTTTACTAACGTAAAATCGAACGGCAAAATTGCTATGAAGTTGCCGCCTTTAACCACCTTAGTTGGAGCTCGAATTTGCTCCGATATAAACGATGTATTGCTAACCACTTCCAGAGGAAAAGCAATTAGGTTTCCAGTTACTGATGTTCGCGTATTTAAAGGTCGTGACTCGATTGGCGTTCGTGGTATCAAGCTATCCAAAAAAGATTTTGTGGTATCGATGGCTATTATTGCTCATGTCGAATCAACCTCTGAAGAAAGATATGCTTATTTTAAACGGCGTCGCTCTATGCTTGGCGAAGATAGTATGATAGAGCAACCGGTAAGCTCAGTGACAGAAAACGATGTGAGTATATCAGACCACCGGTTCCAAGAGTTAGCAGATCAAGAGGAGTGGATACTTACTATCACATCAGCAGGTTTTGGCAAAAGGTCCTCTGCTCATGAGTACCGAGCGTCAAGTCGAGGAGGACAAGGGATTAGTGCCGCTAACCTTGGAAGAAGAGATGATACAATAATATCGTCTATACCAGTTGAAGAAGATGATCAGATTATGCTGGTGACATCAACGGGTCAATCAATACGTTGCTCAGTAAGCGGCGTGTCAAGGCAATCGCGCACAGCCTCTGGAGTGACTGTCTTCAATACAAAAGACGGAGAGAAAGTAGTTTCCGTTGCGTTGGTAGCTGAAAACAATGATGCAGACATCGAAACGTAAGGATCCATAACTACTCACCAGATGTGGGATAAAATAATGCAACCAACTCATATAATTGGTGGAGGAATGGCCGGATGTGAGGCTGCGTGGCAACTTGCAAACGCAGGCTTGCCAGTCGTGATCCATGAAATGCGTCCAATAAAAAAGACTTTTGCTCATCAAACTGAAAATTTAGCTGAATTGGTCTGTTCTAATTCCTTTAGATCGAGTGACCACGAAAACAACGCTGTTGGATTGTTGCATTGGGAAATGAACACATTCAATAGCCTAATCATAAAAACTGGTTATAAACACGCAGTCCCTGCAGGCGGAGCATTGGCTGTAGATCGTGACAGATTTTCTATCGATATTTCCGAAAAAATCAAAGCTCATCCACTTATCACAATAATCAGAGAAGAAGTGACTACAATTAAGAAAAATAATTTAGAAACTACAATTGTCGCAACAGGTCCGCTCTCATCTGAAAAATTAATGCATAACCTAATTCCGAATAGCGATAAAAATAATCTTGCTTTTTTTGATGCCATCGCACCTATTGTTTATGGAGAAACCATTGATATGTCTAAAACATGGTTTCAATCTCGCTACGATAAAGGAGAAAGCTCCAAAGATAAAAAAGCTTACTTGAATTGTGCACTAAACAAACATGAGTATTATGGGTTTGTAGAAAAATTGCTACTTTCCGAAAAAACTAATTTTCATGAATGGGAAAAAAATACACCTTACTTTAATGGATGCCTACCCATAGAGGTCATGGCGGAACGTGGGCCAGAAACTCTTCGATTTGGTCCTATGAAACCTGTGGGACTGACCAACCCTAAAAACCCCACAACTAAGCCCTATGCTGTTGTTCAACTTCGTTATGAAAATAGGCTCGGCACATTATTCAACTTAGTTGGGTTTCAGACCAAAATGAAATACGCAGCCCAAGTAGATATATTTCGTACCATACCCGGCCTCGAAAATGCTAAGTTTGCAAGGTTAGGAGGTATCCACAGAAATACTTTTGTAAATTCACCTAAGATATTAAGTAAACATTTAACTCTTAAAGGTCGATCCAACGTATATTTAGCGGGTCAAATTACGGGGGTGGAGGGATATGTAGAGAGTGCGGCAATTGGCTTGTTGGTAGCACAATTTGTTATTCAGAAATCTAGAGGGAAAGAAATAATCCCGCCTCCAGCAACGACAGCAATTGGTGCTTTATATAACCACTTGATAGATGATACTGAATCGCGAACATTTCAGCCCATGAATATTAATTTTGGCTTGTTTCCAAATCTAAAATCTCCAATACATGGTCGAAAAAGTAGAAAAGCACGATATAAAGCGTATACAGAACGCGCAAAATATGATGCAAAGAACTGGTTAAACACTCACAAATTTCGTCAGTAGGGGTTAAGTTGTGTCTCTAGAAATTATAGAAAGAACAGCGCCCTCACCTACGGGTAATCTACATTTAGGGCATGTATACTCGGCGTTAACAGCTTACCAATATTCCCGCAACAAGAATGGGAAATTTAAATTACGATTGGAAGATATTGATCATACACGTTGTAGCTCAAAATATGAAGAACAAATTGTTGCGGACTTAGCATGGCTTGGCATCGATTGGGACGGTCCTATAATGAAACAAAGCAAAAGATTTAAAAACTATTTAGCTGCGCTGGATCAACTGAAAACGGCTGGAATTATTTACCCATGCTCATGTACAAGAAGCGACATAAAAAATGCAATCACCGCGCCCCATAATCAGAATGACTCGCCGCCGATTTATCCTGGTACTTGCCTAAATATCGTGCCAACGAGAGGGGTGCGAGCATTAAGGTTGAACTTGAAAAAGGCTCTTCATCAAATTGAAAGTAAGTCTTTATTTTTCTATGAATGTGGATTCTCTGTTGGAAATTACCAGCATAAGCAAGAAATTAATGAGTACGACTTAATAAAAAAATTTGGTGACGTTGTTTTAGCGCGTAAAGACATAGGGACGAGTTACAATCTTTCCGTGGTTATTGATGACTCAGCTCAAAATGTTTCGCACGTGACCCGAGGAATTGATCTTTTTGAAATAACTCCAATTCAAGTTTTACTACAAAAACTATTAGGCTTAAGAACGCCTGTCTATCGTCATCACAAATTACTTTATGATCATTCAGGTAAAAAACTCTCCAAGCGAAATAGCCCTGATACTGTAATAGCAATGCGTAACAATGGAGCCAGTGCCAAAGATATTATAAAATTGGCTTTTTCCCACAACTCTCAATGAATAATATATCAATTAGATTCAAAGATTGATGTTAAAAAGCAAGACTTTGCACCTGTATGGCAAGCGACGCCACTTTGAACAACTTTTGCCAGTAAACAATCGTAATCGCAATCTATTGAAAGAGATATTAATTTCTGAGTATTACCTGACGTGCTACCTTTGAGCCATAGTTCGCTTCTCGACCTCGACCAATAGACCATATTTCCACCAATAATGGTTCTTTGTATACTTTCTTCATTCATCCAAGCCATCATTAAAATATCACCACTATCATTATCTTGAACAATTACGGGGATTAAATCTTTTTCATTAAATTTAAAATTAATTTTACTTAATTCAGCAATTTCCAAATTAATTATCCTTTTCTTTTTTCATAAAAGATTTATTTTAACTTAAAATATCGAAAGTTATTCATATGCAACAAACAAAAACCTTAATTAATTTATATTCTGACAAGATTCTGAAACTAGCTGCGGATATTTCTTTATATGATCGTCTTGACGAACCCGATATAACCATTAAAAAACGAGCTCCTATCTGTGGATCTATGGTTATAGTCGACCTCAATATTTCCAATAACATAATTACAGGTTACGCTCATGATATAAGAGCTTGCGCATTAGGGCAAGCTTCTGCTTCTATTTTATCAAAAGAAATTGTAGGGAGAAAATCAAGCGAAATTATTGAAACGAGAATGTCTGTAAAAGAAATGTTAGTAGGAGGTAGTTACCAACTAGATAAATTTCATGATTATAAATTTTTATCGCCAGCAGCAGATTATAAAAACCGTCACGCCTCAATTATGCTTGTCCTAGATGCTGCCGTAGAAGGAATTTTAAAGATTGAAGAAAATCAAGTTTAGAATTACCTTACCCCTGAAAAATTAATGAAAATCCTATAATTCCTACAACGGCAAATAGCCCAGCTATATCGC
>MDSV01229196.1_pt1 | contig 11196 bp, 14 predicted proteins | sample 810851 | NCBI WGS metagenome assembly MDSV01 (sample SAMN05326640, study PRJNA326480) | marine metagenome | isolation source: seawater | place: Atlantic Ocean: North East | collected 2012 | reverse complement strand
TGATGTAAGAGAATAATCTTTTGGTGATCCTGGACCTGGTGATAAAACTATAATATTGCTCTCATCAATTTTTTTTTGATTTATTTCAAAATAGTTAGAACAATAAACCTCATCAAACATCGAAAATTGATGCACCACATTCCATGTGAATGAGTCCTGATGATCGATTATATAAATCATTTATACAACTCCAGTAAAGATTTAGCTTTGATAAAATTTTCATTAAATTCTTTTTTTGCAGAACTGTCTAAAACTACTCCTGATGCTGCAGAAATTTCTGAAATATTTTTAAAGTTTAAAATTGATCTTATAATAATGTTAAATCTCATATCTTGATTAAATTTAATATATCCAAAACTACCAGTGAAAATATTTCTATCTTCCTTTTCTTGATTATTTAACAATTCCAAAGTTTTTATTTTTGGACAACCAATTACTGAACCTCCTGGCATCATTGATTTTATTATATTTAAAATTGAGGTTTTCTTTTTAATAGTGCCTTGGATAGTACTAACATAGTGAAAGAGATGTTTGTATTCTTCAACATATTTTTCCTTTAAAATTTTTACTGATCCAGGCTTACAAATTCTAGAAAGATCATTTCTTTCTAAGTCCACAATCATATTATGTTCCTTTGTCTCTTTATCATTACTTTTAAAAAAATTTAGTGCTTTGAATTTATTTATTCTGCTATTCTTTCTTAAAGTTCCAGCAATTGGCTTTGTAATAATTTTATTTCCCTTTTTTTCAATCAAAGTTTCTGGTGAACAACTAACTATTGAAAAATCTGAATCTCTGATCATAAAAGACTCCGGTGACGAATTTACTTTCATTAATTTCCAAAAAAAATTTACAGGATTTATTTGGGATTTATTTTTATATTTTGTGCATATTTTAATTTGATATGTTTCACCCTGTCTTATTTTTTTTGAGAATAAATCGAATATTTTATTATATTTATGAAAATTAATGTTTAACTTAAAAGGTGATAAAATTTTAGTTTGATTAAAATTATCATTAAACTTTAGTTTTTTAATGTTTGAAAAAACACTGATATTATCTCTTATTTTAATAATTGTCTCTGGCTTATAAAATATTCCTTTATAGAAATTTAATTTTTTTTGATTTTTTATATTTACATCTAACAAATTACATAAAATTTCGTACCCAAAAAAACCTAAATATAAATCTGTCTCTTTTTTATATTTTTTTTTTGAAAAACTATTTAGAAATTTATAAATATTATTATTTGTTAAAATTATTTTTTTGGAAAAATCTGTGTAAATATTGTAACCATTATTTACTTTATAAATCACCATGGCTTTATCTGATTGATAAAGTTTCTCTAAATATGGACTGAATTTAAGCTTCTGCTTTTTGTAATCTTTCAACTGGTTTCTCTTTTATTGGTAAATGTATTAAACCAGCAAATATAGATAATGCAATTGCCAAATACCACGCATAGTCGTAAGAACCATATATGTCATAGAATAAACCGCCAAGATATGCCCCAAAAAATGAACCTATTTGGTGACTTAAAAATACTAATCCATACAATAATCCTAAATATTTTGTTCCAAAAATATGCGCAACTATACCACTTGTTGCTGGTACAGTTGATAGCCATAAAAATCCAAAACTTGCACCAAATATAATTGAGCTAACAAAGCTTGGTGGAGTAAATATAAATAAGCAAATTGAAACTCCTCTTAACAAATAAATTAAGCTTAAAATAATTTTTTTACTAATTTTTGAGGATAAATAACCACTTAAAAGTGAACCAAAAATATTAAAAAAACCTATAAGAGATAAAATCATAGCAGCAGTCCAATCATCCATTCCTCTATCAATTACATATTTGGGAACATGAGTTCCTACTAAAGTGATATGGAACCCACAAACAAAAAATCCAGAAACCAAAAGTACATAGCTTTTGTTTTGAAAAGCTTCTTTTAATGCGCTTAAAGTATTTTGATCATTTGGTTTTTCAATGGATTGCTTTGTGCTAGGAGATCTTACAAAAAATGCAATAATAAAACCTATTATTAAAAAAATCATAAAATATAACAATGTTTGTACCCAGCCGTTATATTCTAGAGAATAGTTTGTGTAGAGTGGTGAAATAAAATAACCAAACGAACCTACTGCTGTAACCACACTCATAGCTATTGTCCTAGTTGATAATGGGAAATGTTTGCCCACAATCGACATTGGAATACTAATTGCTGTTCCACCACAACCAATTCCTATCAAAACTCCTAAGCTTAATTGGAAATAAATACCTGTATTTGGTCCAGAATATAAAAAATATATTCCAAGAATATAAAATATAAATGCTAAGCTTATAGCTTTATGACCACCATATTTATCAGCTAAAGCACCAAAAATAGGACCTGAAATTCCCCATCCTAACATTTGTATGCCAATTGCTAATCCAAACTCGGTATTTGAGATTCCTAAGTCTTTGTTAAAGTCCATGAAGAACATTCCAAAAACTTGTCTTACACTTAAAGAAATTAAGACCACAAGACAAGCCGCAATAAGAGTAACTAAAGCAGTATTATTTTGAAAAAATCTTTCCGATCTCATCTAACGAACTTAAGGGATTTCTTCAAATCTTCAATTAATTCTTTAGGGTCTTCTAAACCTATGTGTAATCTTACTAATCTTTCATCTTTAGATAAGTTTAAATACCTCCTATTACCTCTTTCTGATTTTCCTTGGTGTAAAGCCAAACTTTCAAAACCACCCCAACTATAACCATATCCAAATAGTTTTAACGAATTAACAAATTTAATTACAGATTTTTTATTTTTTGCCTTTAATTTAATACCCATTAAGCCAGATGCTCCTGAGTAATATTTTTTCCAAAACTTATAGTTTATCGATCCTTTGTTATAAGGATAAAGCAACTTTACTTTTTTATTTCTAGATAAAAAAGCTGCAACTTTTTTTGCATTTTCTTGATGTTTATCAAGTCTAACATCTAAAGTTCTTAGACCTCTGGTAATTAAATAAGCATCATCAGGTCCCAATCGTAATCCCGTAAATTTCTGGGCCCTATCTACAAGTTTAAAAACTTTTTTATTTACCGCAAGACTTCCACCCATTACATCAGAATGTCCCGAATAATACTTCGTTGCTGAAACAATAGACATATCAAAACCAAGTTTAATAGGTTTAAAAAAATATGGAGTTGCCCAAGTGTTATCGATTGCCGTATAAATCTTATTTTTTTTTGCAATTGATAATATTTTAGACAAATCTTGAAATTCAAAAGTATTACTTCCAGGATTTTCAACAAAAATTAATTTTGTTCTCTTCGTAATATTTTTTTTTATAGAGTTTAAATCGTGTGGATTATAAAAGACTGTCTTTATATTAAACTCTTTCAAATAATCCTGAGTCAGCATCCTTGTAGGGTTGTAAACTGGGTCTGCTACTAATATTTCATCACCAGGTCTTGTAATACTGAATATTGCTAAAAATACCGATCCAAATCCTGTTGGTGTTAAAAAAACATGATAAGATTCCTCTAATCTTGTTAAAATTTTTTGTAATATATGTGTAGTTGAAGTTCCTTGTCTACCGTAATCAAAAAATCCCCCTCTAGGATCTTTTTTATATTTTGCCTGAGTTTTTCTTATATCATTCATAGATTTAAAGATAATAGTAGATGCTCTTACCACTGGTGGATTAACAGAGTGATTATGAAAATCTTTAGCTGTATGCTTCAAAAAAGTTTTAAACGAATATACCATAAAAAATTTGATAACTTGTCTACACAGTGCTATATCGAGCAAACAAGGTCAACAAAATAAATTAAAAAGGAGATGTGATCATAATGGGTTATCCAAAAAAACACCGTGGAAGAAGAAAAATGGGTTCTAAAAAAAGAAGAGCTAGAAAAAAAAATAAAAAAAAATAATCTTTGTTAGAAAAAAAATGAAAATACAAAACGTTAAAGTTATAGCGCTTTGTGTGTTTATTCTGCCATTTGTTGCTGTAAACACATGTCTATTTATAGTTCAATACTATGGTGATTTACTTCCTGTAGGAATAGGAATTGGAAAAACATTTCCATATTTTGATGGAGGAACGTCAATAAGTAGAACCGCAAGAAATTATCCTACCAGTTTGATTTTCAAACCAGCAATGTTAATCACATCATATCTTTTAGTAAAATACTGGTTATTAAATAAAGATATAGTTTCTAAATTTTTAACCAATGAAAAAAAAATTAAAATTTTTTTATTTTTTGGAATATTATCTGCAATATGTCTAGCATTGCATTCGATTTTTTTGGGTATAAAGTTTGATCACGATCTGTACAAATTTTTTCGAAGATTTATTTTATTATCGTTTGTAATATTTGAAATAGTAGCACAGGTTTATTTGGTTATGTGCTTATACAATATTAAAAATGATATTAAGAATTATATCAATTACAATATACTTAAACTTAAAATTGTTTTAGTTTCTTTAGTTTCAATTACAGCTTTAATTTCATTACCAATTGTTATTGGACCTGGAAATAAATATTTTAAACATGCATTAGAATGGGATTTTTTTTTAGCTATAATTCTTTTTTACTTATTAACTTTTTTAATGTGGAAAAAAGAAAATTAATTTTTTGAAATCCACCCTCCGCCAAGAACTTTGTATCCAAAATTATCTTTAAGGTAGAAAACACATGCTTGACCAGGTGAAATTCCATATTCACCTTCAATAAGCTTCAATCGAGCTTTATTTTTTTGAAAAATTAACCTTGATTTAATAAGTTTTCCTGTAGATCTCACCTTAACAAATATATCATTATTAAACGTTTTTAAATCAGTAAGAATATTTAATTCTTTAAGACTAATTTCGTTTTTTAATAAATCTTTTTTTGGTCCAACAATTATTTCGTTTTTTTTTGCAATTATATCAATCACATAAAATGGTTCGTCTGCTGGAATTTTAATACCTTTCCTTTGTCCTATCGTAAAATTTACTATACCTTCATGAATGCCTAATACTTGACCATTTTTATTTTTAATATTTCCTTTTTTAAAAGAGTCGGGTCTAAATTTTTCAATTACTGACACATAATCTCCATTTGGAACAAAGCATATGTCTTGACTATCTGGTTTGTTTGCTACATTTAAATTAAGTTCTTTCGCAATTTCTCTAGTTTTAGATTTGAGTATATCACCCAAAGGAAAACGTAAATAATTTAGTTGTTCACGTGTAGTATTAAACAAAAAATAACTTTGATCTCGATTTTCATCAACTGCTCTATACATATTTGTAATATTATCTTTGGTAATACTTTTCACATAATGACCTGTTATTAAAGCATCAGCTTTAATTTTTTTTGCTTCTGAAAACAAATCATTAAATTTCACAGTTTTATTACATTGTATGCACGGTATGGGTGTTTCACCAACTAAATATGAGTCTACGAAATTATTAATCACTCCTTTTTTAAATTTATCCTGATAATAGAAAACTTTGTGTTCTATATTTAGTTTTTGGGCAACTCTTTTAGCATCCATTATATCTTGTCCGGAGCAGCATTGTTTTGACTTTGCAACTTCTTGAGTTTCGTCCGACAATTTTAAAGTTATTCCTATAACCTTATAACCTTCTTTCTTCATTAATCCAGCTACTACAGAAGAGTCTACACCTCCTGACATTGCCACCACAACTGTTGTATCTTTAGGTCTTTTATTAATTCCGATAGAATTTAATTTAATTGTCATATTGATGGTATTTATACTTATTTCTATTATAAATTAAATTAAATGATTTTAGATTTTGAACCAGGGGACAAAGTAATCAATCCTAATAATAAAGAATGGGGTATTGGCCAAGTGCAATCAATAATTAATGAAAAAGTGACTATAAATTTTCAAAATGTAGGCAAAAAAGTCATTAATTCAAAACATATCTCTTTAGAAAAATTTGATCTTAATGAATAAAATTGAAACCAAGAAAATAATTGAAGATCAAATAGATAATTTTTTACGAGCTGGTGACTTATCTTTAGAATTAAGATCTAAAGGATTGGTTACTAAAAAGAAAAAAGATAATACACCAGTGAGCAACGGTGATTTAGAGGTAAATAAAATAATAGTTAACAAAATCAAACAAGTTACTCCAAATATTCCAATAATTTCCGAAGAAACTACAGATAATAAAAACAAACTAAATTTAAATAACTTTTGGCTTGTTGATCCTATTGATGGAACTTATGATTATATAAACAATCTTGATGAGTTTACAATTAATGCTGGTTTAATATTAAATAAAAAACCAGTTGCTGGTTTAATTTATGCTCCAGCAAAAAAAAGATTATTTTATACATTTGCTATGGGCGAAACTTTTGAAATAAGAAACAATAAATTAAACAAATTAAATTGTTCTAACGTTCAATCTAATAAACCACTTAAGCTATTGTCATATTCAAATAACTTAAAGCCAGAAATTACGAAAATTCATAATAGGTTAAAAGTCAAAAAATATACAAGAATGAAAAGTTCTTTTAAGTTCTGCGCTATTGCAGCAAGTGAATATGATGGATATGTTGCTGAACCAAGAGCTTGTGAATGGGATATAGCAGCTGGCCATGCAATAGTTAAGAACGCAGGTGGAATCGTAGTGGATTTTTCAGGAAATGAATTTGAGTATGGTAAAAAAAACTTTAAAAATACAAGCTTGATTGTTTTAAGAAGTAAGGAACTTTTATGAATGATCAATTAAGAATTATTTTAATTATAATTGTTTCTGTGTCTATCTTTGGACTGATTGTGTTTGTATTAGTTAAAAACTTTATTAAAAGTAAAATTCGATATTATTTAGAACAAAAAAATAAAAAAACTAGAGAAGATTAATAATTTTTAAGTATTCTGTTTTATCAATATCCAAAACTCTTTTGGAAATTGAAAAATCAAATCCAGATCTTGCTAGTATACCCATGTCTTTTTTATAAAACAAAGGTCTATTATCTTCCTCTCTGGATGGACCAATTCTTTTTTTTTTACACAGTTTGATAGCTGAAAAGAAATCTTGATCTTCATTTTGTTTATTAATTTCTTCAATTGTATTTTTAATGTAATTTTCTTTTATTCCTTTATTAATTAAATAATTACGAATTTTATTTATTGAGGTGCCCTTCTGTATCAAGCTTCTTGCTTTGGACTCCGAATAAAATTTATCATTAACAAATTTCGTCTTTTCTAAATCTTCAATTACAATATCTATAAGTTCGTTTATATTACCTTTGTTAATATCTGATGTTTTCGCTCTTAAATATTTTTTCAGTAAATAAGTTTTTAATTGTTGTTTAGATGTAGCGTATTTTTCAACATGAATTAATGCAAAATTACGCATCTCCTCGAAGGTCATTGCTAAATTTTTTTTTTTATTTTTTATATGAATCATTAAATGATGTATTATAATAGATAGACTAATGATGGATCAAATATCAACATATTTTACTATAGAAATGATTTACCTGTGGACAAATTTGGGGGTTATACCAATTTGGATATCACTTATTTTTTTCCCAAATTCAAATATTTCTAGATTTTTTTGCCTATCCATTTTCCCATACTTTATTTTAAGCTCTTTATACTTATTCTTACTCTATTATTTTTTTACATCGAGTTTCAATTTTTATGAGAATTTTAATCTTTACTTGGGCTTGAATGAATTAAAAGAGCTATTTTCTAATGAAGGTTTTTTAATATTTTTTTGGATTCATTTTCTGTCTATAAATATATTCTGTGGAGCATGGATAGTTAATGATAGTCAAAAACTAATGGTGTCTAAATATTTGGTTTTTTTTCCATTAATTATTACTTACTTTATTGGACCGGTAGGAATATTTTTTTACTGGATTGTTAGAATTTTTTATTCAAAAAGTATAAAAATTTTTAATTAATTAGTTTATGTTAAAACCAGATTTTTTCATTGATGTAAATCCTCCGTCTATATGACATACATCTTGGAAGCCCATGTCCTTTAAAGTTTTTGTAGCAAGTGCAGATCTTAAACCTCCTGCACAAAATAACACCATAGGCTTTTTAATATCAAGTTTACCATCTTTAAAATAAGCACTTTCAGGATCCAACCAGAATTCTAACATGCCTCGGGGTATATGGTAAGAATTATCTATTTTACCTTCTTTTTGCAATTCTCTAACATCTCTAATGTCTATTAAATTGCAATCGCCATTTTCTGTTTTTTTTAAAGCCTCGGAAGGTGTAATAGTTTTAATTTGTTCTAAAGCCTCTTTAACCAATATTTTTGATGATTTAATTTTCATAGAATATTGATTATAAATAAATTTAGCAAATTTTAAAATAAAAATTTTTAAATATAATGAAGCATAATATTTGTATTGTCTATTCCCATCATAAATTAGGGGATTTAATATGGCAACTTCCATATATCAAATCTATTAGTGATCACCATGACTCAAAAATAACTCTTGTTACAAGAAAAACTACGCAGTCTAAAGATATATTAGCTGATTTAGATTACATTGAAAATTTCTATTATAATAATTTTAGAAAAGGTATTTTTTATTGGTTGGATGTAGCTAAACTTTATATTTATTTTAAAAAAAATAAATTTACTCATGTTTATTTATTAGATAAAATTAGTAGACCTGCCATTGCAGCCAGATTTGCTAAAGTAGAAAATATAATTGGTCCAGGTATAAAAAATCAAAAAAAATGGTTAAACTGTAAAAAATTTTTAGATGATGAAGATTGGAATTTAAATTACAGTGAACAATCACAAAAATTTTTGAAAATTAATAATATTGAAATTAAAAATAAGATACCAAATATTAAGATAGACAAAGATAGATTAATACATCTTAACAAACAATTTGATGTTTTTAAGGGAAAGAAAATTGCATTAGGTATAGATTCATTCGAGAATTATAAAATGTGGCCAGAAGAATATTTTGCAGAATTAGCAGAAAAAATGTACGAAAGTAAACTAGCAGACTATTTTTATTTAGTTTGTGGTCCAAAAAATGCAGAAATTGCAAAAAAAATAATTAAATTAAGTAATAAGAAAATTTTTCTAAACTGCTCAAATTTAAATTTATTAGAAATAGCTAAAGTATTACAAAACAGTCTTTACTTTATCGGAAATAATTCAGGTCCTTTGAATTTATCTGCAGCTTTAAATATTAAATCTTTTGGTCTATTTGCTAATAGTCCCATTAGTCAACTCAGATATACTAATATTATAACAATAACTCCAAAAGACTATGTTGATAATTTATTTATAAAAAATAGAGATGAAATGAAAAAACTTTCGGTAGAAGAGGTATTTAATAAAGTTAAAAATAATTAAAAAAAAGGCCCCTGTTAAAGGGGCCCTTTTTTTAAACTAAAGAGAGAGATAGTTATTTTTTAATCACGTATAGCGTATGCTATTACACCTGTTTCTGTAACATCAGTACCTTTGGTTTCAGCTTCTTTACTTAATCTGATACCAATTGTTGACTTCATGATATTCCAAACGATGTATGCTGCTACGAATACAAAAATATTAATTGAAAGTACTCCAATTAATTGTGTTCCAAATGATGTATCTGGATTTGTGATAGGCACTGCTAATGTACCCCATATACCAGCAAATAAGTGAGCCGGTATTGCCCCTACTACATCATCAATCTTCAATGAAAATAGAAGTTTAGTACCGTAGACAACTATTACACCACCAACTGCACCGATTAATATTGCAGCTATCGGTGAAGGCATTAATGGCTCAGCTGTAATTGCGACTAATCCACCAATACATCCATTTAACATTTGTACAACATCAGTTTTTCCAAAATTCAATCTTGTAACAACTGCTGCAGCCATTACACCACCTGCACCTGCTAAGAAAGTATTTAGAAATATTGTAGAAACTGCAATTGCATCATCAGCTGTTCCAATTGCTAGTTGTGATCCACCGTTAAATCCAAACCAACCTAACCATAAAATGAAAACTCCAACTGTAACTAACGGTATTGAAGACGCTGCAAATGGTTTTAGTGGTGCCGGAGCTCCAGATTTTGTAAATCTACCAAGTCTTGGTCCTAATACTAAAGCACCAGCTAATGCTGCCGCTCCACCAGTTGAGTGTACTAATGTTGAACCAGCAAAATCGGAGAAACCGATAGACGCCAACCAGCCTCCACCCCACTGCCAACCCATAACAATTGGATATAAAATTCCTGACAAAATTGCAGCAAATAAAAAAAATGGCCATAATTTTATTCTTTCAGCTAAAGTCCCAGAAACAATTGAAACTGTTGTGGCACAGAAAACCATTTGAAAATACCAATCTGATCCATCTGAGTAGCCAGTATCAACAGCGCTTGCATCTGACCATGGTATAAAACTACCTATGTAACCACCTTCTGGTATTCCATATGCAAGATTATAACCAACCATCCAGAACATAATTCCAGAAATGGAAATTAAACCTATATTTTTTGCACAGATTACAGAAACACTTTTTGATGTAACCATACCTGATTCTAACATTGCAAATCCGCAAGCCATAAAAAACACTAAGAATCCACAAATTAGAAATAGCAAGGTATTAAATATAAAACCTATTTCAGCAGAAACTGTTGTTTCCGCCATCCCTGCACTACTCATGTTTAATAATATAATTAAACTGACAAGTGGGGTACTTATTTTTCTTAAAAATTTAGTCATTAGACCTCCCTATAAAAAAATACTGATATATTTTTCTTTAAATAAAAACTAACGCTGTTTGAGAAAAGTGGCTATGCAGTATTTGCATATAGCAACAGCCTTTACTAAATAAATTAATAAAGGCTGTTAATAGAAATTATTTGTTAAATATTTCCTTTAATGCTTTCGCGGGTAAGAATTTTACCTTTTGAGATGCTCCGATTTGAATTTGTTCTCCTGTTCTAGGATTACGTCCAATTCGGGCTTTTCTTTTAGCTACTTTATAAGTACCAAAACCAGCAATTTTAACTGAGTCATCGCCTTTTAAAGCATCTAAAATTGTATTGGTAATTGTATCAAAAGTACGCTCCGCATCTGCTTTGCTTAAATTTAAGCTTCCAGAAAGCTTTGCTACCAATTGTTTTTTGTTCATTTTAGCTCCGGTTTACTGTTAAATACATACTTAACAAAATGCTTGATAATTCAAGCTTTTTTTTAG
>MDSV01221701.1_pt1 | contig 11196 bp, 12 predicted proteins | sample 810851 | NCBI WGS metagenome assembly MDSV01 (sample SAMN05326640, study PRJNA326480) | marine metagenome | isolation source: seawater | place: Atlantic Ocean: North East | collected 2012 | reverse complement strand
TCAGCTGGTGCTTCTTCCTCAGCTGGTGCTTCTTCTTCAGCTATTGCTTCTTCAGCTGGTGCTTCTTCCTCAGCTGGTGCTTCTTCACTTGGGGATTCTTCTGTTGGAGTTTTTTCTTCTGCTGTAGTTTCTTCTACTGGATTCTCTTCTTCAGTTTTTGCTTCAGCAGTTTCTTTTGCTAACTTCTCAGCCAATGCAGCCTTCTTTGTTTGAGCTTTAACTTTTTTTGCTTCTTTTTTTGCTGTTAACTCTTCAGGTGTTAACTTAGATTCTTTTATAAGTGATTTAACTCTATCACTTATTTGTGCACCTTTAGCAATCCATATTTCTAATTTTTCTAGATCTATATTAAGTCTTTCTTCTTGTCCTCTAGCAGTTGGATTAAAAAATCCTAGCCTTTCAATAAATGCACCATCTCTTGGACGTCTTTCGTCTGCAACAGTTATGAAATAATATGGGTTTTTTTTAGCCCCACTTCTTGCCAACCTAATAATTACCATACTAAAAAATTATTTAAATTTGTTTAAAAAGATGTGTATTTTAGGTTAACCTTGCTAATATTGATAGTATTATTTATGCAAAGTTTTAACTAATCTTTATTTTTAATGAGTTTTATTACCCAAGTAACTATTAGTATAGTTATTTATTTTATTATTAGATTTTCTTATAAAAGAGAAAAATCTTTATATATTTCTACTTTGTTTTCTTCTTTTTCATACATATTAATGTATTTACTTTCTTATAAAATTATTAACATTTTGCCAACTATCCATTTTATAGTTACGGGCCTAAGCTTGTTATTTTTATTTATTGCTTATAATGAAATAATTATTCTTGAAAGAACAGTTAAAAAAATTAAAAATGGAGAAACAATTAATACTGATTCATTCCCGATAGAAAAGGGTTATAAAGTGGTCTTTAGCTTGCTAGGTATTGGACTGTTTTTTTTATCTTTAGCTTTAATTTCAGGTTTAAGTATGCAATCAGTGTTTACCGCAAATATAATCTTTAAAGTTATATTTACATTTATAGCATGGCTAATTTACTTAATAACTCTAATAGGAGTGAAATTTTTTAGTTTTCCAATAAAATATGCAACCAGAAGTCTTTTTGTTGCAATGTGGGCTGTGCTAATTGCATATTATATGAATTCATATCTTATAGGTTGAGATGCTAGAAGACCCCTCTTTATTAAGTTTAATTGTTATATTAGTTTTTTTATTAATTCTTAGTGGTTTCTTTTCAGGTTCAGAAACTGGAATGATGGCTGCAAATAAGATTAAATTAAAAAATCTATCAAAAAAGTCCAAAAATAGTGCAAAACGTGCTTTAGAACTATTAAAAAAGCCAGATCAATTACTCTCAGCAATTTTGGTAGGAAATAATTTTGCAAATATTCTAGCTTCTGCGATAGTGACGATAATTTTTTTAAACTATCTTGATGCAAGCGTTCTTTTAGGATCTATTATTTTAACGATTGTTATTCTAATATTTTCTGAAATTACACCAAAGACAATGGCTGCTATTAAACCTGAAAGCTTTGCGACTAGATCATCTTTTTTATTAAAAATTTTAATTAAGGTTTTTAAGCCTCTAATATTTCTAACAAATTCAGTCAGTAAAGCTATTCTTAAAATTTTTAATCTTAACGCAGAAGATCTCTCAAATAACGATAATCTAAATACTGAAGAATTAAAAACTCTATTAGATGAGTCTGGACAATTAATTCCAAAGCAGTATAGAAAAATGCTCTCCTCAGTTCTTGGGATGGAAGAATTAATTGTTGAAGATATTATGATACCGACATCGGAAGTAATTGGTATTAATGTAAATCAAAATAGTAAAAATGCAGAAAAAATTATTGAATCTACAGAATATACTAGATTGCCGGTCTTTGATAATTCTATTGATAATTTAATTGGGATACTTCATTTAAAAGATTCCCATGGTTTTATAGAGGAATTAGATAATAATAAAGAATTTAAAAAAATACTCCAGGAAACTTATTTTGTTTCTCAATCAACTGCTTTAATGAAGCAATTAAGAGAATTTTTATCTAATAATCAAAGTATTGCTCTGGTTGTTGATGAATATGGTGAAATTCAAGGATTGATATCAATAGAAGATATTTTTAAAGAGATAGTTGGTAAATTTGGATCCGCAAAAGAAGAACTTGAAAAGGAGTTTATTAAACTTAAAGATGGCTCGGTATTAACTGATGGAAATTCTAGAATAAGAGATCTAAATAAATATATAGGTTGGGAAATACCAGAAGATAATTCCAAAACTATCAATGGATTAGTTACTGAATATCTTGATGAAATTCCTCAAGCTAATTTATGTTTAGAAATTAATTCTTATAGATTTGAAATTTTGGAATTAGACGAAAATTTAATATCTAAAATTAAAATTATTAAAATTTAAAAAAAACTTTTCCAATGACATCATTTTTTTTATATGTATTTCTATAAATTTCTGAAGAATATTCTTTGTTATCCCCTTGAATATCTAAATATTTACCTTTAATAGATTTAATCCTTTTTATAACGGTTCCAATTTTTGGAATATTAAGCAATATCACATCATTTACTTTTAACGAACGAAAGTATTTTAAGCTAAGAACTAGATCATTATCTTTAAAATTAGGGGCCATGCTTGAGCCCCTAACTCTATGAAGATCAATCACTTAAAATAGGAACGATAATGTCCATATGTGGTGGATTCAAAGATTTCTTGGTTTCTGTTTGAACATCTTTTGTCATCCAAAAAATCTCAGCGAATCTATTAACCTTTTCAACTAAATCTATACCATTTTGTCTATCAATATCTTGCTTACATTTAGAAGCCATCATCATTATAGAGTGGGTTAAATCATGAATTTCAGGAAATTTTTCCATTTGAGCTTCCTTAAAGTAATCTCCCCAAATAGTTCTTACAGCATCTTTAACTTCAACAGCATGATCTTCTTTTTGCTGAACTAATCTTGATAAATGTGCTAAATCTTTCTTTGTCTCTATATTGTCTGGCATTTCTCCAATCAAATCTAAAAATCTAACCACACTTAAGGCTGCATACTGTGCAACACCAGGGTCATAAACAGCACATGGTATATCACAATGCGCACTTACATCTTTAATTTTCATACAAACCTCCTGTAAATAGCTCTCATAAATACAACTATTGTTAAGCCTATAGAAATATAAGCAAAAAACATAATCGAATTAGTAAAAAAATTAAATAAATGATTGTGAATAGTATTGTTTACATGAGCAAATAGATTTATTGAGAAAATTGGTAAAAAGTATATGGCTTTCATTTAAATAGCTCCAAAAAGTTTATTATCATAAGTTTAATCAATTATACAAAAAAAATGGGGCAATATGCCCCAAATTTTTGAATAGTGTAAAAGATTTACATCATACCGCCCATACCGCCCATACCGCCCATATCAGGCATTGGAGGCATAGGAGTATCGTCTTTAGGAACATCTGTTACCATTGCTTCAGTAGTGATCATCATTCCAGCCACTGATCCAGCAGCTTGAAGAGCTGTTCGAGTTACTTTAGCAGGATCAAGAATTCCCATCTCAATCATATCTCCAAACTCACTTGTTGCTGCATTAAAGCCAAAAGAGCCTTTCCCATCAATAACTTTATTAACAATAACTGATGGTTCTTCACCAGCATTAGAAACAATCTGCCTTAATGGCGATTCAAATGCTTTCTTGGCAATATTTATACCAACATTTTGGTCATCATTTTCACCTTTTAATTTTGCAACAGCTTCTAAACATCTTATTAAAGCTGAGCCTCCACCTGGAACAACACCTTCCTCAACAGCTGCTCTAGTAGAATGAAGCGCATCCTCAACTCTTGCTTTTTTCTCTTTCATTTCAACCTCAGAGCCTGCACCAACCTTGATAACTGCGACACCACCAGCTAATTTAGCAACTCTTTCTTGAAGTTTTTCTTTATCATAATCAGAAGATGTCTCTTCTACCTGAGCCCTAATTTGATTAACTCTAGTAGCAATTGTATTTTGATCACCGGCTCCATCAATTATAGTTGCATTATCTTTATTTAATACAACTCTTTTTGATGTTCCAAGGTCATCAATGCTTGCTCCTTCAAGAGATAAGCCGACTTCTTCAGATATTACAGTTCCGCCTGTTAAAATTGCAATATCTTCTAACATAGCTTTTCTTCTATCTCCAAAACCTGGAGCTTTACATGCAGCAGCCTTGACAATCCCTCTAAGATTATTAACAACTAATGTTGCTAGCGCTTCTCCTTCAATATCTTCAGCGATAATTAATAAAGGTTTTCCAGCTTTTGCAACAGATTCAAGTAATGGTAATAAATCTCTAATATTAGATATTTTTTTATCGAAAAGAAGTATATAAGGAGTATCTAGTTCAACCGTCATATTATCTTGATTTGTTATAAAGTAAGGAGATAAATATCCTCTATCAAATTGCATTCCCTCTACAACGTCTAACTCATTTTCAATCCCGCTACCTTCTTCTACTGTTATTACGCCTTCTTTGCCAACTTTTTCCATAGCATCTGCAATTATTTCACCTACCGCGGTATCTCCATTAGCAGATATGGTTCCTACCTGCGATATTGATTTATCATCAGTACATGGAACACTTAATCCTTTGACATGTTCAACAGCTGTTGAAACTGCTTTATCAATCCCTCTTTTAAGATCCATAGGATTCATTCCTGCAGCAACAGCTTTATTACCCTCATTAACGATTGATTGAGCTAATACGGTAGCTGTTGTTGTTCCATCTCCTGCTTCATCTGAGGTTTGAGAAGCAACTTGTTTTAACATCTGAGCACCCATGTTTTCAAATTTGTTTTCAAGCTCTATTTCCTTAGCAACTGAAACTCCATCTTTGGTTACTGTAGGAGCACCAAATGACTTATCTAAAACAACATTCCTTCCTTTTGGTCCTAATGTTACCTTCACAGCATCTGCAAGCACATTCACTCCATCAAGCATTTGTGATCTTGCGCTATCACCAAACTTTACATCTTTAGCTGACATATTTAATCTCCCTATTTATTATTTATTTATTCAACAACACCAAAAATATCACCTTCACTTAGAATTAGATATTCTTCGCCATTTAATTTAATTTCATTTCCGCCATATTGGCCAAATATCACAGTATCACCAACTGATACATTCATTGAAATATTCTCACCTGATTGAGTTAATTTTCCAGGCCCTACTGCAACTACCTCTCCCTGAGATGGTTTTTCTTTTGCAGAACCAGAAAGAATAATACCTCCAGAAGATGTTTCTTCTTCTTCAGTTCTTTTAACTAAAACATTGTCATGTAATGGTCTTAATTTCATTTATCTCTCCATATAAACTAACAAAAATTATTATATTCAATAATTATGGGCTAAAAATTATAAATCAATAGCTTAAATTACTTTTTTAATTTAAAAATTAAAAGCGCAATTGTAACCCCAATTAAGTTGGCAAGTAAGTCTAAAAATTCAAAATATCTATAAGGATGAAAGAAATGAATTATTTCAATAATTAATCCAAAGTTAAAAACATGAAATATAAGTAAATATTTAGAAGTTTTAAAAACGCAGTTCAGGCCAAGATACCCTAGATAAAAATAAATTAATGTATGTATAACTTTATCAGACATTTCAGAAAGTGCTGCAAAATTTGGTATTCCTGAAGCCGGCAGGAGACTTAAATAAAAGACCAAAGATAAAGATATAAAAAATAAAAATCTATATGTTTTTAACATTCTTTATGATAAAAAAATTTTTGTTCAGAAAAATTATTACGATTGCTGGAATTGCTAAAAAAGATGTAAAAATATAAAAACTCATCCACCCATAATTAAAACCATACAAATTTTGAAAATTTTCAACCAAAACACCTGAAAATCCTCCAAATACTTTTCCAAGAAAAGCCATAAGTGAAGTTAATAATGCATATTGAAAACCGGTATACTTAGAAGATACTAGGCTTGTAAGAAATGTAATATTAACTGTTCCTACAATACCAGCAGCTAGACTATCGGAAGCAACAATAGTTGATAATAATATTAGGTTTTTTTCATTGATAGCTGCATATGAAAAACAAAGGTTAGTAAACATTACTAAAAAAGCCCCAACTAAAAGTGATTTATATAATCCATACCTCTTTATAAATATACCGCCAATAAACACTCCTATTATGGTAGCTATTAAAGCCACTATTTTAACTACATAGCCTATTTCTGATAACGAATACCCCATATCAATATAAAAAGGGTTAGCCATTGGGCCCATTACGATATCAGTTAATCTATAGGTAGCAATAATTAACAGCAATATTGATGCCATTTTTAATCCAAATCTTTCAAAAAAATCTTTAATAGGTTCTATCAATGATTGTTGATAGCTTAATTTAATATGGTTTGGGTTTGGTTTTTCTGAAGAAATATATATAGATATAAATATATTTATACTCATAAGTATTGCCATTAATTGATATGTAAGTGACCAAGAGAAATTTTCTGCATAAATTAAAGCGAATGAAGATCCAACTAAAATTGCTATTCTATAGCCAAATTGATAGCCTGCAGCCAAATTTCCTTGATCTTCTAATTTTGCACTCTCTATTCTATATGCATCTATTGCAATATCTTGGATTGAGCCTGCTAAAGCAATATTAAAAGCAAACAAGGCAAAGATAATTAAATTTGTTAAGGGATTGATAAATGATAGAACAACTAAAGATATAATTATTTGAAGTTGCATTGTAATAATCCAACTTCTTCTATGTCCAAATTTTTTAAATAATTTTGTTGGTGACCTATCTACGAATGGAGCCCATAAAAACTTTACTGAATAAGTCAGCATTATCCAGCTAATAAATCCAATTAAACTTAAATCAATACCAGCATCTCGCAACCATGCTGTTAAAGTTATAAAAATAAGTACATATGGAAGTCCAGAGGCAAAGCCAAACCCTGCAAGTGAAATAATTTTTTGAGTATCCTTATTAATCATACTAACTGTAAAAATTTCTCCCAATCAAATTTTTTCCCTGGATCCGTCTTTCTATCTGGTGCTATATGAGAATGTCCGGTTATACAATCTTTAGTTATTAATGGATATTCTTTAATTATTTCTTTTGTTGCTGTTACTAATGAATTGTATTGATCTTCAGTAAAAATATCACTATCACTTCCTTCAAGCTCTATACCAATAGAAAAATCATTACAATTTTGTACTCCATTAAATATTGAATCTCCTGCATGCCATGCCCTTTTATTAAATGGCACAAACTGAATAACCTCTCCATTCCTTTTGATATACAAATGAGCTGATACTTTGATATCTTTTATTTCTTGAAATGATTTATGATCTGAAATATTTAGGCAGTTCAGAAAGAAGTCTTCAACATATGTACCTCCATATTCATTTGGAGGCAAGCTAATTGAATGAATTACTATTAGTTTGATATCTTCTTCTTCAGGTCTATTATTAAAATTTGGCGATTTTAAAAATTTAATACCTTTAAAAAGATGATTATTTATTTCCATTTATCTTAATTCAGAAGGAAGTTTGAAATAAATATTTTCATTATCTTCTCCATGCTGAACAATTTGAGCTCCAATATGTGTCTCTAAAGATTTAGCTATTTCAATAACTCTAGATTCTGGAGCTGATGCTCCTGCGGTAATAGAAATATTTGAATAATTTAATAACTCATCAAGATTTAGATCCTTAAATTCATCAATCAATACAGACTTACATCCACACTTCTCACTGAGCTCTTTTAGTCTGTTTGAATTAGAGCTGTTCTTTGATCCTACAACTATCATAAAATCTGATTCTAAGGCTAACTGCTTAACTGCATCTTGTCTATTCTGAGTTGCATAACAAATATCATCTTTTTTTGGAATACTTATATTTGGGAATCTGGCTTTTAAGATACTAATTATAGATTTTGTTTCATCAACACTTAATGTTGTTTGTGTAACTACAGCTATATGGTCTTTGTTATTTACATTTATATTTATAGCATCTTCTTCATTTTGAACTAAATAAATAGAACTATTTTCAGGATTTATATGTCTGCCCATAGTGCCTTCAACTTCTGGATGTCCTTCATGCCCGATTAAAATAATATCTTTATTTGCATTTGCATGTTTCTTAACTTCCATATGAACCTTAGTAACTAAAGGACAGGTTGCATCAAAAAAATTTAGATTTCTAGATTTAGTAGCTTCTTCTACCTCTCTTGAAACACCATGAGCACTAAATATTACTAAAGCATTATCTGGTATTTCATCTATTTCCTCTACAAATATTGCTCCTCTGTTTTTAAGATCGCCTACTACAACTTTATTGTGAACAACTTCATGTTTTACATAAACCGGTGCTCCATAAATGTCTAGAGCTTTATTAACGATATCAATTGCTCTATCAACACCTGCACAAAAACCTCTAGGATTAGCTAGTTTTATTTCTTTAGTCATTCTTTGGCCTATAAATAATTTCAAAGTATATAATTAAAATTGCGCCAATGGTTATAAATGCATCAGCTAAATTAAAAACAAAAAATGAAAAATTTAGTATCTCTAAGTGAAGAAAGTCTGTTACTTGACCATCAATTACTCTATCTATTATGTTTCCTAAAGCACCAGCAGTGATAATTGATAATGAATATTTTTTATTTTTTTGGGTTTCATTAATAATCATCCATATTAAGTAGGATGAAATTAAAAGGGTTATTAACAACAAAATATTTGAAGCTAACATTCCGCCATTTCCAAAAATGCCAAATGCAATTCCAGAATTATAAATGAGAAGCAGCTTTATAAACGGAAGTAAGGTAGTAGATGACTCCCCAAATGATAGGTTATTAATAGCAAAACTTTTTGATACTAGATCAATAGTAACTAATAAAATAATTAGTATTATAAACCTTAAGTTATACAAAGCTTCTTTGTTCACCATCGTCATCTATATTTTCAATACATCTATTACAAAGCTCAGGATGTTCTTTGCTTGTTCCTGTTGAAGCATGCCTATGCCAACACCTAGTACATTTTAGATTTGTTGATGAATTAATTTTGATTTTAAAGCTTTTGCCATTTTCAATACTTGCTTCAGAAGAAATAAATAAAAAATGGAGTTCATTTCCTAATTTTTCTAAAATCTTTAAATCTTCTGCGTTTGCACTAATATTTACAATGGAATCTAATGATCCTTTGAGTTTATTCTCGTTTCTCATTTCTTCTATAGATTGATTAACTGCATCTTTGATTTCAAAAATTCTATTCCAATCTGATTCTTTAATAGATGAATCATAATCAACTTCCAAAATATCATAATTAGAAAGAAAAACTGACTCTTCTTGATTGCATAATCTTTCGCTCATTTGCCAAATTTCTTCCGCAGTATAAGAAAGAACTGGAGCAATAAGTCTTACCAAAACATTTAAAATAAAGTCTAAACTTGTCTGGCATGACCTTCTTGCATTTGAATCAGACTTGCAGGTATAAAGTCTATCTTTAACAATATCAAGATATATTCCTCCTAATTCATTAACACAAAAATTATGAATTTTTTGAATAGCCTTATGATATGAATAGGATTCATATAATTTCAAAACATCGTTTTGTAAGATTTTAGCTTCATTAATTATCCATTTATCTAGCTCAACCTGATTTTCAAACTTAACTTTATTTTCATCTTTATAATCATTTAAATTACCTAAAATAAACCTAAATGTATTTCTAATTCGTCTATATTGATCAGAAGTTCTTTTTAAAATTTCATCAGACGCAACCATCTCACTTCTAAAATCAGTTGAAGCAACCCAAAGCCTTAAAATATCTGCGCCTAAGCTATCCCAAACTTTTTGAGGAGATACAACATTACCAAGAGATTTGGACTGTTTTCTTCCCTTTTCATCAACAACAAACCCATGAGTTAAAACTGCTTTATATGGAGCAGAGCTATTCATTGCAATACTTGTTAGTAAAGATGATTGAAACCATCCTCTATGCTGGTCTGATCCTTCAAGATAAAGATCAGCAACAATGTTTTTACCAAATTTTTTAGAAGATACAGCAAAATGTGTTACTCCTGAGTCAAACCAAACATCTAGAGTATCAGAGGTTTTGATATAATCTTTATAATCAGAAATAAAGTCTTTTAAATCTAATTGATCCCAGGCTGAAATTCCATCTTTCTCAATAATTTGTGCAAATTTTTCAAATAAGTATTTTTGATCGGGATGAATTTCTCCAGTATCTTTATGAACAACTAAAGTTATAGGAACACCCCAATTTCTTTGCCTAGAAATACACCAATCTGGTCTGTCAATAAGCATAGATTCAATTCTTTGAAGACCCCATGAGGGTTCCCAATTAACGCTTTTAATATGTTTTAGAGCATCTTTTATAAGATTATTTTTTTTCATTGAAATAAACCATTGAGGAGTAGATGTAAAAATTAGAGGTGTTTTACGTCTCCAACAGTGAGGATACGAGTGATGATAATCTTCTATATTAATAAGTGCATTGTACTCTTGTAATTTTTCAATAATGAGCGGATCTGCTTTCATAGCAGGAAGTCCTGCAATAAAATCCAATTCATCTTTGAAGAAAGCCTTGTTATTTAAAGAATGGATAGTATCAATATTATTTTTCTTACATATCAAATAATCATCCATGCCATGAGCTGGAGCGGTATGAACACAACCTGTTCCTGTTTCAGTTGTAACATGATCTGCATGAAGAAGGACTGATTTTCTATCTATAAAAGGATGAATAAGATCAATATCACTTAATTTTTTACCTTGTATTGTAGATATAACATCAAATTTTTGGTTCCATCTTTTAGAACATTGGTCAATCATCTCAAATGCAATTACATAAAATTTATTACTCGTTTTGATGAGTGAGTATTTGTATTCAGGATTGATACATACTGCTACATTTGAGGGTATAGTCCATGGTGTTGTAGTCCATATAACAAATGATATTTCATCTAAATCTTCAGTATTAAATAACTCTTTTAACTTTTTTAAAGATGAATGATCAGCCTTGAATGCAACATCAATTGCTTTTGATGTTTTATCAATATATTCAACTTCTGCCTCTGCTAAGGATGATCCACTTTCTTGGCACCAATGAACAGGCTTTTCACCTTTTTC
>MDSV01130251.1_pt1 | contig 11197 bp, 4 predicted proteins | sample 810851 | NCBI WGS metagenome assembly MDSV01 (sample SAMN05326640, study PRJNA326480) | marine metagenome | isolation source: seawater | place: Atlantic Ocean: North East | collected 2012 | reverse complement strand
CTCCCTGAAGAGCGGTTATTGGAATTGTTCTTGCCGTCAAATAGTAGTTTGAACCGTTTCCTGGGAAGAAGACGGATCCCCTGGGTTGGGGATTCTTCTTTGGAATTGACTGAAAGATTTCTTCCAATGCTCCTGCTGTCTTCTCTGCATCGTAATGAATCATGTAATCGACTTCCACTTTGATGTCGTGATCCTTGTCTGTTGCTAGTTTTGCGACTCTTTCCGCTTCTTGTGGGGAGACGTGTTCCATCATTATCTTCTTCACTTCCGCATCGCTGTTGGTCGGTTGCAAGTAGAAGCTCATAATTCCTGGATCTGTTTGTAAAAGGAACGGAATGTCTGCTACTTGTGAGTCTATCAAGAGATACTTTGCTTTCTGAAAATCTTTGCGAAGAAATCCTCGTCTCGAACCGTCTAAGGAATTGGTCACGACAACCAAGTCTCCGTTATTCGCCATCTTGGAAAATATTTCGTCAGAAACCTCCACTAAGTTGGATCTCTTTTCATAGTCCTTCAAAGCCCTTGTAGTATAAGTTCTGACGATTTCTCCGTCGAGTCTCTTCTCCAATGATTCTAGTATTTCCTTCTTGTTTGGTTGAACTAGCCCAGAGATAGATATTATCATCGCATCATTCGGGTTTCGCATCGGTTCGGCCACTCCAATTGCTATATCTTCCGTAGAGATATCAAAGCCTCTATCATTGAGAGCCTCGATCAGGTTTCTGAAAGCAGAAACAACCGCTTCGGTTGGTTCCATTGTTCTTTGGAATCCTTTGCTGGGATAGTGCATTTGGACATTACCAGACCTAGGCTGTATCACCATTGAGACGGCTGTGTCGTTTGTAGGAACAGAAATTGTGAATGCATTCTTGGCATTCATGACTGGGGCACCTTCTTTCTTGAACTTCTCAAATATCTCTTTGATTAGTTCTGGGTTTTCGAAGATTTCCACTGGAAGAAATGCTTTGAATTCTGTTTTCGAGTACTGTATTGCAGGATTGACTCTACTTTTCTGAACTATTCCGTCTAGTCCATAAACAGGAACAGTCCTGGCTTCTTTGATTATTTCTTGCTCGCCTGTTTCAGGATCCACTTCTCCGTATTCTACCTTTGATAAGTCGTCATTGGTTTCTCCGAGAGACTTAGCAACTGCTTTTGCCATTCTTTCTTTGAGTTTAACATTTATTTCGTACTTTGCCATCTCAAGGTCTTTCTTTCCTTTCTTGACCGCAGTCATTGCCTCTACGCTCTTCATCGAGAAGTCTGCGAGTGGGAGAATAAATTGATGAGTACCCATTTCTTGGGCTAAATCGCCGTAGGCATCAACTGCCAAGATGGAATCTAGCATTATGATGTCTTCTCTGATGACGTTGTCGGTTATCTCTAGGAAGTCTAGTATTTCGTTTATCCTACTATCGTTCCTCTTACCATCTCTTATCTTAGAATCTCTCATTACAATATCGTAACTTAGACATAGTATACCTAGTATATCATCGTAGGTATAGTTACTACCTCTATATTGGTCATAAAGGAATATCTCTAGTCTTCTCATGTCTCCTGGCATGAGGCCAGTATATCCTACACCTCGTACATCTCTATTCAAAGAAAAGTAACGAGAATGCCAATATGCATATTCTTCGTGGGGCTTTTCCTTGGTGTTGAACTTCGGCCAGGAATACTTTCCGCTCTTTATGTCGTTCAGACCTTTTGCGATTAGCTCGTCGTCAAGATGTAAATCCGATCCTGTTGGTTTATCTGGGTTTTTCTTGACCTTGTAATGGCATTTGTAAGTGATAGTAAAGTACTTTCCATACTTCTTGTTCAGGAATTTAACCACTTCTCTAGTTACTCTTTCACAGTAATACAGATTATCTTCGTATGTTTCATTTGGTAGCTTTTCATCTAGTCTTTTACCTGCGTCGTCAATTGCGTTGTCAACCTCTTCAATGAACTTGTCTTCCTTTATCTTAACGTAGTCTTTTTTCTTGGAATGCTTAGGAACGATGTGAAAATAATCCATTCTATCTGCCATAATTGTGTAGAAGTGTCTTATATTGAGTGGCTTGTGGCTCATATCGAAGTAAACCAAATAGTCGTCTGCAGAACTCAAAGACGGTTCGTCTTTCTTCGGATGCGTGTGATAGAACATCTTTGCTTCTGGTGGAGCCTTTGTGATCTTGATTTTGGGCATCACAAGCGATGCTCTTCTGTGATACAGTTTCTTACTGTCACAGTATCCGTAGTTTTCGCCCATTGTTGAGACGAATGAAAATAATTTGCTTCGGAAAGCAGGGCCATCGAAACCTCTGTAAGGGAAAACTCGGAAGTAAGTTCCTGGTTCTGCCATTTCCATTTTCGAATATTCTTGATTAAAGTCTTCCATTGCCGTTAACTGTTTTTGTACTGGGTTGGTTAATGCAAGAGGAACTACACTTGCACTTCCAGTGACTATTGTCTGTGTCCTTGTTGGCTTGATTCTGTAGTTGTGATCCTGAACCACCGTATCTACACCATCTAGAGCGATTAACCCCGTGGTATAGAATGTTCTGAATATGTTAGGAATGTCTGCTCTTCTCGTGCCTTTCGGAAGACATATTCTGTAAGAGAGCTTGCCCTTCTTAATTTTGCACTTCGCACTGGATACTTTGACACCAGAGACTATGTCTCCATCTTTTGGGAAAGAAAGTAGTTCCTCAATCTTCAAAGTCGATGTCTTCTGGTTCATAGTATTCTACCTCCTCTTCCTCTTCTTGGTCGCCCTCGAATAAATCGCCAAGCGTACTTTCTAATAGCATTCCGCCCATTTCTTCGCTAAAGCTTTCGTTCACTACTCTAATTTCTTCTTCTGTCAGCATGTTGTCTGACTGTGCCTTTCGAAGAATCCTTTCCTTTTCCAACATGGAAACAAGATGACTTGGGAACATTCCAACACTAGAAAGCTCCCAGTCTTGCTTCGGTTGTGGAGTCTTTTCCCAATCTGCGTAAGCTTTTTCGTATTTACTCACGAAGTTAGACCAAGATGCAGCCTTCAAAGGGGGATTCTTCAATCCAATCATTTTCTTCGAGTCATCGAAGAAATTGAATTGTCGTCCTTTCAATGCCTTCTTCATTTTTATATCGTCTCTGTTTGTTGCGTCTACGTATGCTTGGCTCATTCCGGTCCCAGGGAATGTTTCTTTGTCTTGTGATCCGGGGTCAGTGTCGCTTGCTCCTCCAGGAATATAATCAAACATCTCTGAAAGTAACTTTGCGTCTTCCTTTGCCTGTCGTCTGTTAGACAAATTGTGTGAATCTAATTGGTCCTGATAGGAATCTATCCTCTCTAAGTCTCCTTTGACTACTCTGTTCCCATCCGCTCCAAATCCATATGGGTCATCTTTGGCTAATTGATATCCTGTGGGTAATCCCGTTACTGTATAATGCGGAACATCGCTATACTGGTTAAGGGACTTCTCATCGATGAAAACTTCGTGTCTTCTTCCAAACGTCCCTGGTTTAGTGTTGTTTGCAAACTCTGCAGGAACCTTCGCGGTTGCTTTAGTGGTTCTAGTATGAATCAGTGGAGGCTTAATTTTCCTCCCTCCTATTTGGTATAAATCAAAGACGCCATCTGCTGTAATTTCTATTTTAGGATCTTCGCCTGCAGGAATAGGGGTGTAATCACCGTAAACATCCATCCAGTTATCCATGTACGGAGCTACTCCGTGGAATGCTGGGTTGTTTTTTATTTGTTCTACAACGACCACATCAAAAATAAACCCAGGAACTCTTGCGTCTTTTACTACTGATTTGGGCGAATAAGTGGAAGTAATTGTGTGAAGTAAATCCGAAAGCGTTTCTTCGATATTGCTTTCATACTTCGCGCCCCCTAAGTACTTCGTCTGCTCTTTCTTTATTTCACTGTTTTCTATATCGCAGAACATCCAATAGAACTTTCCTTCTGATATTATTAGGTGCCATTTAATACCGTATTCTGCAGACATCTTCGTCGCATTTATGATATCTATTCCACGTAACTTGAACGGATCGCTTATCGACTTCAAAGTCATCGACGATCCTAAGAACGCGTCGTTTTCTCCTAATATTGTCCAACCTTTGGTTTGTGTATAGTATATTCTTTTGCCATTTACATAACCAATAACATCTGATTTCTTAGCAAGTCTTAGTAACTTCTTGAAGGCTTTCTCTGACATCTTCCATGGGACTTCTGTGTCTATTTTTTCTCCTAGTGGTTTATCTTCGAAGAAATATAGGTTTTCGGCCTTAATGGGATTTGGTAATGCCTTGACTATTGAGAAGCCGGACTTAGGTCTGATTCCGCTTATCGCGATTAGTTTGTCTTGTTTGAAAGTCACGTGTGCTTCCTTCTTAGGATCGAGATCCTCTCTAATTGCAACTATCTTTGTGTTTTCCAGTCTCGTAGCGTAACTGTCTGCAAAGGCTACTCGGAAAATGTCCTGCTTCTTTGCTCCCTCGAAATTCCCAGGAAGATACGTGAACGGGAGCGAGTCATGCATTCTGTTACTAACGCCATCATAAGTTATATCCACTACAATTTTTGGTTCGACGATTTCAATATCATCTGTGAATTCGTCGTCTCTAACACCTAATGGAACACGGTGAGTGTTATCCTTTCCAAACACCATTTGCTTTAATTTGACACGATCTTCTTTCTTTAGGGCAATTTCCGCTTTGGCAACGATATGGTAACTTGGTCCTTTACTGCTTGATGTTTTCATCAGCGCCACGAAGACTGGACCTATTTCCGCAGCGTCTTGTTCGAAGAGTCTGCTTCTTTTGTCGATACCAACAATGGTCGCTGAAATAGTCGTGGTCGAACTGATGAAATATTTTTCCTCTCCGAGAACGACTAGTTGATTTCCTCTTCGGGCATCTCGGATATTTTGATAATATTTCTTCAACTTCGTGCCCATTGGTTCTGTGAAGAACCTTGATGGTCCCACCATGAGTCTACTAGTAGAAAGAGACGAAATCATACCTAACATTGCTGTAGCTGGGACATCGTCATTCTGGTGGGAGGCAACTTTGTGAACGATGAATCGTAGTGTCTTGAAATCTCTGGAGTCCCCTCCAGAGACTATTGCTCGAATAGTATCTTCCTCCAATTCGTGTTGCATCGAGTCGTAACTTACAAGTTGACCAACTAAAGTCAATTCGCCTATGTTATTCGCTCTACAGAAGTTACTGAGTTCTCTCGTTATCCAATCTTGATGAATGACGAATCCTGTTCTTGTTATGATTGCCGAATTAGATTCTTCGATTCTTGCTTTCTTGTTGCCAGCTCTATCGATGAGACTGCTTTCTGTTTTCAGCGCCTTACCGCCGAACCTTAGTCCACCCTTTTCGCTGTATTTGATTACTGCATCCACTCCACGAGTCTTGGCATAAACATACGCCGACTTTTCGTCTGCTACTTTCTTAGCTATATCCTCTAACTTAACTGGTATACAGTTATTCTGATTATCTATTAGGGATATTAGTTTATCTTCTGGATATTTATCTGGTTCTACTATACATGGAGGATTGGTTTCCAATTCACCACGGCCTTCGTAATCCTGTCCGATTTCGACTTCATCGAAGAAAGCGGAAACCAATGTCGCATACATATCGAAGTTATCGAGGACAAATTCCGGGTGAGCATGAACTGCTGGCTCGAATTGGTTCGCACCAGACAAGTCTTCCAATGGAACTGGAACTGCCGCGAGACCTGAGTATTCCTTTGGTGTCTTGTCGCTTATAGGATAATGCAGACTGAAAAACATCCTCGTTGGTTGGTATGCCTTCTTGTCTTCCCTTAGCTTCATCACCGCTTCGTCGAAGTGAAACATTCCTGATTCGATTGCTTCGTTTCTATCGAACTTCCCGAATGGATGTAAATACGATCTGATTCTCTCATTCACGTATCTCATCTCTCCTAATTGTTCTCCTGGTGCGGCTCCGAACCAAACTTGGAAGTTATTTCCAGTGAACATAATAATATACGGATGACCATTTGCGTGCAATACCTCTGCAACCTGCCTTGTAACGTCCCGTAATTTTCTCTGAGGCAGGTTTGCGGGGTTGTCTATGTCGACAACTCCCATCTTTACGTTCTTTCCCGATTCAGTAGGAGTCCAAAGCATACTTCTGATACCATTGTGCTTTCCTCCTGGGAATCCAGATTCGGGATCGTATGTCTTCTTGGATAGGAAGTCCTGTAACTCTTCTTCTGAGTTTATGGAAACATATTGCTCGTCTCTACCCAGTCTTCTGAGGGGCAGATAACCCTTGGTGGTACTCCACTGAACGAAAGCAATCGGATGGTGCATCGACTTTCTCAACATGAAAGGCAGAACTTTCTGGAAGTATTGACTTATCCTGCTCTTTATCTTCGCTGCTCTGAGAGTCGAATCGCTTCTTATTGTGTGCACAGATTTGTCGCTTTCTGACATATTGTCCCAAGTCTCTGACTTCATGTTTGATTCGTACATGAACTCCTTATCGTAATCGTATACCGTCTTGGGTCTGGGATCCCAATGAAACTCGTTTGCCTCGGTTGATATCGAACCATACGCCTCTCTGACTTTCTCCGCAAGCAGTGGCTTGAGTTCTGCGTGAGATTCCTTGTACGTCTTGTCTGACATATCGTATGGTTTCTCTCCAGTGAGTGGGTCTTCCGTGTTTGCACACAGTATTTGCGTGTGATAGTTATTCTGATAGGTGAAGGAATATGATCTAGACAGAAACTTCTCCAAGAAGAAGTCTATGTCGTCTTGGCTTGGTATCTCCTTGTCAACAGTGATAAGTTCAGTGTATTTGGTGAACTCTCTGAGAAGTAGTGGGTTCAGCATCATTCTTCCTCCCCTAGCTCCGCTACATGTCTTACCTGGATTTCACCTAGTCTTGGCTCTTCCTCTGCTTCGGATCTTTCCGGTCTGAATTGAGAGTAAAGTGGATGGCTCTGTGGAAGAATTGGTTTTATTTCTCCACCAGCAAGGTGTGCTTGGATGTCTCTCCTCATTTCGTTGTCTATTTCCTCTGCGGTGTACATTTCCCTGTCTTCGAGAGGTACTTGCAGAACGTTTCTCATGATTGCAATAGTAATCTGATAAGGTCTCAAGACGTAATTTGTCGTGACGAGATTCGCTCTGTCTGCGTCTTTTTCCAGTCTCTCGAGGAAACCTTTCTTCAACACATCTGGATCTTTCGTGTATTTGATTATTGCATTCTCAAACATTGTGACTAAAGTCGTGGGTATTCTCCAGTTGTTGATGTACTTGCTTTTGAGAGCGTCTACGTATTCTACCAATCTTTCCGTGTAGTATTTCCTATCGACCGTCATACCGAGGAACATCGGGTCTGTTCTCAATCTTACTACTGTGTCTGTTCCCAACCACGCTTCTGGGAATGGTGAGCGCATTATGTTGGAACGAGATAAGTCGTCTTCGATTTTATTGAATAGAGAATCCATGAATTCGTGTGGTTTCACCCCTTCTATGTCGAAGATTCCTCTGATTCTATCTCTTGCAGATGTCCAGACTAATTTAGCCAATTGTCCTTCATCGGGTGCCTTTGTTGCCTTCTTCGTGATTATTGGCACATCGAGCCCCTCGCTGGTGTCTCTTCTTCGTTGGACTTCAGGCATGGTCGAGATAGGATCTGCTAATCTGTCTTGAAGATCGTCGCGGATATTGTCGGCTCCTTGTAGATCGCTTGGTATGTTCTCTGGACCAACGTGAAACTCAAATTGGTCTCCTGTTGGTTTGTAAGTGACTCCAATGAAGTCCGAAGGCCTACCGTCTCTTTGTCTCGGGTCTGGTTCGTCGACAATAAATGCAGATGGTTGCAGCAAGATTGCTCTACCTACTGCTGCACCTTTTTCATTTGAAAGAGTACGATATGTTTCCATGTTTCCTCTATCTCTGGCATTTTTCGCTCTGGTACGCAGGTCTTTGGCTTCCTTCAAGACATCGTAGACATTTTTCTTGGAGTCTTGTGTGGACTCTATCGTGGATGGTACATTGAATGCTCTGGCAATTACTGTTTTATTGTATACGTCATTATACTCTGCAATGACCATTTTCAATAATGGAACATCCACTTCGTAAAACACCGTCTCCAGTGGAGCTGGCGCGAACTGTGTGATGTTTCCTGTGTTACCTAGGTCTTTGTACTGGGCCTGTGCAAGCAAATCCTGTGGCTGCTTTTTCTTCATAAGAACCCTGGAACCGTCTGCAAGTGCTGATGTGAGCCATTTTATCTCGGCGACAAGCATGTTGCTCGAGTGGAAGTTATCCAATAGTTGCTTGTCGAAAGACTTCTTTCGAATCACTGCTAGAGTTGACAAATTGTAATAGTTCCTCCATTTTACCATTTCATCAAGGAGTCCAAAGTTTCCTACCTTGGAATCTTTCTTTGGAGATATTCCTTCCATTCTACTTAGTGCGAAGTGAGTCATGTTCGGGAAGTTGTGGAACACGTCCTTCTGCTTTACTTGGGACTTCTTCTTCCCACCACTCTTCTCTGTTTGGTTCTGAACGGAGTAGACGTTTATTCCCCTTGATAGGAATCTCATCTTGTTCTCTGCTTTTGCCCTGCCTATGCTACGATCCATTTCGTTGTTTCCAGCCCATTTTGATAAGTAGATGAGTGCTTGGAAAGCAGCGAACGTGTCTAGCATAACTCTCTGATAAACAACCAGGGCGGGCTCGATGGTTTTCTTTCCCTTGCTTTTCTTCTTTTTCTTGCCTTTCCCTATTTGTCCACCAGTGTGTTGCACATCTCCAGAGGCTTGGAAATCAAGTTCGGCTACTGCTCTTAGGTCTCCGTCTTTGAACATGTACTCTCCCCCGTCTGCATTATTGTCCTCTATATTGATTGGTTCTACCTCTGCATTATCAGCGTCCTCTGTCGGGATGTGAATAAGGGTGTATCCGTTATCTCTATTGTTAGGGGCACCGGAATTGTATGTATGGATTCTGAATTCGTCGTATTGGTATTGAGAGGGGTCTTCTGATATCCCTCCTTCTATCTGATTCGCTATTAGCTGCAACCTATTGTCGTTCTCATTGAAAGTTAGCTGAACAACATCGCCTCTTTCGAACTTCTGCGTTGCTGCACCGAAGAGCACGTTCACGAATCTCGATACTGCACTTTCATTGTCGTGATCCATGTCAAGGGTGTATAACTCTCTGATCATTCTGTTGACCTTGTCGTCATCTAACTTTGTTACTCTTAACTCGCTTATTTCTTCGTACTCTGGGTTGTTTCTCAATTGCGTAAGCAGAATCGCAAACAAGTCGGAGATGTCCTCGTTCAATGCGTCTGCGGGTCTTAATCCGACCAAATCTATGAGTTCGTCGTTGGTATCTATTTTGACGTAATCTGGTATCCTATCGTAATTCCTCTCATAGAATGAAACCAACTCTAGCATCTCTCCAATCATTGCATCTCTAATTTGGTCTGATGCATTTCCAAAGGAATGCAATTTGGTGATCTGCGTTCCTATGCTCGGCAGGTTGAACTTTGTTCCTGTTCCCTCTCTGTCTATTTCCCCATTTAACCAAGGCACTTCGCCAAACTGAAACAGAAGTTGCCCATCGTTACTTACATCGTTGTATATCCCGCTTATGTCTCCGACTTTTTGATTATCTAGGTAATCGTCTAGAAAGTACTCTGTCTCGGATTTTCTCAGGACTGGTTGTTCAAAGACATCCGAACTTGTGAAGTCTGGAGCGACATACCTGTATCTAGGTCTACCTTCTTCCATTACTAATCTATAATCCCCATATACATGATAGTATAGTAGGTTATGAGAGGTTAGTCTTTTCTTATTAAAGGAGTTAGTGAATAACTCATAGTGTTGCAAAGTGTGCTCTCTGGTGTTTTTGCTGTATCTATCGAGTACAGTCCCAACCGATTCCGCATCTGGGTCTGGACCAAAGAATCCCTCGGCATAAGCAAAATTGCCGTAGTCGGTGAAGAACTGAGAACTAGTGTCTACATTTGGCATTCAGAAACCTACCTACGGATTATACCATAGGGGTTGTGATAAGCACCAATTCCTGTCGTTCTTCTAAGTGTCCTGCGAGATACGGAGTTCGGGTTTCCAGCTTGATCGGCTAGCAGCATTAATGCGGCGATAGAACCGACCATCCTCCATGTCTTACGATTTATTGCAGTCTGTTTTGAAAGCTCTTTGTAGACAGGGTTGCCATCGTCAAAGGGGTTCCAAATTTCGGTCATCATATCACCTAGAAGAAGGATTCAGGAATTTTTGCTTGAATATTTACTTTCTTTACTCGTTCTAATGCCTCGTAATTACTTTCCAATAATGTAAGACCGACGAACAACAAAGAGAGATTTTGCAAGTTCCCCCATGTCGCCTCCTTAGTCTTCCCAAAGGATGCGAGCCTTTTACTCTTGCCATATCCGAAAAGTCCCTCCTTGCCTATCTCGTTAGCGATACTCTTCCCTGCAGTAAGTAGGAGAAGTCCTGCAGAAGCTGCGCCAATGTATGTCCAAGTGCGGTTAGATATCCCTAATTTGAAATCGTCAATCATATATCCAAGCAACTCCTTTGTCATCTGTTCTTATCTTCCAAGTACCGCCCTTGATTATCAGCATTGGTTTGCCTTTCTTGGGCATTGTAGCGTATAGTTCTGGGAAGTTTCCGTCTTTCGTTTCTTCATTGAATGTGTGAATATATTTCTGATCTTCCTTGCCTGTTTCTTTACCAGACATATAGCCAATCTGCCAGCATCCACCCTCTCCGACTTTGTACCATACATCGCCTATGTCGATCTTTTCGACTTTGACTTTCTCCGGTGCTTGCCCGTTCATGTGCTTGTAGAGCTTCTTTCCTTTCTCTACTTTCTTCGGGTGTGCTGGATTCTTCCTGTAACCACCGGCATATGCTGCCTTTGCTTGCTCGTATGCCTTCTTACGTGCGGTGTTTCTAGATCTCTCGCTACCAGCCTTGTAGTGGTATTTCTTTCCCTTGCCCCATTTGTAATAGGTTCCTTTGGAGTCTTTTCCTCTTTTGACAGGGTTTGTTTTTACGAAGTCGTCTAACTTCATTTGAATGTCTTCAACTGTAACTTTTCTTCCAGAGGTCTCTCCGACTGTTTGCTCTCTGTCATTTGGATCTAGATCTGGGTCTCGCATCATATCGGATGCAACATCGACGTCGTCTGTT
>MDSV01091517.1_pt1 | contig 11197 bp, 9 predicted proteins | sample 810851 | NCBI WGS metagenome assembly MDSV01 (sample SAMN05326640, study PRJNA326480) | marine metagenome | isolation source: seawater | place: Atlantic Ocean: North East | collected 2012 | reverse complement strand
ATAGAATTTAAGTATATCGCGGGGTGGAGCAGTCTGGTAGCTCGTCAGGCTCATAACCTGAAGGTCGGCGGTTCAAATCCGTCCCCCGCAACCAAAAATGTTATGGTTTCTAAATTAGTAATCAATTTAAAAAAGAAAATTTATCTAGATGATATTTTAAAAATACCTATAAAAAATAAGATAAGCTTTAGTAAGATCTCATCAGCGGAAAATCCTATTGATGAGTCACTTATTTTTTTAAAAAAGGATATAAATCTTAACATAAACAAGAATATTAAAGTCTTGGTTATTTCAGATAATAAACTTAAATCTAAAGATAAGAATTATATCTACTCTCAAAATCCAAGATTATTATTTTGTAAAATTTTAAAAAGACTTAAAGATAAAAAATTAATTATTTATCCAAGAATCAAAAATAAAATCTCCAAAAGCTCAAAGATTAGCTCAAATGCGATTATTGAGGAAAATGTTCAAATAGGTGATAATACTATTATTGAGGGAGGATCAATAATTAAATCAAATACTATTATTGGTAAAAATTGTAAAATTAAACCTGGGTCAATTATTGGAGGAGATGGATTTAGCTTTGAAAGAGAAAGTTTCAAATTATATGAAATGATTGCTTTTGGAGGTGTTAAACTTGGAGACAATGTGTCAGTTGGTTTAAACAGTACTGTATGTAGATCAACTTTTAAATTTACTGAAATTGGCAGTGGCACCCAAATAGATACACAAGTTCAGATAGCGCACAATGTTAAAATCGGAAAAAATTGCACAATTACAGGGGGTACTCAAATCGGAGGAAGTTCTATAGTTGGAAATAATGTTTGGTTTTCACCTTGTTCTAATATCAGTAATAATATTCAAATAGGAGATAAATCATTTATTGGTATTGGTTCAGTAGTTATTAGAAATGTTCCAAAAAATTCAAAAGTTTTTGGAAATCCAGCTCGTAAAATAGACTAGAGTCTATTATATTTTTAAAATGAGTTTTTTAGAAAAAACAATTAGTAATAACTTTTACAATAAAGGAGCTGTGATAAGCTCTTTAAAAAATGATAAATTATTAAACTTAGAAGTTAAAAATTTAATAAAAATATTTGAAAGAACTGGAGTCATATTATTTAAAAACTTCAAAATATTACCAAATAACATAACAAAATTTACAGACAAATTCACTTATAGATACGCAAATGACGCAACAAGAAGACAAATAAAATTTAATAATCAGAAAATAAAAAGTGTAGATTTAGGAAATAATGAGATGGCACTACATTCAGAAGCAAGTTTCTCACCTTCTTGGCCTGAAATAGTATGGTTTTATTGCAACAAAGCTCCTAAAAAAAGTGGTTTTACAACATTATGTGATGGTATTCAAATTTATAAAAAACTTTCTGCGTCTACAAAAAAGTTTTTTTTAAAAAATCAAATTAATTATAAACTACTAATACCATTTAAACAAAATATTAATCTAGAGGAAATCTTTAAAAAAAAAGAATTAAATAAAAATATTAAAGAGTGGCTTTTAGAGACACCTGGCACTTTCAATACTAAAATAAATTTAAAAGAAGGTTTTGTGACAACTGAATTTAGAAGATACGCTATAATTGAGTCTAGGATTCATGGACAATTAACTTTCTGTAATCATTTACTTGCTGTATTTGGGACTGATCCGCAAATTATCAGGTGTACCACGTCAGATGGTAAAAAAATTCCAGATGAAATTTATAAAGAAATTAAGGAAGTATCAAAAAAAATGACCTATCAAATTAAGTGGAAAAAAGGAGAGCTGTGTATGGTAGACAATAAAAGATTTATGCATGGTAGAAGTAAAATATTACATTCTGAGGACAGGGAAATTATAAATGTTCAAACATTGTTTGCAAATTTTGGATTTGGTGCAACAACTAGAGTATAATTTAGATAGAAATCAATTTTTTATGTAAATCGACTTTGTTCCATGTTTGTATAAGCTAGGTTTTATAATAAAAAAATTTTTATGCATTTTAACTAATTTTCTTATTCCGTAATATTTAAATGAGTCATAAATACAAAAAATGAATCCTCCATTTCCTGCACCTGATAATTTACAAGAATAAACGCCATTTTTTTTTAGTTTATTTAATAAAGATTTTATAGTTGAATATTTGTTTGATATTAATTTATTTTTATAATCCCAATTTTTATTAATTTCTTTACATAATTTTTCTAAATCATTCTGTTTAGAAAATTTAATTATTTTAAAAATATTTTTTTTTTGATTATGTAAATAATTTAAATATTGATTGTTTCCTTTTTTGATATTGCTTGTATTTTGCTCAATTACTTTTGACGAGTCTCTTGCTATACCTGTGTAAATTAACAAAATTGAAAGTTTGAATTTCTCAAATAATTCTTTTTTAAAAGTAAGTTTTTTTACTTTAATATCTCCTGATTTGGATATTGAAAATAAATTCATTCCACCAAAAGTAGCACTCAAATGATCTTGAAGACCTCCTTTAAGTTTGAGATTTTCTCTTTCTATTTTAAAAGCAATTTTGGCAATATTCATTTTTGATAAATTTAGATTAAAGTAAGAAGATAGAGATTTTATTAACGAAACTGTAAGTGTAGAAGAGGTACCCAAACCAGATCCTGGTGGTATATCACTAGAAGTAGAAATACTAAGAGATGGACTTTTAGAATTTAAATAATTTCTATTTATATAATCGTATACTGCTATATGAATTTTGAAGTTTTTATCATTTGTATTCATTCTATTTATTTTGAAAATTTTAAGCTTTCCACTATCCCCCAAAAAAATCCTTAAGTAATTTTTTTTATATTTCTGAACTTTTGTAATAATAAATAAATTTATAGATGAATTAATTACCGCCCCACCATATTTTTTAAAATAATCTGGTAATTCAGTACCACCTCCAACAATACTTAGTCTTAAAGGTGTTTTATTTAAAATTATTTTATTTTTTGTATTGATTGAAGCCATATTTTATAACCCTTGGTAAGGTTTTTAAAACAATTTAATTTTTGAGTTTCAAACTTTTTTTTATCTATTTCAGTTTCTAATTTATCGATTAAATCAACAGTGGCAGAATAAAAAGTTTTGTTTTTTTTATCAATTTTAATTTTTTCGAGTATATTTAAGAAATCTTCTAAGAAATAATGATATTTTTTTTCGAGATCCAAATCATTCCAAATATTATGATCGTTTCTATCTTGTCTAACAAGGGGAAAACCGTAAGAAATATAAAATCTCAGATGATCGCATATTTTTTTGTAAATATAACTTGCATAAATATCATCCATTCTGCCCACATGTGGAGATAAAAAATATGCTGGAATAGATTCTGCTATTAAAGCAGTATTCTGTGAGTTAAAAGGTGACCAAACGTTGGGTCCCAAATGGAAGTTTTCTTCTAATTTATATGAATTTACTTTAATTTTTTGGGATAATCTGGTAATTGCATCTACATCAGGATCGTTTAACCATAACCCCGCATTAGCTGCAATTTTAATATTTTTTTTATTTAATAATTTAAGATTATTTTTAAGCCTTTTTTTAGAAATTGGAAAACCTCTATGGAAAAAATTATTATTGTTATTTTCATTTAAAAACTGACAAATATTAAACCAGTTTGAGGAAGATTTAACTATCAAGCCTTTCGTTTTTTTAATATTAAATAAATGTGATTGAATAAAATTACTAGTTTTTAAAAAATTATCATCGTCAATTGTAATTATCAAATCACATTGTTCTTGTAATGATTTTAATATTGCTAAATTCCTTCTTTGAACACTATTCCACGGAAGAAAATTTTTTAAATTTTTAAAATTTTTTAAAATTTTATTTTGTTTTTTTTTATCTAAATATTCACAATTAATTTTATATTTTTTTGTTATAATTTCAGCAAGTTTATGTGTTTTATTTGGTGTTTTGTTATCACCAGCAATTATAATTATAAGTTCAATATTTTTTTTTTTATTATATTTAGAAAAATCTTTAGCATATTCTAATAGTAGCTTTGGATAATTAATAGTTGTTGTGACAAGTGAAACTTTTATCATTTATTTTTTAGTAAATATTTAATTGTTTTATTTAAATTATATTTTAATTTTGACCTAATTATTTTTTTAATTTTATTATCAGACGAAGTCAAAGAAAAAGCTTTATTAGAATTTTTAAATTGAAGTTTTTTTTTAATTTTAAGTAAATTTTCTATTTTTCTTACAATGTCTATAGAATTACAAATAAATCCTGGGCCATTAAATGTATTAACATTTTTTATAAATCGATAATTTATCAGATTTTTTATAAAATTATTTAAATCATCAGCAAATAAATATTTTCTTTCGTGTTTTCCATCTCCAAAAATGATTATTTTTTTTTTATTTTTAAAGTCATTACATATTAAGCTTAGAGTATTTAAATTTCTTTTAGATTTAAAAACTATAACTGGTAACCTAATAATAATTGTTTTGATTGTCTTATTTTTAATAATTTCTAAGCTATTTTTTAAATTAAGTTCAGCAAACAATTTTGAATAAGCATAAGGATGTAACGGATTTTTTTTAGAACTTTCGTTTTTATTTAAACCTCTCCCATATATTGTTTCGGATGAAAGAAGTATATATTTTTTAATATTATATTCTCTTAAAAAAAATAGAGGATCAACAATTTTTACACCGTTAATTAAAAAAAAATTCTCTATTTTTGATTTTGATTGATCTGCCCCCATTAATCCAGTGCAGTTTATTAATATATAACTTTTTTTTTTATCTATTTTTTTTGAAATATTTAAAAAGAAATCTTTTTTTAACAAATTATATTTTGGTAAATCAAAACCAATCACTTTAAAAGTTTTTTTGTATATTTTTAAATATTTTATTAATGAGGAACCTATATTTCCTTTACTTCCTAGAATAATTATATTTTTCACAATCTTATATTTTTTTTATAATTAGATTGAAACCATTGATATGTTTTGCTTAGACCATCATCTATTGAAGTAAATTTTTTATGCCTATTTTTTAAAACTTTTCTTAACTTTGATGTTGAAAAACTTCTTGACCTTTGTCCCTCTGGCATATTTTTCTGCCAAACAATTTTACCTTTAAAGCCTGAAATTGTTAATAACTTTTGAGCTATTTGCTTTATTGAAATTTGAGAACCAGTACAAATATTCACAGGGCTTAAATCATTAGAATACTCACATAAATAAATTAAAGATTTTGCAACATCTTTAGCATAAATAAAATCTCTTTTTGCTAAGCCATTACCCCAAATATTTACTTCTTTTCTTTTATTTAATGTCGACTCGTAAAATTTTCTTACAAGTGCAGGAATAACATGAGATTCTTTTAAATTAAAATTATCATACTCTCCATACAAATTGCTTGGTATGATCACATTTGATTTTAACCCATATTGTTTATTGTATGCTTCAGCAGCAGTAAATAGCATCTTTTTGGCTGTGCTATAAGCTATACTCTCTTTTTGTGGAATACCATTAAATATATCTTGCTCTTTTAAGGGCTCTTTTGCATTCAATGGATATCCGCATCCTGCACCAACATTAATAATTTTTTTTACCTTATAAATTTTAGCTAATTCAAATGTATTAGAAATTATTTGGATATTATCAAAAAAATAATCTGCTGGTTTATTTTTATTATCTAGAATACCACCAACTTTTGCAGCTAAATTAAAAACAATTTGAGGTTTAAATTTTTTAAATATTTTTTCTACTTGATTAAAGTCTCTTAAATCATTCTGCTTTGAACTAGTTATATAAATCTTTATTTTTTTTTTTTTTAATTCATTAATCAAATGAGAACCCAGAAAACCATTCCCACCTGTAACTAAACATCTAATATTGTTTTTAAGTTTAATCATTTATTATATATTTGAGTTTTTTTTAGTAATAAATGAGTAATACTTTATTAATTCTTTTATACCTAAATCTAAACTTCTTTTTGCTGTAAAACCAGCATCTTCAATTTTTTTATTGCTCACAATATAATTTCTTTTATCAGGATCTTTACCGATTTCAGAAGATATTATTTCAGTATTTGGTAAATACTCTTTTATTTTAAGAGCTAATTCTTTTTTTGTTAGATTTGCAGTTGATAGTCCTAAATTATATATATTATTTTTTAATTCAGAAAATTTCTCTAAAGAATAAAGGTATGCTTCCGCAACATCATCTACATGTACAAAATTTCTTTTAAAATTTTCTTCAAATAGAACTAATGATCTATCATTCATAGCCTTATAAACAAAATCATTTACTAATAGATCAGTTCTATGTCTGGGCGCTACACCAAAAACTGTTGCGAGTCTGAAGCTAATAGAATTTTCTCTACTCATCACTATATCTTCGACTTCTTTTTTAATCTTTCCATATAATGATATGGGGTTTAATGGAGTATTTTCGTCACACTCAATTTCTCCAGAAGTTGCTCCATATCCACTATTTGTGGTTGGGTAAATAATCCTTTGATCTTTTGAAGTATATAAACAAATTTTCTTTAATGAGTCTTTATTAATTGAGATCGCATCAAATTTATATTTTTCACATGCTGGTGCCCCAACTATTGCTGCCAATGGAAAAATAACATCAAATTTTTTTATAAACGACTCCTCTATATCTCTTACATCTTTTTTAATCACATTAAAATTTTCAAACTTAAATAATGTGTTAAAAACATCTTCTTTAAAAAGAAAATTATCAACTACAGTCACATTATATTTTTTTTTTACTAAAAGATGAGTTAAAGCAGACCCTGTGTAACCTGCACCACCTAAAATTAAAATATTTTCCATTTACATTTTTTTTGAATTTTTAAAAAAAAATTATAGAGGTTAATATCTAGATATGGATTAAATTGATACCCGAAAATTTTGGATTTCTTAGAAAATTGGAGATTTTCAATTTTATCATCAATGAATACTGCATCATTTGATTTTAAAAACCATTGCTTCTTAATTTTATAGTAAAAATTGTTATAAGGTTTTCTGAATTTGCAATTTTTTTTATATTTTTTTACTATTCCATCTTTGTGATGAGGACAAAAATATATCTGATTTACCATAAAACCCTTACTCAAAAATAATTTTTTCAAATTTTGGTTTAAATTTAATAAATCATGATATTTAAATTTTCCCCTTGCAACTCCAGCTTGATTTGTAACTATATAAGTTGGAACATTTTTGACGTACAAATTTTTTAACAACTTAAATGCACCACTAACAAATTTAAAATCTTGCAATTTATATCTGTACCCTCTATCAAAATTTATGACATTATCTCTATCTAAAATAACAAATTTTCTTTGGTTGTAAGTTTTAAAAAATTTCCTTGCTTTTCTAAGATCTTCAATTGTTCCAATATCCAATAAATAATTATTAAATTTTTCAAAAGATATCTCTTTTTTTTTGGCAAATTTAGGAAAAATATCTTTTTCAAGTGATATTGGTTTTTTTTTAAATTTATCAAATATTTTTTTATTCAAAATGTAGTATCCACAATTGAAATAATCGTTACTCTTGACGTCAAAGTTAGTAAATTCAGTTATTAAATTTTTTTTTAATTTTACTTTATGATATCTCTCAATTTTATCAGTTTTTTTTACTGCAATATGAATATTAGTGTTATTAGAGTTAAATGATTTAAAAAACTTAATTAGATCTATTTCAAAAAAGGTATCTCCATTAAATAAAAAGAAAATATTTTTTAAATATTTTTTTGCATTTATTATGCTTCCACCAGTTCCTAATAACGATTTTTCAAATATACATTTAATTTTACAATTGTTTATTACTTTATTGTGGTAAAGTTTTATAAACTCTTTTTTCTTATAATGGCATAACAAAATTATCTCTTCGAACTGATATTTAGATAAATAGTTTATTTGATAATCAAGGAAAGAATTTCCATCGAGTTTTAAAAGTGGTTTGGGAGTCTTTTTCGTAAAGTTTTTTAACCTTGTGCCTAAACCACCTACTAAAATTACAGCTTGTGATGGAAATTTTTTTTTACTATTCATAAAATAATTATATTTTTTTATTCTTATATAATTTAAATAAATTTAAGATTGCTAATAAAATAGCTGAGTATTTTATTTTTGATAAAGACTTTTTATATACTATTGGTACCTCACAAAATTTAAAGTTATTGATTATATTTTTTAATTCCACGTGATAAAAGTGAGCTTTACTATATATTCTATTTTTTAAAATTCTTTTTGCTACTTTTGATGATATACAAATATATCCGCCTGTAGCATCTGTAAAATTTAAGCCTAAAATAAAATTAACTATTTTTGTTCCGTAATAACTAAGTAAGAATCTTTGATAACTAGATCCGTATATATATTTTCCAGTTTTCAAAAATCTCGATCCACAAACAGCCTCATATCTATTTTGAAAAATTTTTTTTTTAAACTTTTCAATACTGCTTGTATCATGAGCCATGTTACCATCTATATCAAAAATAAATTTAAATTTTTGACAAGCTTTTAGTGCAGATAGTTTTGTTTCAGAGAAGCTTTTTGTTTTAAAAAAACCTAAAATTTTAAAGTTTTTATTATTTTTGCAAAAATTATTTAAATGTTTATAAGTTGAAAGATCAGTTTTAGTATCTACAATACAAAAGACTTTATCAGTTTTGCTATTAATATTTTTTTTTAATTTTTTTAGAAACCTATTAACGTTTTTTCCCTCGTTGCTAAAAGAAATAGTAAAAGCAAACTTATTTTTCATAGAATTTATTAGGTAAGTAAATTTCGTAAGTATTTTTATCGAATAAAAAAGGTCCATTAATACTTTGATATAAAAAATGACTTTCTTCAAACTTGAACCCTGCTTTTTTAAGAATATTTTTTGAAATTTTTCTATCTGTATCACTTAGTATTACTGCAGAATTATTAAATTCAGTATTTTTAAGTTTTTTAAGATAGTGTAACGCAAAATCTTCAGATCCTTTATTTCCACCTATTAGCCAAGGAGATATTGCCTCTGATGGAACTGCCAAATTAATAAAAGGAGTGGTGCCAGAAAGGTCGATAATATAATTTTCAGGATTCCAATTATTATTTTTAAAAATTAAATTAATATTTTCATAAAATTCATTTGTGTAACTGTCTGTAGAAAATGAAATTTTTTTATTATTTTTTAAAAATAAATCAATTTTAGAATTATTTTCTATTAATGGTTTGGATACTCTATAGGGATCTTTGATATTAAGGAAAATATTATATGATAGCCCGTACGTAATAGAAATAAAGAAAAGTAATAAAAATAAATTTGAAAATCCTTTTAAATAAAAAAATGATATAAGTGGTACCAGGATTACTGAAATAATCATAATTGACTGAGTTAAAATATTATTTGCTGTTCCAAAAGAAAAAGATAAGGCTACAATTAAAGACATTGTTAAAATTGAAATCATTATTGATAGGTTCCTGTTCTTTTCAATTAAAAAAACAAGCAAAAAATACACACTGTATAGAAAAATAATAGCCACAAAACTAATTCTATCAAAATCGAAAAAAATTGAACAAAATATCAAAAAAATTAAATTATCTATATTTAAATTTAAATTGATTTTTTTTAATTTTAGATACAGAGAAAATAATAATATTATACAAAAAAATTTTAAAGATAATATGGCTTTAATTAATTGAGATAAATATTCAAATGGTTTGATAAAAACGTTATGGCCTTCAAGTAATGAATAGGCTTTAATTCCATCAAAAAAATTATTTATAAAATAAGTAATATTACCAAAATACAAATAAGTTATAAAAAGAAAAAAAAATGATACACCCAAAATATACAAAAATGTATTAATAAATTTTAAATTTGAGTAAAAATAAATATAAAACGATAGAAAAAAAAATAGCATTATTCCAGTAGTGCTTTTAGAAAAAAAAATTAGAACCGTAATAACTGATAATAAAAATAATTTTAAAACAATTGTTTTACTATAAATTATTTCTAATTTATTTCTTTCAAACAAAAATAAAAACATTCCAAAAAATAAATTACAAAAAATTAAGTTATATGAATTGTAAGAAGGGGTTGGAAGCCATAGCCAACTATAATAACTAAATGAAAATAAAAAAAATGATAAAAATAGAAAATATATACTAATTTCTTGTAAAAGGACTTTTTTCAAAAAGCGAGCAAATGCACTTAAAAGTATTAAATTAGAAATTAAAATTAAAATTAAATTAGTTATTCTAAAAATTTGAATATTAAAATTTGAAATGTATAAGTGAATATTAAATAAAATATCATAATTATACAATCTTGAAGACAAAACAGATTTTTTTGAATTGAGTAAATATGAAGATTCATCTGTTATATCTATACCAAATTTAAATAGATAGCTAAGTATAAGCAATAATAGGCAGAGATAAATTAAAGATATAAAATAAGAAATATTTATAAAATTTTTCAGTGAATGTTTATTAAATATATTTTTATAAGAATGAGTGATAGTTTTTTTCACTCTATAAGTTTTTAATAATCTCTTCAGTCATTTTTTTTGCGTCTGCAAATAGCATTAGAGTGTTATCTCTATAAAATAAATCGTTATCTATACCCGCATATCCAGGCGAAAGGCTTCTTTTCACAAATAATACAGATTTGCATTTTTCAACATCTAGTACTGGCATACCATATATTGGGCTTTGAGGGTCAGATTTTGCAACTGGGTTCGTAACATCATTAGCTCCTATAACGTAGGCTACATCACAATTAGCAAAGTCGTTATTAATTTCTTCAAGTTCGAATACTTCATCATACGGCACATTAGCCTCTGCTAAAAGTACGTTCATATGACCAGGCATTCTCCCAGCAACTGGATGAATTGCATAAGTGACTTTAACGCCATTTTTTTTCAATACATCTACCATTTCCCTAAGAGCATGCTGAGCTTGAGCTACAGCCATACCATAACCTGGTACTATAATTACAGATGAAGCGTTTTTCATTAAAAACGCAGCATCATCTGCATTTCCATTTTTAACCGGCTTTTGCTCTTTTGATGTTAAATTAGAAGTTTGATCTGTTGCACCCCATCCTCCTAAAATTACATTAAAGAATGATCTGTTCATTCCCTTACACATTATATATGAAAGAATAGCTCCAGATGATCCAACTAATGCACCTGTTATAATTAAAGCTGTATTT
>MDSV01120965.1_pt1 | contig 11199 bp, 7 predicted proteins | sample 810851 | NCBI WGS metagenome assembly MDSV01 (sample SAMN05326640, study PRJNA326480) | marine metagenome | isolation source: seawater | place: Atlantic Ocean: North East | collected 2012 | reverse complement strand
TGCTAAAGATTCTGATATTTTGGCTCCAACTTCGGAGTGGTCGTCAGGTAAACCCTTTCCGAGATCATGAAGAAACAAAGAAACGTACAAGATTCGCCTGTTAATATCGCCGGCCAAAATTTCTGAAGCAATAGGCAAATCTTCGAGCAAATTCCTTGCCTCGATCTCTGCTAGATTTCTTATACATTGTATTGTATGCTCGTCCACTGTAAAGGCGTGATACATATTAAATTGCATCATAGCCACTATTCGACCAAATTCCGGGATAAAGGCGCCTAAGAAACCAACCTCGTTCATGTGCCGAAGGGCAGTTTCTGGGTTTTTATGATTAAGGAGTAAATCCAAGAAAATTTCGTTTGCCAACGCATCATTGCGAAATCTGTCAGTAACCATTAATAGATTACTTGCAACTAATCTTAGTGCATCTGGATGTATAAGTAGCTTTAATTTAAGTGCAATTTGAAACAATTTGATCAGATTTACAGGAGTTTTTAAGAACTCTGTTTTGTTACAAATATTTAATCGACCGTGCGTCAGACCAAGACCTATTGGAAACAAATTTCGGTTTTTTGTTATGTTGAAATTAAGAATGGTTTTTATCTGACCACCAAAGCCTGGGCGTATTCTCACATGTTTTGCTTCCAGAGCGGTAAGAAATATTCTGGTCAAGTCTCCCACATTTTTTGCATGTATAAAATATGCTTGCATAAAGCGTTCCACACCTCGCATGCCTTTTTTGTCTTCATAACCAAAGCGACTGGCCAATTCGACTTGGGTTGAAAAGTTTAGTTTTTCTGATGATCTATTTGAGATCAGATGCAGGCAGCAGCGTACGGACCAAAAAAAATTCTCTGCATTTTTAAAAATCGATAGTTCTGTTTCTGTAAACACGTTACTTTTTATCAACTCCTGCGCAGAAGAGGTTTTATACAAATACTTAGTGATCCAATACAGTGTTTGTAGATCTCTTAACCCACCTTTACCCTCTTTTACGTTTGGCTCTAGCATATAACGGGCCCCGCCGTGACGTCTATGACGTGATGAGCGTTCGCCAAGCTTTGCTTCTATAAATTCCCCAATGGTTTTTTGAAAAAGCTCTTTCCACAATCTTTTCTGTAACAGTGATTGAAGAGGCTGATATCCTACAAGGTAGCGGTGCTCAAGCAAAGAAGTTCTAATGGTAAAGTCTTGCTTTGCCAATCTAATGCAATCATCAATGGTACGAACTGAGTATCCAATCTTTAGTTTTAGATCCCATAGTATATATAAAATAGACTCTATGACACTTTCACCCCAGGCTGTTTGCTTGTAGGGAGTGATAAAAAGGAGATCGATGTCTGAGAAAGGAGCCATTTGTTCCCTCCCAAACCCACCAACAGCAAGCACGCAAATTTTTTCCGAGTTTGTAGGATTTGAGATAGGATGAATTAAATTTATCACGTTTTCTACTGTTGAAATTATAAGTTTGTCGGTCAATAGAGAATAGTAATTAACTGCCTTAGGTGCATACAATGGATCGATATCTAGTATCTTCTTCAGTAAGTCGCGAGAACCTTGATAATATGATCCTAACTCAGTAACAAGCAGAGCTCTCATATCAATTCCCGCCGCCGTTGTAATCTTTGGGTCTATTTGGATTGGTGTTTCCAAATTTAACAGTAACTGCTTCTTCAAAGCCTGAATTGGTTTTTGTTTTACCAGGTTTTTTCTTGGCGCGTCTATCATTTGTCTCTGGATTTCTGAATAAGTGAGCTGCTATCACGATCAATAATTTTAAATCTACCTGAAGCAACTTCTGCTACAGTTAGAGGACGTTGGACAATTCCTTTATCATTGAATCGAAAACCTCCATTTATACCTAAAAAGCCTTTCGGGTCAGTCAATCTTTTTTTATGAAAAGGGTTAACTATTTCTTTATGACGGGATGTTTCGATTAGATGGTGAATTAATTTTATAGCATCATATGACATTATTGACAGTGAGACAGAATTGACGCCAAATGCTTTTGCATACCTATTTGAGAAAGTATTATTGAGATTGTGGCTTGGTATTACGAACCAACCCCCACGCAGTGATTCTTCGAAAAGCATTTGTTGAGCCAGGTCCCATCGTGTAAGACCCATAAATTTTGGTGCTTTTTTTCTATTTTCTTCAAATAATCTGCTCAACTGCTCTGCGATAAAACCTAATCCGCGGGTAGGTGTATCTGTAAAAATAACTACTTCCGTGCTAGTTTCGATTAAATTTTCGAAAATTGATGGAGCTACTCTATTTATATTTTTTAAATCCAGTTGATAGCGTGACACCATAGTGACTATTGCGTCACTACGTTTTATTGCTTGTTCAACCGAGTATATCCCAGCTGACCCTTTGGCTCCACTTGGAGCTATTATAGCGATCCTTTTTAGTCCATTTTCTATTGAAAATTTTACTAGATGGTTTGAAATGGAATCAAAAGTATCGCCGAAAACAAATACATTGTTGCCCGCAAGAGCTGGATTATTTGAAAGACTTATGATTTTTACATTTTTATTTTTTAGATTGTTTTTTATGGCAAGAGTTTCCTCTGAAAATAAAGGTCCAACAATAATTTCGTTTCCCAATTCTAGGGCAGTTTTGGCTGCGTTTACTGCTTTTGCGTCAATGCCTGCTGTTGGGAAAATGCTCAATTTGATATTGACGGTCTTTAGGTCTTTGACTGCCAAATGAGCCGCATTTGCAAGTTGTTGAGCCAAAATGTTTGTTTTCTCTGAATTGGACTCTAGTGGCAATAACAGTGCTACTTTCACAGACGATTTGTCAGAGGTTTTCTCAAGATCTTTCTTCGTTTGATTTAAGCTATTATTTGATAAATTGCAGGCAAACAGTAGACAGAGGATTATCAAAGGACCTAGGCAGCGTCGAACAATTGTTATGGAAAAAATTTGAAACAATTTTGGTTTTCTGCACACTTTGACTTTTGTCCTATTACTATAGTACGATTTCGTTCAAGAGTATTAAGGATAAATTAAGGTTTAGTAAATGTTAAGTAAACTATCAGAGAAAACAAGGGAAACTTTTTGGACATTTGTCTTCCGAAAATAAGTGCCGGGCTATACTTGGTCTCTACGCCTATTGGAACTGCATCCGATATTACATTAAGAGCGCTTGATTTGCTGAAAAATGGAAATGTTTTGGTAGCTGAAGACACAAGAGTTCTTAAAAAGCTGCTTAAGCTCCACCATATTGGGTTAAATGGTCGTGAGGTATTTTCTTACCATGATTATAATGCGGAGGACCGAAGAAAAAAATTAGTTAATCTAGTCAAAGAAAATAAGTCTGTCGTATTAGTATCTGACGCAGGAACTCCACTAATCGCTGATCCAGGTTACAAGCTTGTTAAAGAGATGATTAAAAATAATTTGTCTATTAATAGTGTTCCAGGACCATCCGCGATTTTGGCAGCTTTGACGGTGGCCGGGCTTCCGACAAATAGTTTTTATTTTGGGGGGTTTGTCCCCTCTAAATTAAAAGCCAAAGAGACATTTTTTTCAAATTTAATTAAGCTCCCTAGCACACTTGTTTTTTACGAAAGTTCAAAACGGTTAGTAGAGACTTTAATTGTACTTCGCAAAACAGTACAAATTAATCGTGAAATTGTCGTATGTAGAGAGCTGACAAAAAAGTTTGAGGAGGTAAAAAGAGGAAGCATAGATTTAGTTACTGAATATTTCTATAAAAAAGAACGAATTAAAGGAGAAATAGTTTTACTGGTAGCTCCACCAGATAAAATTGTGGTGTCTGAGGATGAAATTGATAAAGTTTTTCTCAGAACTTCTGAAACAGTAAGTTTCAAAGACGCCGTTAGAATTGTGGCAGAAAAATTAAATGTTTCTCGTAAGCTTGTCTATGATCGAGCATTGAAACTTAAACCAGGGAGTTAAAATTTTAATGTATGGAGCTTAATTTTAATAATAGCCAAGGCTACACATATTGGGTTTTTAATAGAGATATTTTATGTAACTTAAATTTTAAGGAGAAATAGATGGGTTTAAGGATAGCCTTTCAGATGGATCCATTAGCGAATATTAACATCGACGAGGATACAACGTTTAGGATAGCCGAGGAGGCTCAAAAAAGGGAGCACTCTCTGTTCCATTTTTTACCAGAAAACTTGGAATTTGATGAAAACGACGTTGTTGCTTGGGGACAGGACTTGAGGGTGAGTCGAAAATTAGGAGAACATTTTAAATTAGGTTGTAAAAGAAGAGTTAGTTTGGGTGCAGATTTTGATATCATATGGTTAAGACAAGATCCCCCTTTTGACATGGCATACATTACAACCACGCACTTGCTAGATTTACTGAAAGATAAGGCAATGGTCGTAAATGATCCATTCTGGGTAAGAAACTATCCAGAAAAATTGTTAGTTTTAAACTTTCAACAGTTTATACCCCCGACAATCATTTCTAGAAGTATTTATAGTTTTAAGAAGTTTCGAGAGAAGCATGGGGATAGTGTTATTAAACCGTTATATGGAAATGGTGGATCCGGAATTTTCAAGATGAGTAAGTTGGATACCAATTTAAGTTCCTTAGTGGAATTTTATAGAAATGTTTCAGCTGAGCCAATAATAATGCAAAAGTATATTCCGGCAGTTCGGTCTGGTGATAAAAGAGTTATTTTAATAAATGGAGACCCAGTTGGCGCAATCAATCGCGTTCCAGCGTCAGGAGAAATTCGGTCAAATATGCATGTTGGAGGGATGGCTGAGAGAACTAATCTGACCGACAGAGATCTACAGATATGTGATGCTGTTGGAGGGTTAATGAAAGAAAAAGGGCAGATTTTAGTGGGTATTGATATAATAGGAGATTTTTTAACAGAGATTAATCTAACCTCGCCAACGGGCGTTCAAGAGTTGGAAAAGTTTAATAACATAAATATTGCTGAGAAGATATGGGAGTGCCTAGAAGGTTATCAAAAGTAACTGTTTTGACCTTTGTGGCTGAATTGAATTTAGGTCGATGCTAATGAAATTTTTCATCTTTTTTCTCTAAGAAGCCGGGCTTTTTGCTTGTTCCAGTCCCGTTTTTTCTCAGTTTCGCGTTTATCGACTAACTTTTTACCTTTAGCTACACCTATCAGTAATTTCGCAATTCCAGTATTATTGAAATAAATTTTTAGTGGTATCAGGGTCATCCCATTTCGCGCAGTACTATGCCATAATTTTGATAGTTCACGCTTCTTGACTAACAACTTTCTCTTTCTCCTTTCTTCATGCCCAAAATTTTTTGATTTTTCGTAATGTGGGAAATAACTATTGATAAGCCAGAGTTCATTTTCTTCGATTGAACCGTAGCTTTCAGCGATATTTACTTGTCCCAACCTCAACACTTTTACCTCTGAACCAATTAAGGCAATTCCACATTCCAGTTGAGTTTCAATGGAATAATTATAACGAGCCTTTCGATTTTCGGCTACTGCCTTGGACATATGTTTTTTTTCCGTGTGGCATCCCTAGATTTAAATTAATTCGGCGTGTTTTAATGCCTTATGCATAATTTGTTTGGTTTCTTCTTCAATTTCACAAAGTGGAGATCGCAATTCTGAACTGCACTTTCCTAGAACTTCAAGCGCATACTTAGTTGGACAAGGGTTGGGCTCCAGGAACGCAGCTCGATGTAATGGCAGGAGTTTATCCTGAATCAGTAAAGCTTTGTCAAAGTCTTTATTTTTCATTGCGTCTTGAAAGTTCGCTGACAATTTAGGAGCTACATTGGCGATTACCGATATGCAGCCATGTCCCCCATGAGCATTGAATCCCACTGCGATATCATCATTGCCACACAACTGTATGAATTCTTTTCCGCAGGCAGCCCGAGTGTCAGAAACTCTTCCCACATCACCTGTAGCATCCTTTACACCAACAATCTTTTCTAGTTTTGCAAGTTCAGCCATTGTATTCACTGACATGTCAATCACTGACCTTCCAGGTATATTATAAATAATTATTGGAATATCACTGCAATCGTTTAGTGCTTTGTAGTGATAGTATAGGCCTCTTTGGCTTGGTTTATTATAATATGGGGTTACCACGAGAGCTCCATCTGCCCCAATCTCGGATGCAAACTTTATCAAATCCATCGACTCTGCAGTGTTGTTTGATCCTGCTCCCGCAATAACAGGTATTTTACCCGCGACTTGTTTAACTATTATCTCTATAACGTTTCGGTGCTCCTTGTGACTCAAGGTTGGACTTTCTCCTGTTGTGCCAACGGCAACGAGACCATCACTACCTTCTGATATATGCCAGTCAACTAACTTTTCTAGCGCCTGAGTATCGACTTGTCCTTCTTTAAATGGAGTTATTAGAGCTGGTATTGATCCACTGAACATTTGCCTATCCTTTTTCACTTTGTATTAATCAGTGATATTGAGTTGCTTTGGTCATAAATATTGAAATCTTGCTTAAATTAACGATAATGTGAAAATTAAACTATTTCTATAGAAAAATAGCTATTTATTATTTGAAAAAGTGGTGAACTCAAATATTTGTGTATGTTTAAAAAGAGTCCTGATTATTGAAACTGGAGTATGTGTTGATTCGTTTGTTTGTCAAATTAATTGTACTTTTTGTTGCCTTTATTTTATCCATGACAGTTATTAATGCGGAATCAGAGGACGATTTGTTAGTCGAAATTGGGGATAATTTTGCGGAAGCATTGAAATTTGCAGATGCTAAAATGTGGGTAAAAGCAGAAGATAAGACCAATAAGATAAAAAATAATGTGACTTCCGATATTGTCACGTGGCTGAGGTTAAGAGATGGAACCAAGAAGTTTTCAGAGTATGAGTCTTTTTTGTCAGAAAATTCAGAGTGGCCGGGAATTAAACTGCTGCGAGAAAAAGGTGAGCAGGCAATTGATGCCTCTGTAAGTTCAATAAGAATCAAAAACTATTTTTTGGAGAGTGAACCGCTTACCGGTCATGGAGCACTGAGTCTAGCGGAAGCATACTCAGCTGGTAGAGAATATGAGAGAGCAGAGAAAACAATTATTAAAAGCTGGCTTACACATTCTTTCTCTGAGACAGATTTTAAGCGTGCGTTGGATAAGTTTGGGGAACTAATTGAAGATTACAATAAAAAAAGAATAGATAATCTTCTGTGGTTAGGTAAGTTGCAAGATGCCCAGCAAATGATAAGCTTACTTGATAAGAGCACTGTTCAATTATCAGAGACGCGGATTGCCCTTCAACAGCAAAAATATGGAGTTGATGCTTTAATCAGAAAATTGCCAGCCTCTTTTAAAGATAGTCCTGCTTTGGCATTCGATAGATTTAGATATCGACGAAAAAAGGGTTTAATTGAAAGTGCCGAAAAATTACTGGTGAGACATTCTAAAAAAGGTAAATATTTGGGTAGACCTGAAGCCTGGGCTACGGGAAGAGACTTTTTTGCAAGAGCTGCTTTGCAGAGAGGTGATCCAGAGTTAGCCTACGAGATTACTAGCAGGCATTTCATCCCCATTTATGATTGCGAGAAGGTCTCTGAACTTGCTGATTTGGAATGGTTAGCAGGTTTTATAGCTTTTGAGTTTCTGAATGAAAGTAAAAAGGCGTTGTCTCATTTTAAAAATTTTGCAATGTGCGTAGTTAACCCAATTAACAAATCGAGAGCAAGTTACTGGATTGGGCGTGTTTATGAAAACCTAGGTCAGAATGAGCGCGCAAAACTGGCCTACAACGAAGGTGCAAAATATCAATCCTATTTTTATGGGCAGTTGGCAGCAGAGAGAGGAAAAGCGATTGCTGACCAAGCATTATTAAAGCGTGACCAATACGAATGGGAATTCGCAAGTTTTACGAAAAAATCCTCAGTAAAAGCTGCCATCCTACTTTATTATGCAGGACGATCAGTGCTAGCTGATCGGTTTTTTAATCACGCCTCAGAAAAAATGACAAAGTTGGAAAGATTACAGTTATCTCAGTTGGCGTATGATATTGGGCTAACAGCATCAGGTGTTTCATTGGCCAAGACGGCTGCATTGTCTGGCATTTCAATAACGGATTTTGCCTTTCCTGTCATTGACAAGAAACAGTTCCTCGAAGAAGAGTTGGCACCTCTTTCAACTGCAATAATAAGGCAAGAAAGTGGATTTTTTAATAACGTTAAGTCATCCGCTGGTGCCGTTGGATTAATGCAATTGATGCCCAGAACAGCAGAGTCCATGGCAAGGAAATTAGATTTAACTTACAAACCTGAAAGACTTTCAACCGATAGTAGGTACAATATTACTCTTGGAAGTTCTTTTTTAAATATGCTCTTGAAAAAATTTGATGGAAGTAAAATCCTTGCGATTTCGGCATATAATGCAGGCCCAAACCGGGTGCGGAAGTGGATGGAAACGTATGGAGATCCTCGTACTAAGGGAACAGATCCACTTGTTTGGATAGAGCTAATTCCTTTCAACGAAACTAGAAATTATGTGAAGCGAGTAATTGAAGCAGATTGGATTTACCAGGGAAAGTATGGGAGAAAATCACTTAATCTTGATAGAGCCAAACGGAGCTTTGGGCATAAATTTTGATGAATAAGGTTTTTGCTGAGTCAGGTGGCGGCGGATCATTAAAAAGCAAAACTATCGGTTGTTGGTTAAAAAAAATGGAGTTAATTGTTCAAAGTATCATAATTAATTCCTTTGCGAAATTGATGATAAAAGGTGTCCTTCGACTCAAACACAACGAGTAAGAGTGCTTGTTCCGCAAAAAAATGCTCTTTAAATTTTCTTCAAATCTTTTTTGTACATAAGAGACTAAATGTTGTTTAGCAAATTTTAACCACAGTGAAGACACAACATATTGTTATCCTGTGTTTTTCTGGTACTATATACTCGTTATTATGATTCTTCCTGATAGGGCATGTATTTTGATGTTTTTAATACGGCAAGGTTAAAAATTGAAAATTTCAAAGTTGAGGCTTCTTGGATTTAAGAGTTTCGTCGACCCTGTTGAGCTGTCAATTTTACCAGGTTTAACTGGGATTGTGGGACCCAACGGGTGTGGAAAATCGAATTTATTAGAAGCTCTAAGATGGGTGATGGGCGAAAATAGACCGACCTCTGTACGCGGTGGTGGTATGGAAGATGTTATATTTGCAGGGGCGGGAACCAGACCTCCAAAAAATTTTGCTGAGGTTGTATTAGGATTAGAAGACGTAAATATAGAAACTGGAACGCCAGACAAGCAAAATAATGTTGTAGACGTAGTTCGTAGGGTTACTCGTGATATCGGTTCATCATTTCGATTAAATGGAAAAGATGTGCGGGCTAAGGATATCGCGATGCTTTTCGCTGACTCATCAACGGGAGCTTATTCACCCTCCCTTGTTCGTCAGGGGCAAATAACTGAGTTAATTAATGCAAACCCCAAATCAAGACGAAGGCTTTTGGAAGAAGCTGCTGGTATATCTGGGCTTTATCAGCGTCGTCACGACGCCGAGCTAAAACTGAAGTCCAGTGAAGGCAATCTGGGACGTCTCCAAGATATTTATGAGCAACTTCAAAGCCAATTGAAAATATTGGAGAAGCAAGCACTGCAAGCAATAAAATATAGGGAATTGGGAGATGAAATTCGTGAGAAGGAAGGTTTTCTATTATGCAAAAAATGGGTTGAAGCGAATCAGAAAAATATCTTGGAAGAGAAATCGCTGATGAATTTTACTAAAATGTCGAGTAGTGCAGAAACCGAATTGAAATTGGCTAGATCAGAACGTGACAAAGCGGAAGTTACAATTTCTGACTTTAGAGATGATGAAACAAGAGCTGTTGCGGCATTACAAAGGCTAACCGTTGAGGACGAAGCGATAAAGAAAGAGCAAGAACGAGCTGAAGCAAGTATACTAGAATTAAAGAATAGATCTGAAGAGGTTGTAAAGGATTGTGGAAGACAAGAACTTTTTATTGGTGACGCCGGTGAAGTAATAGACCGTTTAGCTTGGGAGTTAAATCAATTAGAAAACTTAGAGGAAAACCAAGAGGACAGCATACTGAAATATAAAACTGCCGCATCTGCTTTTGCTACAAAGTTGAATAATGATGAATCAGAACTAGACCGCCTAGCAGAGCAGTTTACCCAGCTATCAGTGAAATATCAGAGCATTGATACACAATTAAATGAAACAAACCAGGCGCGAGATGAGACTACGAGAGAACTTGATAATCTTAAGGAGACCAAAGAATCATTAAAAAAAATGCAATATCAGAAAGAGGCTGATTTGAAAAAGGCCCAAGATATTCTTTTGCTTTGTGAAGAGAAATCCAGGGCAGCAGAAGAAGCTCTAAAGTCAACAGAATTGGTTAGAGCAGAAAATGCTATTAAGGAGTCGCAAGCGCGAATCGAATTTTCGACTGAAACTGGAAGGCTGGCGGCGCTAGAGGCCGAACGGGACGCTCTTGAAGAATTAATCTCTGTATCCAATCAAGAGTCAAAAGATGTCATTAATGAAGTTAAAATTGAGAAAGGTTTTGAAGACGCTCTGGGCGCAGTTTTTGGGGACGAATTAAATGCCTCGATAGTGGCTAATAATATAAGCTCTGGTTGGTATGAACTTCCAGAAGTGGAAAACATCGCTGAACTTCCGTTGGGAGCTACCCCCATAGGGGAAAAAGTTTTGGCTCCACCAGTATTGAAAAGAAAAATATCTATGGTTGGTCTTATCAAATCATCGGAAGGACCAAGACTTCAAGAGCACTTAAAAGTTGGTCAAACACTTGTCTCAACGGAAGGAGATATATGGCGTTGGGATGGCTTTTGTACTGTTGGTCAGGACAAGCTTTCTCCGGGAGCTTTGAGGCTGAGACAAGAGAATCGGTTGAAGGATTTGAGAGTCGAAATTCGGGTGATAAAAGAGAAAATTGCCTTATTAGAGCAAGAACTTTTAATAGCTACTGAAAATTTAAGTAAAGCGGAAAAAGAGGATTCTGAGGCTAGAAATCTAAGAAAGAATTGTGATGATAATTTGTTTGATGCTTTTCGTTCCCTGAGCACTATTGAATCCGAAGTAAGCAAGGCATCATCCAAGTTCCAAAGTCTCGAGGAAAGTGTCAAGTATCGGGAAGCTGACAGAAAGAAATTAGAGAGCGATATAAATGAATTAAAGAAATCCTTTGTTGAATTGGAAGGTTTTGAAAGTGTTAAAGATGAGTTGGAGGAACAGCG
>MDSV01039917.1_pt1 | contig 11199 bp, 6 predicted proteins | sample 810851 | NCBI WGS metagenome assembly MDSV01 (sample SAMN05326640, study PRJNA326480) | marine metagenome | isolation source: seawater | place: Atlantic Ocean: North East | collected 2012 | reverse complement strand
TAGATTCTTTTTTAGATGAAATAGATGTTTTGATAATAAACATTCCTCCCAAAATAAAAAGTCTTCCAAGTGAAAATTATTCCAAAAAAATTCAACTTATAGCTAATAAGGCTGAAAAAAGACTAATTAATAAGATTATTTTTATAAGTAGCACTTCAGTTTATGGGTCTAACCAAGGAAAAATAAATTCTAGTACAAATCCAATTCCTAATTCTAAAAATGGAGTTGAAATATTGCAATCTGAAAAAATAATTTCAAAAAATAAAAATTGTACTATTATAAGATTTGGTGGTTTAATAGGTAGCAATCGGCATCCTGTGCATTCTTTAACAAAAAAAAATGAAGTTTTAAATCCTAAGGCGCCAATAAACTTAATTCATCTTGAAGATTGTATACAAATTATTTACTCTATAATTCTAAAAGAAGTTTGGGGTAAAATATGCTTAGGAGTAAGTCCTTATCACCCTACAAGAGAAGATTATTATAATACAAAATGTGAGGCTCTTGGTTTAAAAAGGATAAATTTTGTAAACGATAATACTATAAATAAAGAGGTTACTGATTCCAAAATACTTAAGGAGCTTAACTATAATTTTATTCAACTAAATTTATAGATTGTACTTTATTATTTTCTGTACTCTCTTTAGCAATTTTGTTCATCATGTCAATTAGAGCGTTATAAGAAATTACTATACTTTTCAAATTTTTCTTAAATAATTGAATGTTTTCTAATTCAATTTTATTAGAGTTAATCTTGAAGATATTTGTTTTATAAACTCTTAGCCTACCTATAACCTGTGGTACATTTAATTGTCCTGGAATTTGATAATCGTTTATTTTTTTTACTTCAAATTTTAAAGCTTCCAATAAAAAAGATAATTGGCGAGGATCAGAGCTAATTATTTCATTAGTGTTTTGAATGATCTTAATATCCTCCCATAAATTAAAAACTTTATTATAATTTTGATCAATCTTATTAAAATCGGGTAAAGAATCCTGAACAAAGGAATTCAATCCTGAATAATCAATTGAATTATTAGTTGAACTAATTTTTTGGGTAGATTTAGAACAGGAAGTGATTAAAAAAAATACAGTTAAATAACAAAAAAACCTGTTCATAATTTCAAAATAATATTTCTAAATTACAAACTTTATTCTGCTTTAAAGAAATACATGATTGAGAACCAGTTGTAACAAATAATTTTAAGCTATTACATTTTTTCATGTTAAAATAAAAATACAAGAGCAATAATTGATTTTATAGAAAATTAATACCTATTTTATTAGTTCAAAACTTTCTTTAAGACTAGCACTTGAATCGGTACCAATAAAAATATCAAAAAACCCTGGTTCAGATTCCCAAATATTATTAGCTGAATAAAATTTTAATAAAGGTTCAGAAATTTCAAAATTTACTGTCTTATTTTCTCCTGGTTTTAACTCCACTAACTCAAATCCTTTTAATTCCCTTACTGGCCTGGTAACACTAGCATATCTGTCTTTAATATACAACTGAACCACTTCCTTTCCTTTAAGTTTTCCAATATTTTTGAGTTCTACAGAGACATTAATAGAACTATCTTTTTGAAGGATTTTATTGTCAATAATAATATTAGAATACTCAAAAGTTGTATAACTTAGTCCGTATCCAAAAGGATATAATGGAATATTTACCTCGTCACTGTAGTGAGACCAAAAAACCTCATTTTTTGGACCTGGTCTTCCAGTATTTTTATAGTTATAATAAATAGGGATTTGTCCAACACTTCTTGGAAAAGTCATAGGTAATTTTCCGCTAGGATTATAATCCCCATAAAGGACCTGAGCCACAGCATTTCCTGTTTGAGTTCCCAATTGCCATGCTTCTATAATAGAAGGGATATTTTGATCAGCCCAATTTATATTTAATGGTCTTCCGTTCATCAAAACCAAAACTATATTTTTATTTACTTTAAATACTTCTTCTAATAATTCTTGCTGAACACCAGGTAAATCAATTTCGGTTCTACTTCTACCTTCCCCTGTCTGAAAACCATCTTCACCCAAAACCATCACAACTACATCAGCAATTCTAGCAGCATTTTTAGCCGAATTAAAACCTGATTTATCATTTTCGTTAATTTTTACTTTTTCATGGAATTTAACCACCCCACCATTATTTAAATTAACATCTGCTCCCTTTTTATAAATTAATTTATTTTTAGGGTATGCTTTCATTCCTTCAAAAACAGTAATGGCAGTATTATTATCTGAATTTGTTCTCCAATTACCCAATGGACTATTATTGTCATTAGCCAAAGCTCCGATCAAAGCTATAGTTTGGTTTTCTTTTTTTAAAGGAAGAAGTTGAGTTTTATTTTTAAGAAGAACTATAGATTTTTTTGCCATTTCTAAAACTCCTTTTTGATTATCAGGATGGTATAACACTTCTTTTTCTCTATCTGCATCCAAATATCTGTAAGGGTCTTCAAATAGACCTAACTCAAATTTTACTCTAAGTATTCTGCTAACTGCATCATCTACTAATTCTATATCTAATTTTTTCGATTCAATCAACTCTTTTATTTTTTTAATATATAAATGTGATTCCATGTCCATATCAGAACCAGCCTTAACAGCCAGCTCAGTAGCATGACTTCCATCTCTTGCATAACCATGAGGAATCATCTCAACAATTGAACCCCAATCTGAAATTACAAAACCATCAAATCCCCACTCACCTTTTAAAAGATCTCTTTGTAAAAATGTACTCCCAGTTACTGGAATTCCATCTAATTCGTTGAAACCGTTCATAAAAGTTCTGACTCCCGCATCAACTGTAGCCTTGAAGGGTGGTAAAATAATATTATATAAAGTGTTTTTACTTACATCAACCGTATTATAATCTCTACCTGATTCCGAAAAACCATATCCGGCAAAATGTTTGGCAGTGGCGGCAATGGTATTATGTTTAGATAGGTCATCTCCCTGAAATCCTTTAACTCTGGCTGCGGCGATTAAACCACCTAAATAAGGATCTTCACCAGCACCCTCCATTACTCTTCCCCATCTTGCATCTCTTGAAATATCTACCATTGGTGCAAATGTCCAATTTGTTCCTGCAGCAGAAGCTTCTAAAGCAGCAATTCTTGCAGAATTCTCAATCTCTTTCAAGTCCCAACTTGCAGCTTCAGCAAGAGGAATAGGGCTTAAAGTTTTATAACCATGAACTACATCATTTCCAATTATTAAAGGAATTCCTAATCTTGTTTCTTCCACTGCAATTTTTTGGACAGCAGTTATATCCTTAACTCCTCTCATATTTAACATAGAACCTACTAAACCTTTTTTAAGATTATCGTACTTATATTTTGCGTCTCCATTCTTTGGTGAGGGGCCTGTAACATCCCAAAACCCATTATATTGATTCATTTGACCAATTTTCTCATCAAGAGTCATGATATTTAGAAGAGAATCAACCTTTGTGTTTATAATATCAATCTTACTTTTGATATTGTTTGTATTTGTCTGACAACCATTTAATGTCAGTATTACTATTAGTATAATACAGTATTTTTTCATTATTATTAATTTTATTGATAAATCCTTACATAATCTATTTCCATAGTATCGCTTACAAAGTCAGTGGCAATTTCACCACCCATATTTCCACCCATTGCCACATTTAATATCATAAATTGATTCCAATTAAATGGAAGAGCACAAGAGTTACCCACAATATGATAGGGTTTATCGTCTACGTAAAATGTCATAGCCTGTTTTGTCCAAACCAAAGAATAAACGTGAAATACTTCTGTAATATCGTTATAGTCATCACTTATGTGAGAGTCCCCATCTCCATAATTATCAGGATGGTGAACGGTTGACTGAACTTTAAAATTATTTGATTGTGATGCTTCTAAAATATCAATTTCTCCACATGCAGGCCAAGTAACAGATTTAAAATTAGATCCAAGAAGCCAAAGTGCTGGCCATGTACCTTTTTTACCAGGAATTTTAGCCTTAATATCCACTCTTCCGTATGTAAAATCTTTTTTCGTATTTGAAATGATTCTTGCAGAAGTGTAATTATTTCCATTATATGATTCCTTTTTTGCAATAATTTTTAGTTTACCATCTTCAACCTTTGAATTCTCTAATCTTGAAGTGTAGGACTGAACCTCATTATTATACCATGAGTCACCAACTTCATGAACCCACTTACTTGAGTCTAGAGCTCCTGGCTCAGCAAACTCGTCAGACCATACAAGATTTGTAAATTGATCTTTTGGATTGGTATCAGAAACTTCTTTTGCAGTTAGCCAAATGTACCAAGCAATATTTTCACTCTCATCTAAAGCTCGTAAATAAATATTATCAGAGTCGTGACATTCAATATTATAATTTTGTTGCCCAACATAAAAACCTATAAATCCTTTGCCGTTAATTTCTAATTTATTTTCTTGACCATCTTTCTTAGCTACAAAAGTAGTTTGGTAATCGTCTAATGGATAGTTCTCAATTTCACCAGCTGAGTTGGGAGGTTGAGAGGTGGAACCAAAATCATTAGTAAGATGACCTGCTTTTCCATAAATAGTTTTATTAGTCTTGTGTTTATAAGTACCATCCACATTAAAGATAAATTCGTCATCATAAAAACCAGAATTACTTTTAGAAAAAGCAGATGCTTCCCAGTAGGTTGAATATTTTTTATCTGGAGTTCCATTTGAAAAATGTGAGTCTTGAGCTGCATTAATTTTCCAAGTTTTGGAAGAACTTCCAGCGAGCAACTCTAATAAACTTGCCTCTGAATCGGGTTTAACATATACAGTTACTTTTTTGTCTATTGAAATATAATTATTTGTACTTGAATATGCTAAAACTTTCACATCATAAGTTTTAGTACCTACATCGCTGTAAATATATTCAACTGTCCCTGAGGAAGTTTTAGAATCGCCCGTACCAAATCTAAAACTATAAGAAATAGCGTTTGTGGCACTTGCTGTAAATTTTACTACTCCAAAACCATCCCCGTTAGGATGATAATCATCCGCTCCAATTATATTGATAGAAAGAGATAATTCAGATGGAATTACATCAACGGGATTAATAATGTCTGAATCATTTTTAACACTTGAGGAACAACCCAAGATTATGATACAAAAAAATAAAAAAAGCATTTTAAAAAATTTTTTATTAAGCATATAAAATTGAATGTGAATTATTTTTTAAAAAAATTTTGTTTTAATATTAATTAAAAAACCTGAATAAATAAATTATCCAGGCTTTTAATTAATTTAAACAAAAAATTTATTCAACTGCAATTAATTTATAATACCACTTTCTTCCATTGGCATCAACCGTCGTAAGCTCCATAGTGTTACTAGTTGGAAAAACAATAGTATAATCATGAGTTCCTGTATACAGTGAAAAGAAACCATAACCAGTCAAAGATATTGTTTCAACACCTCCTGGTGCTGTTACATTCCATTTTTCAGTATAATTTTCTAAAACGAAATTTTTATGAGTATCATCTTTTTCTTCATCTGTTCCACCTGGAAGATCTCCAGCATATTCAAACTTTACAGCACTACCACCATTTGTAACATGTCTAAAACTTTTATCACCTAAAGTAAAAGTCCATGTGTCATCATCAGAACCGTAATCTGTTCTTGAATTTGGATCTGCAGTGTACCACTCAGGCCAACTTCCACTAGCTGGTCCAACACCAACATATCCTCCTTCGTTAGTATTCTGTTTCCAAGTTCTAGATGAATTACTAGTTAAATTTGTCAAAAATGCTGGTTGAGGGGAATAGTTTGCAAAAACTGTAACATCAATAGATTTGGTTGACGTAGACCCACCCGAACCAATTGCTACAGCAGTCACTATGTAAGTATGCGTTCCTGTAACACTAAAATTAATTGTATGTTTTCCAGAGGGAGCTAAAGTCTCAACGCCATCAAATATATATTTATATGTTATTGCGTCATTAGCACTGAAGTTAAAGTGAACGGTTCCACTACCATCTCCATTAGGATTATCTTGATCAACTCCAACTATTTCAGCGGAAATTTCGAGATTTGAAGGAGCCACTATATTACCTAATTCATAATTTTCTTCTTCACAGCCTATAAGAAAAAGTATAGATAGAATTAGAATTGATCGATATATAATTTTTATTTTTTTCATAATTAATAAAGTTTAATATTTTATTTTTTAACAAAGTATAAATTATCTATATAAACGTCTCCATTACCATCCCATACTAATTGCATGAATTTGGAAGCATCATTAGTATAGTCTGAAAGTAGAATTTCTACGCTTACCCATCCTCCTTTTACAATGGAAGGCACAGAAACAAGAGCTTCTTTTTTACCATCATCATTGTTTGCGTATGCAGTATTTACTAGTTTAAGTCCTAGTTTAGTAGAGCTTATAGTCCAATAATCGAAACGAACATGGGTCATAGCGCTTATATCAGTTCCAGGATCATAATTTGTAACAAGACCTGAGTAGTTTAAATTAGAATATTTCAAGAAACTATTATCAGCTATAGTAACTGTTTCTAAAGTAGTAGTTTGTCCCCAATTAGGATTCCATTCAGAGACATTAACATCTGTGTAACTATCACTATACACAGAAACAACATCAGCAGCAGCAGCTGTTGGTGCTGCAGGGGCAGCTATAGGAGCACTTCCTGGTTCATTATAAAAATAAAGATTATCAATCCATATTTTTGAAGCAGCACCATCCCATACTAATTGCATAAATTTCGATGTATCATTAGTATATTCTGAAAGTGGTATGTCTACACTTACCCATTCACCTTTAGTAATAGAAGAAACATTAACTATAGATTCTTTTTTAGAATCACCATCTCCATAACTAGTGTTAACTAATTTTAAACCAAGTTTAGTGGCATTTAAAGTCCAATAATCAAAATGAACGTGTGTTTTACCCAAAAGAGATGTTCCTGGATCATAATTCGTTACCATACCAGAATAATTTAGATTGCTGTAAACTAAAGTTTCATTACCATCAATTTTCACAGTTTCCATTGTCGTTGATTGTCCCCAATTAGGATTCCATTCAGAGACATTAACATCTGTATAAGTGTCACTAAAAATAGAAACAACATTATCAGGGTGAGCTTGTGGTGATGGTGCAGCAGCCAAAGGCTCTGTAACTTTAGCAGTTTGTGAGAAATCATCAACATAAAAAGTCCAGTCTTCGCCACCTTCTCCTTGTGTACCTAAATCAAAAAACCATACAATTTTTCTATATTCCTTGCTGGAATCAATTGCGCTCATATCAAAAACTACTTCCTCCCAAGCGCTATTACCAACAACAGGTACAGTGATTTCACCGCTGTTAATATTAGCATCAGTGATATTTTCTAACTTCATAGTCATTGAACTACCAGCTCTTGGTGACCACACTTTTAACTTGATCTGATTTTTAACAGCAAGATCAGCAATAGGATTTGTAGTAGTTATTACGTTTCCAGCCCAAACTTCACCAGGTCCTTTAGTTACTTTTCCAACCATAGCAGAAGTATTTCCACTTGAATCAGGGTTAGCAATGACATCATTACTTGTTCCACCAAAACTGATAAAAACGCTTTTATCAAAACTTTCAAAATCAATAGGCAAAAGTGTTTCAGTAAACATCGTCACTGTTTCAACCTTTTCCGTTGTTGCAGCTCCACCACTAAATGCAATTACTTTAACATCAAAATCTCCTCCTGTGGAATAAGTATAACTAACAGAACCGTCTAGAGCGAGTTCAACAGGGTCTTCTCCATCTATTCCAAAATATACATGAAAGTATGCTGCAAAATCAGCAGTTGCAGAAACTGTAAGAGTTAAAGCATCAGTAACTAGTTTTAATTCTAAATTTTCAGGAGCTTTAAAAGATACTTGCAAAGGAACAGTACTAGATGTTTTTAAATTATTTAATCCAGTTGCTGTAATTTGAATGTCATATGAACCTTCAGCAAATGTATGTTGTACACTAGCACCTAGTTTTATTCCTTCAACTCCGTCAGAACCGTCTCCAAAAGAAGTAATATCGTAATAAAGAGCACCATCTGCCTGAGGGGAAATAGTAACTAAACCTGTGTTATCTTGAGTTATTACAAAATTAGCCGAAACGTTTGAAGGAGCAACTATTCCAAAGTCTGTTTCTTCAAGAAAATCTTCCTGACAGCCAATAAATACTGTTAAAAAGAAAAGAGATGTAAATATTTTATATATATTTTTCATATTTATTATGTTTTAGTATCCAGAATTTTGAGTTAATCCAGAAATATCAATTTCAGTTTGTGGTATAGGAAAAACTTCATGTTTTCCTGTGACAAATCCAGCGATTGTAGCAGCAGCTTCTCCAGTTCTAACTAAGTCAAAAAATCTATGACCTTCCATAGCTAACTCTAATCTTCTTTCATCCCAAATTTCTTTGGTCAAAACTGAACCAGTAGATGAGGAAGCATTAGACTCCCCTCCAAAAGCTCTTGCTCTAACTTGATTCAGATAATTTTGAGCCTTTGTATCATTTGCGGAAGATTTTCTATTATTAGCTTCAGCAGCCATTAATAAAACATCTGCATATCGAATAGCTCTATAATTAGTCTCATAATTAAGTTCTCCTTGTGATGCAGTAGCTCCAGCCCTTGGAATATATTTATGATTAAAATATCCAGTATGTTCATAACCTTCAGAATATTCAGCTCCGGTACTGGCAGCCCAAGCAACTATATCTAAAATAGCTGCATCTTTTCTAGAATCCCCATCTGCATAAGCATCATAAAGGTCTTGGGTTGGAAGATTAAAACTCCAACCTGAGGAATAAACAGAGCCGCTGTATCCTCTAATTCCATGGTGAATAATTCCGAAGTTACCTTCCGAACCTTGAGGGAATCCCCAATCCCACCAGTTAGAATTCTTTGAAGCTTGAACTTCAAATACTGCCTCAGAACCATTTTCTCCAGATGTTAAAAACACATCTTTAAGATTACTTGGTAATGAATATAGACCAATAAGAGGTTCTAATATGTTAGCAGCTTCATCAAATTTATCTTGGTATAAGTAAACTTTTCCCAACAAAGCGTGAGCCGTAAAAGATGTTGCTCTTCCATTCAAACTTTTTTCAGCCGGAAGTGCTGCAATTGCAGCTTTAAGATCTGTTTCTATTTGAGCATAGACATTTGCTTTAGGAGATCTTGATAAAGTTCCTGAATCTGATGCAGTCAATCTTGACTCTGTGAATAAAGGAACATCGCCAAAAATCTTAACTAATTCAAAATAATAATATGCTCTTAAAAAATGTACTTCACCAAAAAGAGCAGCTTTTCTACTAAATTCTAATTTATCTTTATTTTCAACTAAATAGTTAGCTCTATTAATTCCTTCGTACATCCATTTCCAAGTAGATTCCAATTGATCATTTACAGGATCATGTAGCATATCATCAATTTTCTGTAAACCAATTACATCGGTTGCACTTTCTCCTCCACATTTAGAATTATTAGAAGCCATATCTCCAATCATTACAGAATAAATATTCCACTGTAGAACATCGTAAGTTCCAATTAGTGCAGATTCAAAATCAGCAGAAGTTTTAAAATAATCATCTGCAACGATAGTGTATCCTTCAGATGCTTCGTAATCAACATAATCCTCACATCCAATAAAACCAAGGAAAAGAAGGGTTATTAATAAGTTATTAAAAAATTTATTTTTCATTTTATATATATTTAAAATTTAAGATTTAAACCAAGTGAAATAATTCTAGGAGAAGGATATGTTCCTCTGTCAACTCCAGTATCAAGTACTGGACTCCCACCATTTGAAATTTCAGGATCGTAACCAGTATAGTCAGTAAATGTAAAAGGATTTTTTGCTAATGCATAAATTCTAACACTAGTAAAAGAACTTGCCTCACTCAGTGGCATGTCATATCCTAATTGAATATTTTTTATTTTAAGAAAACTTCCATCCTCAACATATCTATCAGAAACTCTTGTATTATTATTTGAGTCTACAAAAGAATATCTAGGCTCTGAATTACTAGTTCCTGCACCTTTCCACCTGTTTAATACAGATGCAAATTTATTAGTATAATTTAGGTTTCTTTCATAACCTCTAAAAATATCATTTCCAACAGATGCGTATGAGAACACTGATAAATCAAAATTATGCACATTTAATGCAAAATTCCATCCTATAGTATAATCTGCAAATGGATCTCCTATTTTAGTTCTATCATCAGCATTGATAACATTGTCCCCATTAACATCAACAAACCTAATGTCTCCAGGCTGTGCATTATCTTGAGTTGCATGATTAGTTATATCCGACTGATTTTGAAATATTCCATTTGTTTTATATCCCCAAAAAATTCCAGGAGACTCACCTTGTCTAAACTGTGTTAAATTTTTAAAAGGAATCCCATATCCACTTCCCCAAATATATTTATCACCATTATTAATTTCTTTAACTAAGTTGTCAGCTGATGTGAAATTAAAAGCAGTATCAAAACTTATTTTGTCTGAAATATCTGTTCCGTAAGAAAGGCTAATTTCATAACCTTTAGTTTCAGTTTTACCTATATTAGCGACAGGGTAACTAGGAATACCTAAATAAAGAGATAACGTAGGACTAAATAATAAGTCATCTACAGTCTTAATGAAATAATCTGCTGTAAATCTTAATTTAGAGTCATACATAGATAGATCAATTCCAATATTTGTTTGAATTTGATTTTCCCAAGAAACATTATTGTTTGGAATACCTAATAAGGTAGATCCAGATACTATATCATCACCAAAAGTATATTTCGGAAAAGTAGAAATAGTTCCAAACTGTGGAGAAGCATTGTCATTTCCAACAGAACCATAACTAGCTCTTAATTTTAAAAAATTAATTGCTGTAGAATTAAAAAACTCCTCGTTTGAAGCAACCCAACCTATTGAAGCAGATGGAAATATAGCAAACTTATTATTTTTTCCAAAACTAGTAGAACCATCTCTTCTTACTGTAAATGACGCTAAATACTTTTCTTGAAAATCATATTCAACCCTTGACATTAGAGAAACACTTCTGCTCACATATTGCCATGACCCTGTGGATTGATCATCCACACCCCCAGATGCTGAACTTAAATCCGCATACAACCATGAGTTAAATGGCACATCTACATTACTTCCATTAAGACCGT
>MDSV01019628.1_pt1 | contig 11199 bp, 5 predicted proteins | sample 810851 | NCBI WGS metagenome assembly MDSV01 (sample SAMN05326640, study PRJNA326480) | marine metagenome | isolation source: seawater | place: Atlantic Ocean: North East | collected 2012 | reverse complement strand
TCCGCTGTTGTAGAACTTGAAGTAAGTGCACTTTCCTTCCTTGTTGAACCCGACGCGGTAAATGAACTCGCAAGGGAAGGGCATCTGCTTGCCCGTAGGGATGTGCAGGGGCGAGGCGGACCCGGTGGTCCAGCATTCACCCTTGGGACCTTCATAGACGCCCAACATGGAGTAATCGGGCATGGCCCAAGTCTTTTCCAGGAAGGCACACCACTCGAGGCAGCCCTCACGGCCTTCGTAGACCTTGAATCCGCTCGAGTTTTTGGTGTTGTAGCGGGCGTCCGTCACGCAGTCCTCCGCCATGAATTTCTCGGCGACTTTCTTGGCGTCGGGGTTGGTAGTGTTGAAAGCACCGGAACCCCACGCGCCGAGAATCTCGCTGAACAGAACCTTGTTGCGCTCGAAGATCTTGTGGTTGGCCTCCTTCTCGAGTTCGCGCATGTTGTCCATCTTGGCGGTGTCCCAGGTCTGGTTCCAGCTCACGATCTTGTGATCGGCGTTGTAGGTGAGAAGGGTGGTGAACTCGTACACGCCTTCAGTACCCGTGATTTCATCACCGTGAGCGTCGGTGTAGACAGAGTCGAAAGTCATCTGAACGCTCATGGTGTTGTCGTCGACAGGAGTGACAACGTGCTTGATGGATTTGTTCTTGATGCCGTCAAAGGTCTTTTTCGCGACACCCATCATTTCACCAAAGCTGCAATCCTTGTTGTCGGCCTTGCCCGGACCCATGATGAGGTGGAACTTTTCGGTGAAGAAACCAGGGAACTTGGAGGCAAATTCAGCAAACATGTCGGCGTCGACGACGCCGACTCCGATTTTCGCCTGAAGGGCCATGGCCTCCTCAGCGAGCTTGAGGTTGATATCCTTGGACGTCATTTTATAAGTTAACAAAAAGTTTTCCTGAATTGGCAGAGGGGAACAAGGCTTTGGAAAGGTCAGCAAGGAGCACACGGAGATGATTGGCGAGCAAATGCTCCGACAAGCGTCGCTGCTCTCTCAACTGCTTCTTTGAGGTCTGAAGAGTCGACACAAGCGCAGAGGGACTCTCGCAGAAGGACCGCGAAAACGGCGGAGAAAAGTACGAGACGGATCGTGTCGGAAACGTTTTTGATCTTTGTGTGCTCTGGCGCGCGCGGCAGTTGCTTGCGTGCCTTTGAAGCTGAAAAAAGAAACGATGTCGGGAGAGTCGTTAACGTACCTGTGTCGGGCTTGAGTAAGCTCGCGGCTGGTCGTGACAGTGTGACGCAGGTGCTGTGAGATAGTGGAGCTGAAAGCTGTCGGATCGCACAAATAACGTTATAAGGAAGATACTTTTTGTCAAATCTGACGTGGACGCGGAAATCTTACAAATGTAGTCACTCTTACACAAAGTAATCAGTCACAAAATACCGGAAAATGCGCTCTTCCGTAAAAAGGGCGGAGAAAAGCGTTTTCTCGTGCGAAATCGGACGTGCGGAGTTTATCAAACAAAAGTCAAATTTCGGAACGTGACACAAGGCGAGCAAAAATTAGGCCGTGGTCGCATGGCCTCGAATTTCTGAATTCTTCCTGGACGGGCTACATAGCGCAATCACGAAAACAAGAAACATGCGTAAAGCGGCATTGAATCAAGGAATGGGGACGCGCGAAAACAATATTTACAAATGAGGCTGTCAGCTTCGCGTCGCATAGACAATGAATGCGCGTGCCCCGCTTTCCCCAGATATAGTGGTGCAATCGAAACCACTATTTGCGAGGAGTTTTAAGACCTCTGCCAATCTACCGTCAACGTCATGTACCTCAAGGACGAGCTGTCGGATCAGTTTCATGTGCCCTTTCGAGATGCCTCGAAGCACGAGAAGTTCACTTCCTTCTACATCAATCTTCAGCAGATCGATTCGTTCCACGTCGGGATAGTCATCATCGAGGATCGAAGACAGCGTTCGCACAGCACATCGAATGTTCTGTCGATCCTCTAGCAGACTCGGATTCATCGACCCATTCTGCAACTCGAGCTTCTCTTCGATGTTCATCGTCGAGTTACCGGGCACTTTCGTAAAGTACACGAAATCGGCGCTTCCGTCGGCATCTGAGATACCACATTGCACGATATCGTACCGACAAACTCCATGCGCGTTCGCGTTCTTACGCAGCGTGTCTATGTTCTGTTGTAAGGGCTCGAACGCGATGTATCTTTCCCAACCGCACTCTGTGTCAACTCGTAACTGTTCATTAACTGCAAGCATGAACATTCCAGTGTTTGCGCCGACGTCAAGGATGATGCCACCTCGCTTCGGTCGAATGCCGTTTCTGAAATACACGTTCCTTTCCACTATCTCGTCGTACAAATACATCGTTTCTTCGCGTGCTTGCCGATTGCAAGCGAAGCGCCATCCATTTTTTAGTTTGACCGTGACGCTCGGATTCGATCTACGCGAGCTTTTCGTTTCCGCAAAGCTTTCTAGCAATTTCGCCGTGTCATTCACACCGTTTGATTCAGCACCTCCAATTGTCTCGCGCAAGTATCTTGCATTCTCTCGAGCTTCAGCGCTTTTTAGAAATTCAAACGACATGAAGAGCTCGTTTTCGTCGATGTTAACCGATTTACTTTGCTCTGTGCGCGATAGAATTTTTGCCACCGATAGCCACTGCATGCGTTCCGCCCAGTGCTGTTGATCGAAAACGGTGGGCAGTATGATCTGTGGAATTCCTGCACGAATAGCTTCAGCAACACTTCCAGAACCCCCATGATGAAACGCGGCAAAGCTCAGGGAAAAGAGCTGCTCGTAGGGAAAAGATCCCACGTACGCTCGCAGAACATCGTCTCCGTCTAGCCAGCTTGTCTCGCTCTCCACCTTCAAGTCGTTTGCGAGCTTGCGTTTCCTGAAGACGCTGGTCCAGGCTCTTCCGAGGACTGAATCCAATGAAGACAGAAGCAAGAAACCCCGAAGACCGAGGGATTTCATGGAGTTGTGGCAAGCTCGTATGAAACGGATGGCATCTTCATCGTTTCCAAGTGTTCCCATCTTATCCCAGCAAGTTGACAGCGTGATGCACACGACAGAGCCCCCGAAGAAATCTTGCATTCGAGTTGGCACGATGACCTCGCGTTCCCATCCTTCAGGGGGGAAGACAAACCCCGTGGCTCGCACGGTGTCAGGCAAATAACCGGGAATAGGATATACTGACGCTGGAATGGCATAAATCAGCTGCGTCTTCATTCGTCGCTCAAGAAAGGGCACTTCGTCGAGACCAAGCTCAGTGACCCGCCAGTGTGCCCACCTTGTCGTGTCGAACAAAACCCACGTCCAATGCTCCACTTCGGCGTCATACAAACCAGGGTATCCCAGCTTAATGTCCCTGACCACGTCGCGAGGCGCATCATACGGTATATGACAAGGGCTGACAATCGCGCATGGCACTCCCAGAGCCTCTGCAATGTGGAAACCCTCAACAGCGAACAGATTGATGACGACGAGGCACTCCGACGCCTCTTCTTTAACAACCCCGTCAGCATCCTCTGTGCTTTCTCCACCCTGGTGGCCCGCTCTGCAGCCGAGCGCATCTTTAAGAAAATCGACGCACTCAGCTCGGTGCTGATGTTCGCTTACGACCTGTGTTGCCCCTGGGGGCGTTACTGACGGCAGGCTCAGAAAGTCGACGCGGTGAACGCCGGCCCTTTTCAGGGGCGCTTCCGCGAAGCTGTTGTCCCGATTCGTGACAAAGTAAACGTCGTGTTTCGCTGCCAGATTCGCCGCTAAGATCGCCACAGGTTGGACATCTCCACGGGTTCCGATGACCAAGAAGGCAAATATCTTCTTCGCTTCACCTCGTGGACGGCGTGCTTCGCTCATGATTGATGGCGGTCGATGACGTCATAGTGCTCGAAGCTCGGACAGTGGGAAACGCTTCGCAAAGCCGAGGCTTTTGATAATTTTTTTTCGGCATCGAATGAAAAATTGTCCGCACACTTGCTGCGAGTTTCGTTCCTCTCGCTTGTTTCCTCTCGACGCCCAGCACTCCTTCGGGTGTCGTGCACACGCGCTGTGCGGTCCTATCCCCCTGTGACCAAAGAGGATGTCGTGCATCGTGCGGATGCGTCCTTGTCTTCTCATTATGCTCGTCACATCTTTGATACCAGGCGGATCTTCGCTCGCACCGTTGACGGCTCGCCGGCAGGGCGTCAATTTCGAGATGACAACACACCCGCGTCCCTCGGGGCGTGACGACGGCACTCCTCTGGAGAAGTTCCGCGTCGACCTCGACGACCCTCCGCATGAGCGTTGGAAATCTGTCATGAAGGCGAACAGGGAAGGTGCCCGTGCGACGATGTCTTATTTATTCTCCAGTCTTCCTGAGACCGTGCACTCAGAGGTAGACGTGCTCATCTCGAACGCCGAGGCACGGCTTCCCGCGTGGGCGAGAGACGAGATGCTCGGCGTCGCCGACGCTCTGAACGTCACTTTCGGTGACGTGGTTATCGTGAACCTTTTTTTCGAAATCACGCCGTTCTGCACCTCCATCGTTTCCCAGAGTGCGGCTTCCAGTTTGATCTATCACGCGAGGAATATGGACTTCGGGCTAGCCATGCCACAGTTGTCCGCAAGTCTTCGAGACATTGCCATCGACGTCGAGTTCTGGAACTCGGGCAAACTCGCGTTTTCGGCGACGACTTTCGCGGGGTACGTGGGCGTTGCTACTGGCATGCGCGCCGGAGCTTTCTCAGTGACCGCTAATGAGCGCGAAATGACTGGCTCGATTCCTGTTCCGAACATGTTCAAGAGCCTCATAAATCTCGTGAATGTTTTGATGACGACTGACGCGTATCCGGTGACGTGGGCGGTGCGAGAGTTGCTGGAAAAAGAGGATTCTGACTTTGACCATGCGGTTTCCTCGCTGGGAGCTCAAAAGTTTGCGACGCAGATGTATCTCACCGTTGGCGGCGTCTCTGCGGGAGAGGGTGTAGTGCTTACGCGAGGTCGGAACGAATTGCTCGATACTTGGAGAATTAACGCTGACGACGGGGAGTGGTTTCTGGTGCAGACCAACTACGATCACTGGATCCCCATGCCGCCGTGGGATAACCGGAAGGCGCCGGCGGAAAAGGCAATTTTGGAGCTTGGCGCAGAGGAGATTTCCCCTGCGACGATTTACAAGCGAGTCCTTTCCCGAGATCCCGTGCTGAATCAACTCACAGTTTACTCCACCACCATGTCGTGCTCGGAAGGGACGTACGCGTCACGCGTCAGAGATTGTCCGAAATGCTCACCGTTCCGGTGACCCATTAAATCGTTGTAATGCTAGCTCTAGCTAAATAGTTTAGTCTCTCAAGTCTTGCTCCCTACTTTGATGCCCGAACTCGTACGCCACCCAAACCATGGCGACGGCGAGGAATAACGGCGCACCATAAATCGCTTTCGCTCCCGCAAAGTCGTAGAGTATGCCTCCACAGTCAGCGACATAGATGGGCTGGCATTCAGGCAACGCAGGACTTCCAGAAACGGGGTCCGCGGGTTTCGGACCACGAAGTGACTCATCATACGCGTCGTTTTCTGCGTCGTACCCGCAGCCTGGCAGAGGGTTGAGATTCGCGTCCGTCGGAATGCGAACACCGTACAGGCCGCCTTCGGGAGGTCTTAACTCGTTGTAGATGAAACTGTCTCCGTATCCTGGGTGACAAACGCAGGTTCCGTTGACACAGATGCCGCGATCATTACACGTCGTCTCCTTCTTAGCTGAAGGGTTGGCCGGGCAGACCGGAATGGAGCAGTCAAGTCCAGTGTACGCGGCGCGGCCGTCGACGGTGAAGCACTCGCACCGTCCGTAACCAAGAGCGTTGGTGCGATAGTTGTCGCACACCCCGTTGCCGTTGCAGTCGTTCAGGCAGTCGTACTCACGACAGGAAGGTCCAGAAGCAGGGAACTCACATTCACACTGACCAGTGTACCCGTTGCACGTCCCGCGGTTGTTGCACTGATTGCACACCTGCCTATGCCCGAGGTAATCGAATACACAGATATCTGCCGGACAAGAGACATTCGAACAGTCCAGGCCCGTGAAACCTTGGTCGCAAACGCAGAAGTTGTATTCGCACACGCCGCGTCGAGAGCAATCTTTCGGGCACGACGTGGGAAAGTACTGCCATAAATCGTCTAGTTCTTCGTAGCAGTACTTTTCACCATATTCGCTCGGGGTTTGAATCCAAAGATCCGGGTTGGTGCTCAAGATCGGGTTCCCGAAATCATCAAGATCAATCGCACGCACCGTGATCCTCCCGTCACCAGTCATGTCATATTGTGTATCCCACTGTCGGTCGATGTTGTTGATTCTATCGAAGTTTGACTCGACTTTACTCTTCGTCGCATCGATATAATTTTCGCCTTTCAAGCATCCATGCCCGCCGTATATCAACGCACGTCCAGCTTGGTCCGTCGTTCCGGTGCGAAGCTGACTGGAATGGCCCACCGGGACCATGACGGCTCTGTACCGCCGCGACGGGAACTCGCCCTCGCCCTCAACCTTGATCCACGTGTCGCCAGAGATGTTATAATACCACAAGTCTCCAATCTCGTCGTTCCAGGTGTATCCGCCGTAGACCAGCATGACCACTTGCGACCCTTTGATGCTTATGGCTGCCGCATGTCCAAAGCGCGGCGATGGTCGGATAGGATACCTGGGATGTGGCTTTAGCTCTTCCCAGGTGTTAAAAGTGATGTTGTATTTCCAGAAGTCGTTCATGTAATACTTTGTGTTGAGGCTTGGATAGTCGGTAGATATGCCGGTCGGGTAAATTCCCACAAAGTTGGTCGTGCCGCCATACGCATAACCGCCAAAAAGGTACAAAGCCTCGCCATGAGCTGCGAGTGACGGACTGTGCCTGCCGCGTGGTCCAAAAATGTCTCTCTCTGCGGTTCCGTCAACCTCCGATTCGTTTTTGCACGTCACGCAGAAGGGCTTGAGGTGTGACCACTCTCTCTCCGTGACGTTGTACGACCACAAGTCATCGAAATACAAAGGATCGTTTGGATCGTACTTATTCCTGTCGTCGTAAATTTCATGCGCTATCCTTGGTTGACCCGGAAGAGGTGGGGTCAAGCGCTGTCCGTGCCCACCGAACAAGAAAACGACGTCCTCGTAGTCAACCATGGCGTGCTTCCATCGTCGAGCGGGCACCGTCTTGGTGAAGTTAGTGATCTTAACCCACTTACTTCGCGGGATGTTGTAATGCCACAGATCATCACAGTAATCCACGCAGTCTATGCTGTAGCCGCCAAACATCACCAGGGTATCTCGTTCTCCCGTGAGCCTGTTTAAAACCAAGGCAACCTGATGCTCATGGCGTCCACTGGGTAACTCGCGCGCCGGTCGGTTCACGCCGTTTTCGAGGTTAGGCTCAGCGTACGGTCGCAGTCCAGTCCAGTCAAAGCAGGTGGTGTGATACTCGCACGTCGCACCAAACTTGCGAGATGTCACTGTGAGTGCTTCCCATTCCGCTCGATTGTCTTCAGAGCACTGGATAAATGTGCCATCGTCAGCTTTGATATACCTGTGCCCTTCTTCGCTATTCGCGCGCTCGCTCGCGCACACAGCACATTCCTCACACACCAGCTCGTTCGGGTTGTAAGCGGTCCAGTTTCCAGTGTTCCAGTCGTAGAGCCACATGTCGTTGAGGTAATCTCCGTTCGGCACGCGCACCTTGCCGCCGAATATTAACATGCGCGACTCGTCGGTGACCACGGCGGTGTGTCCGCTTCGGCCGGGAGGGCCGAAGTCACCGTGAAAACCGCGATCACCGCGGGGCAACATCTTGGCGAACACGTTGGACGCCTCGACCGTCGCCGTACGCTCCACAGGTCCGCCTGGAAGGAAGAACGCGATGAACACAACTGTAAGCCATCGTTGTAAAATCCCTGATGACACGCGCGCTCTCCTCATGGCGGAACCTTCTTGATCCCGCACCCCACCCCGGGAGGTGCGCGATGTCAACTCTGTTTCGTTTGAACAGATTTTGGCGCCCGAAGTATGCCCACACGACGTAAAGTACCGAGACTCTCGTTAGCGTCCTCCCACTCGTCGCGGCGGCCTTGGCCGCTCGTCGAGCCGATGGTGCAGCTCGAGGCGAATCACGATGACGGGTCGGATAATACCGATCCGACATATCCTTGCAGCGCATTGAGATCTCTGGCTGAGCTGATCGAGCCGGCTGCCGTCTTGGTGTCGTCGACTGTGCGCGGAGATCCCGCGTTAGCGCTTGTCGCCGATCCCACCGCCGCGGGGTCTGCTTCCCAAGCCGCTGCCTTAGCCTCCGAACGCCTCGAGCGCATGGCATCGACGCTCGAAACGCTTCCTTTGATACAAAGGTACCCACCTAGGCGATATCACGATGCCCGACCGAGGAACACCTTGAGTAAGTCGTCGCCAGAGGTGCGGACCCCTCCGCCGACGACGTCGCGAAAGCCGCTAATAATCGAAATCGTGGACGAAGATGTGACCCCCTCGGCACCAGAAGGTGAGAAAGCCGCGCAACCAGCGACGTCCACGAGTGGTCGGGAGGGTGAATACCTCAGCATTGCATCTGTAGCAGCACTCGCCGCCGCGGCGTACGTTTCCGGCGCTGAACTTCACGGTGTCGATGCTTTGCCAGGATGGAGTTCGCCATCCGCCGCAGCCGCTGCGCGTGCGCTGCTTCAACGTGCGTTTGGATCAGAGACTGAACGCGCCACGAGTGACACGCTCGACGAACGAGCTCGCGAAAACTTGGCGCGATGCTTGGGCGAATCTGCACCAGTTCTAGCACACTGCCTTGCCTGCGCGCCCGAACCGCGTTGGGGTATAGAGCCTGAAGAGGATGATCGCCGCGAGCCGCGCCCGCCGGCGCCCGAGCTTCCCCCGGAGCTCGCGGAAGCGGCGCAACCGGCGTCAGCTGAATCTGCGCTCGTCGCTGTCACGCGGCTTCGACGGCTCATCGAGATGGCGGGATACCCTTGGATTGGTCGCATTGAAGGTGTTGTTTCCCGTGTCGTGCCCTGTGTGCTTCGAGCGATGGATCATAAAAACGTTTCAGTGCGCCGAGAGGGCTGCGCTGCTCTCGTTGCTTTCGTCGCTTCCGTCACTCGTACCGAGTTGCGGTGGCACGGCGCTGCTCTTCTGGACGCTGCGGCATCCACGCTCTCAGCGTCCACGCCAGAGGTCTTTGGGGCAGCCGTGGCGGCTCATGTGAGATCTGCGCTCGCAGTGTGCTCCGACGATACACGCGACCCTGGGCTCATGACGGCGTTTACTGCCGTCCTTGACGCAGCCAACTCGCGCGGACACGAGCCCGAGGTTGCGGCGGCGTGGGTCGCGGAGGTGCCGCCTTTGATTGCCGCGCTGAAGCTCTCGGTTGCTTCACATCTTGATAGACTGTTTCCGCCACTCCTGAGCTGGCTTCACGCACGCGATGATGCCGTCGCATGCGGAGCGGCCTCTTGCCTCGAACTGGCATGTAGAATGACGTGGCCGCGCGTTCCCGGCCGCGCGGCGTCGCTGTGGCCAGACGTAGCGCGTGCGTACGCCGAAGCAGACGCGCGCGACGTCGCAGACGAATTTCGGACCGAGCTCGAACGACTCGCAGCAGTGTTGCAGCTCGCCGCCGGAAGTGCGTTCGAGGCGGTTTGGAATCGTTCGAAGAATGAGCCCGTGCCTGTCGAGCTTGAGCCGCTGATTGCGTACCTCGAGAGCCTGCCGGCGCGGGAAGAGCGAGCCGAATGGACGGTTCCTTTGTAAACGTAGCTATTTGTTACGTAGAAAGTAGTAGACTTTCTATTACGTATTGTTCTAAGAGGAATCTTCGACCACCGCTCGCTCCGGAAGCACGACAGCCGTCAAAGGTCTGTCCTCGTGACCAGCGCAGCCATCGACGATGATCCTGTTTTTCTCCAGCTTCACGAACCCGTGGTGGCCGCTCACGGCGAGAACGTTTTCCGGTAACTCGGGATGCACAGGTAAAACGTTCGCGCGACCTTGCAAGCCCTCCACCCACTGCGCGGTTTCAACCTTCGTTCTCAGCGCCACGAGCTGTTCGTTCAAGGGAACGTCGGACTCGAGCCCGGCGTGGATAGCGATGAGAGCATCGACTTTCGGGTTCTCGTCATCGCTCACGCCGTCGATTTCCACCATGAACTCCATCGACGCCAGAAGCGCTTTGTGTTTTTCTGGCAGTGCCGCGAGTAGGCCGTCCCTGTCTCCATGGTTGACGCCGTACGAACTAAAAGTGCGCTCGGACTCGAACGCGTTTGCCGAATCCTCCGCCGATCCTCCCCAACGACGCCCTTGCAGATGCATATTTACATGCGTATCACCGCGATCATCTCGCCACAGAGGTGGTTCCGGGCGTCGACTGTTTGTCCAGTCATCCGCAGCGACGCCACCCACCGTCGCGCGAACAAAGCAACCCATCGCGAAGTCGTGATTTCCCGCAAGCACTCGCACATCCATCACGGGATGCTTCTCCGGGAGTTCCGACGCTATGAAGTCAAAAACGCCTTTCGTATCAGGTCCGCGGTCGCATAGGTCTCCGAGGAACACCACTGTCGCCTTGTCGAAGCGTTCACTTCCGAGAGTGGTTCGGAGGTTACGAAACAGACGGCGAAGTTTCGCTGCGTGTCCGTGGACATCCCCAACCAACACGATGGTCCGAGCCGCCTCCTTCTTCCCGCGCATCGCCGCACGAACGACTGCGGAGTCGGGCCGCGACGTCGATGCGGGGGCGAAACCCGCAAACAGTATCGACATCCGGAGGCGACACTGAGAGTGCCGCTTTGGTCCTTGTTCCGTGGTACTTCGTCGCGTGCTCCGAAAAGCGAGCCAGTTTTTTAGAAGAAAGTTTCGCGAACTTCGGATCGGATCTCAAAGCAAAGTGCACACACGACCGCGCAGCGCAGGGTTGCGTCGACATGCGGAAAACGTTACGATCGTGCACTAGGCATCGCTCCACGCTCCGCTGCTTGCAACAAGTCAAGTCAACCTCGGAGTGAAGGCTGTTGGTTTCGGTCGAGCAACATGGGTGGTGTCTACGCTCCTCATGTGGAGCTTGCTGCAGCCGTTGTCGCCGTCACCTTCGTTCCTTTGACTCACGGCGTGGCCGGGCACTTGCTGCACCGAGACGCGCAGAATTCTTGGCGCTTCTGGGCGCCACCTTTCTTCACCGGGGGACCACGGTTCATGACGTTTCAGGGG
>MDSV01151190.1_pt1 | contig 11200 bp, 7 predicted proteins | sample 810851 | NCBI WGS metagenome assembly MDSV01 (sample SAMN05326640, study PRJNA326480) | marine metagenome | isolation source: seawater | place: Atlantic Ocean: North East | collected 2012 | reverse complement strand
TTTTCTAAACCAGTATTTTGGATTTTCTAGTTTATCTTTTTTATCAGTTATTATTTCAATATTATTACTTCTATTTACTGGATTTATATTTTTTAAAAGATTAGAAAAAAATGATGAGGTGTTATCAAAGTTTAACAGGGCTTTTTTATTTACATACAGATCTGGATCATAGAATTCAATTATATTTTGTTCAGGAATAGAAAGGTTTGTATTAAAAGATTCGTCTGTCGAAACATTCTTATATTTATATATAAGAAGTTCTATTTTGTATTGATTAAGGTCATCAGATATTGAATTTATTGAATAGAAACTAATAGATACATAAAAGATAAATTTATAATATTTCATTTAATAAATTATGTACTATTTTTCTTCTGTCAATCAACTCAAACTTATTATGCGTGTAAATTAATTTATTATCTTTAGATATTGAGCAATTTTGATCATTGTTTGTTAAATCAATTATTTTTTTAAATAATTTATTATTTATGCGTTTACTAAGAGATATTGTTGTTTTTTTCTCACTAGATTTTATTGACTCTATACCCGAACCATTAATCTTTAAGATAATGGTTTTGTTATCCAAAAGATTTTTTGTCTCTTGTGGCATTTTTCCACATCTATCATTAAGACTATTCTTTACTTTATTCAGCTCTTCAAGATTTGATGATTTATTAATTTTTCTGTAAATTTTAAGTCTCTCAACTGGAGAGGGAAGATAGGATTCATTAATATATGATGAATCATTAAAGTTAACTTCAATTTCAGATTCTTTTTTACTAGTGACAATATTTAAAGATTCTTTAAGCATTGATAAATATAAACTTAAGCCAACACTATCAACATGACCGCTTTGTTTTTCACCTAACATCTCGCCACCACCTCGTATTTCTAAATCCTCCTGAGCAATAAAATACCCTTCACCCAAATTGGAGTATCTAACAACAGAATCAAGTCTATTTTTTGCTATTTTTGGAATTTCCATTGTTGGTATCATAAAGTAGCAATATCCTTGTTTTTCTGATCTTCCAACTCTCCCTCTTAGTTGATGTAACTGTGCAAGTCCAAAATTATGTGAGTCAATTATTATCATTGTATTTGCATTTGAAATGTCCAAACCCATTTCAACAATTGTTGTACATATAAGCCCATCAACATTACCATTTCTAAAATCTAACATCACTCTTGATATATCTTTTTTATTTAATTTTCCATGACCAATTGAAATTTTAAAATCTGGCAACAATTCATTTATTTCTCTTTTTAATGTCTCCATTTTATTTATATTATTTTGGACAATAAAACATTGACCATTCCTATTCCTTTCTCTTATTAACGCCTCTTTAATTAACTGTTTTGTCTGAACTTTTAAAAATGATTTAACACTCACTCGATTAGAAGGGGGTGAATTAATAAATGAAAAATCTTTTAAGCCTGCAAATACCATGCTCATTGTTCTAGGTATGGGAGTTGCTGATAAATATAAAATGTGAATATTGGATTGTTTATCTTTTATGTAGTTTTTTTGTTTTATTCCAAATTTATGCTCTTCATCAATAATCAACAATCCTGTATTCTCAAAATTAATATTATTATTAAAAATAATATGTGTTGTTATAAGAATATCTACTTTCTTACTATTAAACTCTGTAATAGTTTTATCATTTAATTTTTTACCTTCGTTCCTATTTATTTTATTTATTATTACTGGATGTTTTGCAAATCTATCTTTAAAGGTTATAAAGTGTTGCTCACATAGTATAGTGCTTGGAGTAATAATTATTACTTGTTTGCCTGAAAACACTGATATATATGATGCCTGCATTGCCACTTCAGTTTTACCAAATCCAACATCTCCACATAGCACTCTATTCATTGGCTTTAACAAACTCAAATCATGTCTAATTTGGTTGAACGAATTAGTTTGATCAATGGTCTCAGTATATGGAAAATCATCTTTAAAAATATTTAAATTTTTATCATCAACCTTTAAAACAAAAGAATTAGATTTATTTCTTCTTGATTCAATATCAAGTATGTCAGCTGCATGATCAATTGATCTTTCAAAAGCTTTTCGTTTCTTAGTTTTCCATTTTGTTGATGATAGTGAATCTAATTTAATATTCTGATTTAAATCGTTTTTATGATAACCGGATAATTTATTTACATTTCTTAGAGGTACATAAAGATTTTCATTTTTATCATACTTTATTTTTAAATATTCATTTTCTATTGTATTAGTTGTAACGATTTCGAGACCATCAAACAAGCCTAGTCCATAATCTTCATGTATTACTAGATCATTTTTATAAAAAGATTCAAAATCAGAATTAAATAATTCTCTATTAACATTAACTCCATCGTCTTCATTAATTTCCTGATAATCATTACTTAATACATTTTTATGAAAAATATATATATCATAACTTTCTAAATAAGTAGGTCTTACAAAATTTCCAATCATAAAATTTACGCCATCTTCGCACTCATCAAGTGATTGGATTAATTTAATTTGAGTGAAGTTATTTATATAATTTTCAAGTTCATTCTGATGTGAAAATAAAAGAACGACCTTTTTTTTATTTAAAAAACCTTTATTAACCTCATTAACAAGATCATTAAAATTATTTATATTTAATTTACTTTCTGTTTTATCAATTTTTTTTACTTTTTCAATAAATAATAAAATATTCTTTGAATCAAAAAATAAATCATTTGGTTTGATTAGTGGTCTTTGTATATCTTCAAGTTCATCTTCATATCTTTGAGAAATAAAATTATTAAATGTACTAATTTCTTCATCTAAATCATCTGATCTAACAAACTTGTAGTCACTAAGAAGGGATGTTAGATCTGATGTACCATTAAAAAAGAAAGGTAGATAGACTTCAATTCCCTCAGGCATTTTATTGTTGTTAATCAATTGAAATAACTCACAATATCTTTCATCAGAATCCTGAAAGTAGTCTCTCCATTTTGATTTAAAAAGATTAACCGAATCAATATTCAATGGAATAAGATCTCCTTTAGATAAAGAAAATTTTTTAATTTCGCTATTTGATAATTGCGATTCGACATCAAACAACCTAATTGATTCAATATTGTTATCAAATATTTCAATTCTTAAAGGATTCTTATACAAAGGCGAATAGATATCTATGATTCCTCCTCTTACTGAATATTGATTAATTTTTTCAACATTTGAAATTTTTTGGTACCCCATTTTTATTACAATATTTGTTAATTCATCAATTGATATTCTTGTATTGGTATCAAAGGAACCCGATGACTTAAAATATTCAATGCTTGGAAATCTTTCGAATAGATTTTTTACAGATGTTATTATTATATTTTTACTATCATTCTCTTTGTTGAGTATGGCAAATCTTTTCTTAGTGATTTTGTTTGGTATGGAAAAATGATCATAGGGTAGTATTTCACTCTCTGGAAACCATAAAACTTCTTCAGGCTTTAAAAAATATTTAAGTTCATTTAATAATAACTTAGACTCTGAATCATTTTTTGTAATAAAACAAATAGATTTTTTGCTTGCATTGTAAAATTCACTTAATAGATATGCTAAGTTTTGACTCATATAAGGTTTATTTTTCGACATTTATTTGTGTATAATGAGGCCTTTATTCTAACAACCAAATTAAATTATTAAAGATATTATGGATATAAATTTTACAAAAGAAGATATAGATTTTAGAAATGAAGTAAGAGAGTGGTTGGCTAACGACTACCCAAAACATGTTAAAGAAAAAACGGATAATGGCTTGGCTATTACTAAGCAGGACATGACTGACTTTCATAAAGCAGTTTCAAAAAAAGGATGGATGGGATACAACTGGCCTGAAGAATATGGTGGAACTGGCTGGTCTGCAACACAACTATATATTTTTAATCAAGAATTTGGATTAGCTGGATGTCCGCCTCTACTTGCTTTTGGAGTTAGTATGGTAGCTCCAGTAATCTGGACATTTGGAAATGAAGAACAAAAACAAAGATTTCTCCCAGATATCCTAGATTTTAATACATGGTGGTGCCAAGGATATTCTGAGCCCGGATCAGGTTCTGATCTTGCATCATTAAAAACAAAGGCTGTAAGAAGAAATGATCTTGACGAAGATTACTATATTGTTAATGGTGCGAAAACATGGACTACACTTGCTCAAAACGCAGATTGGATCTTTTGTCTTGTCAGAACGGATAATACTGGTAAAAAACAAGAGGGAATTTCCTTTTTACTCATCGATATGAAATCACCTGGTATAGAAGTTAAACCAATAATTACAATAGATGGAGATCATGAAGTTAATTCAGTCTTTTTTACAGATGTTAAAGTTCCTGCAGAGAATTTGATTGGTGAAGAAGGTAAAGGATGGACATATGCTAAATTCTTATTAGCACATGAAAGATTTGGAATTGCTTCTGTAGGAGCATCTATGAGGCAATTAAACCGCCTTAAAGATATTGTTGCAGATCTTGATAATGATGATTTAAAAAAGAAAGTAAGTGAATTAGAGATATCACTTTCAGCTTTAGAGATTACAGAACTTAGATTGCTTTCAGCATTGGAAAACGGTGGGAGTCCAGGAGCTGAGTCGTCAATATTAAAAATTAAAGGAACAGAAATGCAGCAACAACTCACTGAACTTTTTGTAGAAGCTTCTGGTGAATATGCATTGATGTATCCAGGACCAGATGGTTATGAAAATAATGATAAGCCTGCTGGACCAGATTATGCTGCTGAGAGTTTGTCTAAATTCCTAAATATGAGAAAAACTTCTATTTATGGTGGTAGCAATGAGATTCAGAAGAACATTATTTCTAAATTTGTTCTAGGAGTTTAAAATCGATCTCAATTATAACGAAGAGCAAATAATGCTCAGAGAGCAGATTCAAAAATTCTGTGAATCTGAGTATGATTTTTACAAAAGAGAAGAAATTATCAAGTCTGATGATGATTATGATGCTAAAGTTTGGAGTCTTTTTGCAGAACAAGGATGGTTATCTATGCCTTTTTCTGAAGAGTCAGGTGGTTTTGGTTTTGGTGCAATTGAATTGTCTATTCTATTTGAGGAATTTGGAAAAGCTTTAGTTATTGAACCCTATCTCTCTTCTGTAGTTTTATCTGGAACGCTTATAGATAAATCAAATTATTCTGAAAAAAACTCCTTAATTGAAAGTATTTGTTCTGGAGAGCTACAAATTTCACTTGCATATGCTGAAGCTAACAAGAATTATGATTATCTTAATTTAAATTCAAGTATAGAAAATAATCTTTTGAATGGAACAAAAACACTTGTTTTAAATGGATCTAATGCCTCGAAACTCCTAGTTACTTGTAAAAAAGATGAATTATTATCAATTGTTATTGTTGATAGTGATGCAAAAGGAATATCAATTAATTCCTTTCCAACAATTGATGGTCAATCATGTTCTGAAATATCGTTTGAAAATGTTAGTAGTGATGATTTATCTGTAATAGCTCAGGGTGATGAAGCAGTCGACTTGTTAAATGACACGATTAATCTTGCAACATTATGTGTCAGTGCTGAAGCAATTGGCTGTATGGAGTCCTGCTATTTAAAAACTGTAGAATATACCAAAGGAAGAGAACAATTTGGTCAACCCATATCAAATTTTCAAGTTTTACAACATAGAATGGTAGATATGTTTATTGAAAGTGAGCTTGCAAAGTCATTACTATTTAAAGCAATGTTAGAGGTTGATACTAACTCTGATGATAAATTTAAACATGTATCTGCACTAAAATCACAAATTGGTAGAACTGGAAAATTTTCAGCTCAGCAAGCTGTTCAACTTCACGGCGGCATGGGGGTTAGCGAGGAGATGATGATTGGTCATTACTTAAAGAAAATGGTCTATATTGATGCTTTATTTGGTAACTCAGACTACCATTCTAAAAAGTTTGCATCTTAGTTTAATTTAGAAATTTTCATAAAACATTTATAATATACAAATGAGTGATAACAGAGATATAAACTTTCAATCCACTCAACGACAAAAAAGGATCCTTCCAGAGGATTCTTTTGGTGACTGGAAGTGGAGAGAAGCTCTTGCTGAACTTATGGTGCCTTTAATTGGATCCTTATATCGTGATGGCGTAAATATTATGATATATGGTAAATCTCTTGTGAATGAATCTCCTGTTGCAATAATGAAGGCCCACAGATTTGCACGTCAAGCTGATTCAAATGAACTAAGCGAATCTGAAACATATCCAATGATTGAATATTTATCTACTTTAAAGTTGATTGATTGTGAAATTGATATTGGAGAAATTGCTGTTAAATGCCCATTCTTTAATGAAATTAAAAGTGATACTTCTAAAATACCGGAATATCTAAATGTAGAACTTGAATCAGTCATAAATAAGAAGTCAAAAAGACCTGATAATCCCGAGAGTATTGTCTTATATGGCTTTGGAAGAATTGGTAGATTGCTAGCAAGAATGATGACACAAACCACTGGACCTGGAAACTATTACATCTTACGTGCTATTGTTATTAGAAAAGCTTCTGAGGATGATATCTACAAAAGAGCTAGCCTATTATCAAGAGATTCAGTTCATGGTTCTTTTGATGGAACAGTTAGAGTAGATGAAGAAAATTCATCGTTAGTTGTAAATGGTAATCCTATTAAAATTATATATGCCAATAATCCATCAGAAGTATCATACAAAGATTATGAAATAAATGAACCAATTGTTATAGATAATACTGGTGTCTGGCGTGACGAATCCTCATTATCCAAGCATCTAGATTCTGGAGCTAGTAAGGTAATTCTAACCGCACCAGCAAAAGGTGCTATAAAAAATATTGTTTACGGTATTAATGATGAAGAGATTGTTGATGATGATAAAATTTTATCTGCAGCATCTTGCACAACCAATGCCATAGTTCCTGTGCTTAAAAGTGTTAACGATAAATACACCATTGAAAGTGGTCATGTCGAAACTATTCATTCTTATACAAACGATCAAAATTTAATTGATAATTTTCATAAAGGTGACAGAAGAGGAAGGGGGGCGCCTCTGAATATGGTAATTACAACAACTGGCGCTGTTAAAGCGGTATCAAAAGCACTTCCAGAGCTTGATGGAAAATTAACTGGTAACGCAATCCGAGTTCCTACCCCTAATGTAAGTTTGGCTTTATTATCATTGACCCTCGCTAATGTGACCACAAAAGAAGAAATTAATGATTTTTTAAGATCAGAGGCATTTCATTCAAAATATCGTGAAATTATTGGATTTGTTAATTCATCAGAAATTGTTTCAACTGATTTTTACTCAAGTCCTTTTGCTACAGTAATTGACTCTAATGCAACTATTGTAAATGGAAATAGAATTACCCTTTATTGTTGGTATGATAATGAGTACGGATATACTAAACAGGTCGTGGGTTTAACAAAGAAAGTTGCAAAAATTAACCTACCAAGATTACCTATAGCAATTGCTTAAAAACATAGAATCTATGCGACTTTAGCCTTATAATTCTATTGTTTTTTATTGTTTAATTATAATTTACATAAGCCACACTAAAAAAAGTGATAAACATTTCAAAAGGATTAGATTTACCTATTTCTGGAAAACCAGATTTAAACATTGCTGATACACCAAATGTGTCATCAGTATCATTATTGTCTAATGATTTTATTGGTATGAAGCCAACGATGCTGGTTCGTGAAGGAGATGAGGTTAAAGTTGGAACAAAGCTATTTGAAGATAAAAAAAATGAAGGCATATTTTTTACATCACCGGCAGGAGGGGAAATAAAATCGATCAATAGAGGTGATAAACGTAAGTTTTTATCTGTTGAAATAGAGATCAGTCAAAATGAACAATTTATTGAATATGAATTTGAAGACTCTATCGATAGTACAAAAAATAATTTAATTTCTTCTGGGCTATGGAATGCATTCAGAACAAGACCATTCAACAGGACACCAGCTATAAATGATAAACCTAATGCAATATTTATAAACTGTTGTGATACTAATCCACTATCTGCTGACCCGTTAAATATTATAAATTTTGATAAAGACTATTTTGATGATGGTTTAAAGCTAATAACAAAACTTTTCGACTGTAATATTCATCTTTGTTATCAGTCTGATGATTTTGAATGCACAAACCCTCAAATTATTTATCATCAATTCTGCGGTCCCCATCCATCTGGGTTAAGTAGTACGCATATTTCAAATATTTACCCAGTCAACCTTGAAAGAATGGTTTGGACAATTGGATATCAAGATATCATTTCAATTGGATACTTATTTGCTAACAATTCTTTAAGAACATATAAATATATTAGTTTGGCAGGACCGTCCGTATATGAGCCGTCTTTATTGAAAGTAAGAGTTGGTGGAAACATAGATGATATTACTGCAGGTAAAATTGAACCGAATTCAAGAATTATATCAGGGTCTGTTCTCCATGGTCATTCAGCAGAGGGTGTAATGAATTATCTTGGATTTTATGATTCACAAATTTCGGCAATCCCGGATGAAGTTAATGAAATTTTTCTGAATTGGTTGATGCCTGGAACTAGTTTACATTCCAAACTTAATGTTTTCTTGTCTTCATTTGTTAAACCAAAAAACTTCACATTTAATACATCGATTGGTGGTGGTGATAGGGCTATTGTTCCAATTTCTTCATACGAAGAAGTAATTCCTATGAATATACTTGTAACTCAACTGCTAAAGGCTTTAGTTGTTGCTGATACGGAAATGGCTATAGATTTGGGAATGTTAGAGCTCGTTCCTGAGGATTTAGCACTTTGTTCATACGTATGCCCAAGTAAGTACGATTATTCGTCAATTTTATTAGATAATTTAAATAAAGTTTATCAAGAGTTATGAAAGCTGTAAGAAAATACTTAAATAACGTAAAACCAAGTTTTGTTGGTAATGGTAAATACTCAAATTGGTTTCCCTTATTTGATGCTATCGAAAACTTAATATTTTCATATGGCAAGAGAACTAAAAATCCCATTCACGTTAGGGATGCCGTTGATATACAAAAAGTAATGGTTACAGTTTGGCTAGCTACTTTTCCAGCCATGTTTTTTGGAATGTATAACTTAGGTGCAAATTCTTTAGAATATTTAGATTCAATTAATGTACAAAATACAGGCGATTGGCATCACTATCTAGTAAGCATAGTTGGTTATGACTCCAATAGTTTTTTAGCTAAATTCTGGTTTGGTGCTTCCTATTTTCTTCCAATATATATTGTTGTATTTGTTGTAGGAATTGCTTGGGAAACACTTTTTGCTATTGTACGAAAACATGAAATAAATGAGGGTGCATTTGTGTCAACGGTTCTTTTTTCTTTGAGCTGTCCACCTGATATTCCTCTTTGGCAAGCTGCAATGGGAATATCATTTGGATTAGTTATTGGTAAAGAAATATTTGGTGGAACTGGTAAAAACTTCCTGAATCCAGCCTTAACAGGAAGAGCTTTTTTATACTTTGCTTATCCTGCTCAAATATCAGGTGATAAAGTGTGGGTTGCAGGTATATCAGATTATAATATTATTCCTGAAGGTTATAGTGGCGCTACTGCATTGGGTGTTGCTGCTGAAAATGGTATGGCAGCACTCACAAATTCATACACATGGTTTGATGCCTTCTTTGGAAATATTCCTGGTTCTGTTGGAGAGACATCAATCATAGCTATTCTCATTGGATTGGTTATTCTCCTTATTACTAAAGTAGCGTCATATAGAATAATTTTAGGTACTCTGATAGGTATGATAATTATGTCTTCTATATTAAATATAGTTGGTTCTGATACAAATCCAATGTTTTATATTCCATGGTACTGGCATGCAGTAATAGGTAGTTTTGCGTTTGGTCTTGTATTTATGGCTACTGAGCCTGTTTCTGGATCAGGAACTAATACTGGAAGATGGATTTATGGTATTGTTATTGGCGTAACTGTAATTTTAATTAGAGTTATAAATCCTGCGTTTCCCGAAGGAATGATGTTAGCAATATTATTTGCTAATCTTTTGGCACCAGTCATTGATCATATGGTTGTTATGTCAAATATTAAAAAAAGAAAGGCTGTATTTAATGAATGAATCAGTATTAAAAACAATTTCTGTTGCTTTTGCAGTTTGTCTTATATGTTCATTGGTTGTCTCGGTATCTGCTGTCAGTCTAAGAGACCTTCAAACAGAAAATAAATTAAATGATAAAAGATTAAAAATTCTTCAAGTTGCTGATATTTATGACCCTAATAGGTCTATTGGAGATCAATTTAATGAATTAGAATCAAAGTTTGTTGATTTTGATTCTGGAATGATGATGGATGACTATAAAGACTTTTCTATTGATGATTACGATCAAATAGCTGCTACAAAAGATCCTGACTTATCAAGACAGATACCTGCCTCAGATGATATTGCTATCATTAAAAATAGAGAAAATGTTGGTAAAGTTTATATATTAAGAGATAACTTCAATAAAATTGATAAATTAATTCTTCCTATTAGGGGATATGGTCTATGGGGTACCCTATATGGATATATCTCAATTGAAGATGATTTTAATACCGTTTCTGGAATTGAATTTTATGAACATAAAGAGACTCCTGGTTTGGGTGCAGAAGTTGATAACATAAAATGGAAAAAATCTTGGAAAGGAAAAAAAATTTATGAAAGTCAGGATGTTGCACTTGCTGTAATTAAAGGAAAGGTAGAAAAGGATGATATGAAATCAAGTTATAAAATCGATGGCTTGTCTGGAGCAACAATAACAAGCAGAGGTGTAACAAATATGGTTTCCTATTGGTTTGGAAGCTCTGGTTATTCTAATTTATTAAGAAACTTGAACTATGAATCTTAAAAAATACCAAGAAGTTGTTGTCAAACCATTAATTGATGAAAATCCAATTACTTTACAAATCTTAGGTATTTGCTCAGCTTTGGCAGTTACTAATAATTTATCTGTAACTATGGTAATGTGCATTGCTGTTATTAGCGTAATTTCATTTTCGAATCTTTTTATATCATTAATAAGAAATTATATTCCAACAAGTATTCGTATAATTGTTCAAATGACAATCATTGCATCGCTTGTTATTGTGGTTGACGAATTACTTAAAGCTTATGATTATGAGACATCAAAAAAGTTATCAGTTTTTGTAGGTTTGATAATT
>MDSV01126483.1_pt1 | contig 11200 bp, 13 predicted proteins | sample 810851 | NCBI WGS metagenome assembly MDSV01 (sample SAMN05326640, study PRJNA326480) | marine metagenome | isolation source: seawater | place: Atlantic Ocean: North East | collected 2012 | reverse complement strand
CAACTCCTACATGTTTAAGAAATCATGCATTTATTCAAGAAACAATGGCAGGGGGTGGACCAATTCATATGGTGACTACTGAAGCTTTTCAAGATCCTCATTTAGAAACTGTTGGATGGGAAAATTTTTTAGGTATGACAGTAGGTCAAGCTGTAGTTTGGGCATCTCAAAATATTGATCCAAAATATACCAATCCAGAATTAACAACTTCAGAACCTTATGTAATGGGTTCTCACGCTACTTGTTCGGGAGCATGGGTAAGTGGACCAGAGGATTTATCTCCTCCAGAATATTTTTGGGGTTATAATAGAATGTTAACTGTTGATGGTCTTTTTGGAGCAGGAGATACAGTTGGTGGAAGTGCTCATAAGTTTTCTTCAGGATCATTTACTGAAGGTCGTTTAGCCGCTAAAGCTGCAGTTAAATACATACAAGATCAAAAAGCAGAAAATATTAATGTAACAGATAAACAATGCGAAAATTTTAAATTGGAAGTATTTAAACCTCTAGAAACTTATACAGTAGCTCAAAATGAAATTACAGGAGGTACAGTTTCTCCAAGTTTTATTTCTCCTATTCAAGGACTTCAAAGATTACAAAGAATAATGGATGAATATGTAGGTGGGATTGCTACTAATTATATGACTAATGCAAATATGCTTAAGAGAGGATTAGAATTGTTGACTTGGCTACAAGAAGATTTGGAAAAAGTTGGGGCAGAAGATTTACATCAGTTAATGAGGGCTTGGGAGTTAAAACATAGAGCCTTAACATCTCAGTGCGTTACAGAACACACAATGTTTCGTGAAGAAACAAGATGGCCTGGTTATTATTATCGTGGAGATCATATGAAACTTGATGATGAAAACTGGCATTGCTTAACAGTTTCAAGGAGAGATCCTAAAACAGGAAAATTTACTATGGAAAAAGTACCTGTTTATCATATGGTTGATGAGAACGAGAAGAAAAAAGCATCATAAAAAAGTTGATAAATAATGGAACTTTCAAAGAAATCAGATGATGAGATCTTTGCTATAGCGAAGCCCATTTGGCATAATTTAGTAAAAGCCTCAAACATGAAAGATTATGGTAGCTTTACCAAAGATTTTTCTACTCAAATGCTTTTTGGAGCTAATGAGGTAGAGCTTGGAAAGCAATGGGCTAATAATAAGCTTTTAACAAGCCTAACTGAAGAATTTAATCCATTTGGTTGCTTAAGGAGAGGTTTAAATATAACAGTTTTAATTAAACAGACCAGTAAGGATATTCCTGGAGAATTTCTAGGAAGATTAGTCTTAGGTGAAGAAGATAACGAGATTAAAGTTTTTGGTGCCACCATCTATTAAAAGTTAAATGAGAAAAATTTATTTCTTTAGATAATATTTTAATTTGACAAAAAAATTAGTCATGTTATCAGACTTATATATGTCAGATTTAATAAAAAACCTTCCTTCTAATATAAAAAAAAATAAATTAAAAACTGGTGTATTTTTAGGGTTATCAGCTTATTGGGGAATAATTATAGTTAGTACCCTAATACAATTTAATTAAAATCTACATATTTATCTTAAATATTTATTTTGATACTTTTTACATTGAAAAATGTTAAATGGTAAATACTTGATTGCGTAAAAAATAAATAATAATATAAAGCAACGATTTAATGGCGGGGTAGCTCAGTTGGTTAGAGCGCAGGACTCATAAGCCTGAGGTCAGTGATCGTTATCCCTGTTCTTAGTACCTTAATTTACATCTTCACATTTCTTGACACACACATGACACACTCAGATATAAAATATTGGCCACTTAGGAAGCTGTTAATTCAAAAGTTTCTTTTTAGCTTTTTCAAACTCTTCTTTATTTATAACGCCAGAATCTAAAAGTTCTTTAAGTTCTTTTATTTGTGAAACTAAATCTTTTGATTGTGTTGTTTCTTTTGTAATTTTCTTTTTTTTATTTATAAAATTATTTGGATCATCTAGCACATATGGCTTATCTTCAAAAAAGATATATGCTTTATCTTCACCATAATAATTTTGTGCAGTTTCAATTTTTTCTTTATCGGTAGTTGGTGTTGTGCCTTTATAATATAAAATACATATTGTAGATTTAGAATAATTTTTTGGCTTCTCCTTCATGTATCCATCACATCTATTAAAAGCTTTTCTAATTACGTTTTCCCAAGAGGTGTTATCAGCTTCAAATGACCATGTCATGTAACCTTTTTTTTGTTTAGCCATAACCCAAGCTTTGTATTTTTCTTTTCCTCCTCTAACATAATCTTTCCAACCGATTTTATGTTCGGAGGTTAAAGAAGCTATTAGACTTGGATAATCAAAATTATCAATTTTTCCTGAAATTTTTTTTGTATCGTCAATCTTTGCTGTATCATAATCTATACCTGGCAATTTAGATATATCACTATCATAAAAACCTAAGTCCTGAATAATTTGTGCTATTTTAAAAGGTTCTTTTAAAAGTTTTTTCTTAATGCGTCTTGATTTACTTTTAATATCAACTCCATTGTCCCAAACAATTTTTCTTTTATTCGCAAATAGAAAACATGGCGAACCACCAGATCTTTTTTCACATTTCTTTATAGATATATAAATATAATTACCAGTTTCGCATTGTGAATAGGGGCAATAATAATAATGTGATGATTTACCATCTTTAGAGACTGTCATTAACATTGGTTTGTTTTTTTTATTAGCACCGTCAGAATATTTTGGATTAGAAGCCCCAAACATATACATCATAACTTCTGTCATTACTTGTTTTGATAATTTTAATTCACCAGAACCTTTTTTGGCATAAGCATTACTGCTCAACACTAAACCCAGAACTATGATCCCTAAAATCTTTTTCATAATCTCTATATGATATAATAATCTTGGCACACTAAAAAGTCATATATCCTTGGCACACTATAGGCACAGTCAGCAAGGAAAAGAGGCTAATACTTGATTGCACTAAAAATAAAACCTATTATAAATTAACCTTAATTAAGTGGCGGGGTAGCTCAGTTGGTTAGAGCGCAGGACTCATAAGCCTGAGGTCAGTGGTTCGATCCCACTTCCCGCTACCATTTCATAATTTTATTTAATTTACTAATGTTCATTGATGGATTTTTTGGAAAAAGTTTTTTACCAGATGTTTTTTTAACATTCTTATTATTTTTTTTCGCAAAAGAATAAATAGATTGAATTTTTCCACCTACATTCAATATTCCTTTTTTATTTAAAATTTTAGGAATAATCTTAGCAACATCTTCATGAAATATGAAATTACTTTTTATATCATAAAATGCTTTTTTATGAACAAACGGTTTTTCACACATTGTTATTCTTAGAATTAAAGAATCTTTATACATAGCAACTGCGCATTCACCACCTAGTTTTGACCATGCGTAGTTATTAATTGGAAAAACTGGATTATTTTCTTTATAGTTTCCAACTTTTCCCTCGTAAACATATCCTGTTGAAAAATATATGACTTTAACTTTAAGTTCAGAGCAAACCTTAACAATATTACACGTGCCTATAATATTAAGATCAATACTTTTTGATATTTTTTTATTATGTATATTCATAGGTCTAGATAGTGCTGCTGCATGAATTAGATATTTAGGTTTGATTTTATTTATATATTTTCTTATAGAGTTAACATTTAGTATATTTAGCTCTTTTTTATTTGGATAAAATATATTTAGTTTTTTATTTTTTACTTTAAGAACTTTAGCAAATCTCCCATCACCTCCAGTGATAATAATCTTTTTTTTCATTATTAAATTAATTTTTTAAGATATTTAGAATAGTTGCAATTACCATAAAATTTAATTGAATCTTTTATCTCTTTTTTACCGATCCATTTATTTGAAAGGGCAATTTCTTCGATACATGCAATTTTAAATCCTTGTCTATTTTCTACAGCTTGAACAAAAGCTATTGTTTTATAATAATCATCTATAGAACCAGTATCAAGCCAAGCACCACCTCTCCCAATAAAGTCAGCTGTTAATTTATTAATCTTTTTATATTTAAGTAATAGATCTATAATTTCTATCTCTCCTCTTTTAGATGGTTTTAAACTTTTTGAATATTTTACAACTTTATTATCAAAAAAATATAATCCAGTTATTGCATGATTTGAAATAAACTTTTTTGGTTTTTCTTTTAATTGAATAATTTTGTTATTTTTATTAATTTTAGCTACCCCAAATAATCCAGGTTCTTTAACGTTGTGGAGTAAAACTTTTGCACCACTTGAGATTTTGGCACATTCTAAAAGTTTTGATGTTAAATTTTGACCATAAAAAAAATTGTCCCCGAGTATCATCGCAACATTTTCTTTACCTATAAATTTTTCTCCTAAAACAAAAGCATCTGGTAAACCTTTTGGTTTTTCTTGTTCTTTAAAAGATATTTTTATTCCTAAATTATTTCCGTTTGGAAACAACTTTTTGTATTGATTTAATTGTCCTTTGTTAACAATAATTAAAATATCTTTTATTTTAGCTAACATTAAAATTGAAAGAGGGTAAAAAATTAATGGTTTATCATATATTGGTAATAGCTGCTTATTAACAGCTTTTGTCAAAGGACTCATTCTAGTCCCCATACCACCTGCTAAGATAATTCCTTTTTTTATCATTTAGTGCCTAATCTTTTAATAATATCTTTTTTTAAAAGAGAATTGTAATAATTTTTGTTATTTAAATACCAATTAAAAGTTTGCATTAATCCTTTATTTAAAGATGTTCTTGGTTTCCATTTTAATTTTTTTTTAATTTTACTACTATTTAATGCGTATCTTAAGTCGTGCCCTGGTCTATCTTTAACAAAATTAATCTTAACTTTAGATTTAAGAGCTGCAAAACTTTTTGCAATTTTTAGTAAATGTTTACAAATTTGTATATTATTTAAATTTCTATTAGATCCTATGTTATAGAATTCTCCAATTTTGCCTTTTTTATAAATTTCAAAAAGAGCCTCACAGTGATCCATAACGTAAATCCATTCTCTTGAGTTTTTACCTTTCCCATAAATAGGCAAAGGTTTATTATTTAATATATTATAAATTAATTTTGGAATTAATTTTTCAGGATGCTGCTTAGGTCCATAATTATTTGAGCAGTTAGTGATTATTACTGGGAGTTTATAAGTTCTAAAGTAAGAATAAACTAAATGATCTGAAGAAGCTTTACTTGCAGCGTAAGGTGAACTTGGTTTGTAAGCATATTCTTCTGTAGATCTTCCTTTTAAAACATCACCGTATACTTCATCTGTAGAAATATGAATAAATTTTGTTTTTTTATTATTTTTTGAAAAAATTCTAAAAGATTCAAGAATATTGAAAACACCATCTATATTGCTTTTAATAAAATTAACCGGGTTATCAATGGATCTATCTACATGAGTTTCAGCAGCTAAATTAAAAATTGCTGATGGTTTATATTTGAAAAATATATGCTTTATATTTTTATGGTTAATGTCACATTTAATAAATTTATAATATTTGTTTTTTTTAAATTCATGAACATTGTAAAAAGAAGAGGAATACGTGACTTTATCTATATTTATTACATAAAAATTTTTTTTTAATAATAATTCTATAAGATTACTTCCTATGAAACCTAAGCCACCAGTAACAATAATTTTTTTCATTATTTTATTTTTTACATTAGTAAAAACTATTAGTATAGTTGATTATTAAAGAGCATTATTCATATAGTATGTCCATATCTAGGCAAAATTTATCAATTGTTATTGTTACTTTTAAAAGTAATGATGTAATTCATGATTGTATCAAATCAATAGATGAAGAAATTCAAATAATAATTGTAGATAATTCAAATGATATCGATTTTAAAAAAAAAATTGAAAATACTTATAAAAATGTAAAATGCATATTATCTTCAGAAAATTTAGGTATGGGAAGAGGAAATAATTTAGGAATCCGAAGCTCAAGTACTGACTTTGTTCTTATATTAAATCCTGACGTAATTTTAGAAAAAAATTCAATCAATGAACTAATAAATGCCTCTAAAAAATTTTTAAATTTTTCTATTTTAGCTCCTATTTCATCTGACCCAAAATATCCAAATTATAAACATTTAAATAATATAAAACAAAATAATGAGAAAGACTCTCCATTTAAGGTTAAAAGTGTTGACGGCTTTGCAATGTTAATTAATAAAAAAAAAATAAATCAAATTTTTGAGAGTGAAAATTATAAAAAAGAATTTCATTACTTTGATGAAAACTTTTTTATGTATTTAGAAAACGATGATTTATGTAAAAGAATAATTGATAAAAAAGGTGAAATATATGTTGTTCCAACTTCAAAAATAAACCATCTAGGTGCGAAAGCAGTTGATCATAAATATAAAAATGAAATTGAATTTTCAAGAAATTGGCATTGGGTTTGGTCGAAATTTTATTTTCAAAAGAAACATTTTAGCTATCCACGAGCTTTTATTTTTGGATTACCAAAATTTTTTTCAAGTATTTTGAAATATCTATTATATTTTATAATTAATAATACTAATAAAAAAAAGATATATTTAAATCGATCTTTAGGTTTTTATAATGCGGCAATTGGAAAAAAATCTTGGTATAGACCAAATATTAACTCTTAATGACCGGGAAAATTAATTAAATTTTCAACTTTAAAACCTTGTTGTTCTAATCTATCACAACCTTTTAAATCGAATAAATTAATTACAAAAATAAATCCAGCAATTTTACCTTTAGAAATTTTGATTAATTTAGCAGCAGCTTCTGCAGTACCACCAGTTGCAATAAGGTCGTCAATTATTAAAACAGAATCATTTTCATCAATGGAGTCTTTGTGAATTTCGATAGTTGCTGTTCCATATTCTAGCTCAAAATCTACTGAATGAACTTCTGCAGGTAATTTATTTTTTTTTCTTAAGAGAATAAAAGGTTTTTTTAGCAAATATGAAATTGCTGAGGCAAAAACAAAGCCACGTGATTCAATAGCAGCAATTTTATTAAATTTAAATTTTTTTGATTTTTCTATAATTTGATCTATCGTAGCTGAAAATGCATCTTTATCTTTTATTAATGTTGTAATGTCTCTGAATAATATTCCTTTTTTAGGATAATCTTGAATAGATCTTATGTGGTCTTTTAAATTCATTTTTTTTGATATTAATATATAAATCTTAAAGAATTTTAAAATTATGGCAAATAATAAATTGGCAATTATTGGCGGAAGCGGTCTTTATGACGTAGAGGAATTTAAAGACCGGGAATTAATTGATATTGACACTCCTTGGGGAAAACCTTCAGACCAAATTTTAAAAACCAAGTTTAATAACATAGAAGTGTTTTTCTTACCACGGCATGGAAAAGGTCATCATATTTCACCAACAAATATCAATTTTAGGGCTAATATTGATGCTTTAAAACAATTAGGAGTAACTGATATTGTTTCTATTTCAGCTGTAGGATCTCTTAAAGAAAATTTACCACCAGGAAAATTTGTAGTTGTGGACCAATTTATTGATAGAACTTTTGCAAGAAAAAAAACTTTTTTTGAGGACGAGATTGTGGCTCATGTTTCAATGGCTCATCCAACCTCAACTGGATTAATGAATGCTTGTGAAGATGCAATCAAAAAAGAAAAGATAGATTATCAGAGAGGTGGAACGTATGTGGTTATGGAAGGACCACAGTTTTCAACATTAGCAGAGTCTAATTTGTACAGATCCTGGAAGGCAGATGTAATTGGAATGACTAATATGCCAGAGGCAAAATTAGCTAGAGAAGCAGAGATCAGATATGCCTCAATTTCAATGGTAACCGATTATGATTGTTGGCACCCAGATCATGAAAATGTTGATGTTCAGCAAGTAATTAAAGTTCTTTTAGGCAACGCTGCAAAAGCAAAGAATATGATTAAAAACCTGATAGAAAATTTTGAAAAATATATTGATCCTAAGGATCCAACAAACAATTGTTTAGATGTTGCTATCATAACAGCACCAGAAAAGAGAACACAAAAAACTAAAGATAAATTAAAAACAGTTGCAGGCAGAGTTTTAAATAAATGAAAAAAATTTATATTTTAGTATTTTTTTTTTTATATTCATGCGCCAAACCCACCATGGTAGAAGTAGTTCAACCAGGTGATGATCTTTTGAATTGCACAGAATTAAAGCAAGAAATTGAAGAAACTAACAAAATTAAAGAAGAAGCTGATTTTTCAAAAGGATCAGGTGGTAATTTCGCAAGAGCCATTTTATTCTGGCCAGCATGGGCACAATCTTTAAACAATGCCGATGACGCAATGATTGCTGCGAATAATAGGTCTTTTCATTTAATTAAATTAATGAGAAACAAAAATTGTCCTGGTGCGGATGATTTAAAAGCTAAGATAACAGATAAGCCAATAAAAGAAAATATTAGTGAGTCAAATTTAGCTGATCAACTTAAAACTTTAAAGGAATTATATGAAGATGGACATCTTTCAGATGAAGAATACACTAAAGCTAAAAAAAAGATAATAGATTAATGAAAATTGAAGGTAAAGAATATCGAACAATCTGGTTTGAAAATAACGTTGTAAAAATAATAGATCAAACAAAGCTTCCACATAAATTCGTAGTTAAAGATTTAAAAACAGTCAAGGAAGCAATTAATGCTATTAAAACAATGGAAGTAAGAGGCGCCCCATTGATAGGTGCTACAGCTGCATATGGTTTAGTGTTAGCAATATTGGAAAATAATGATCAATCTTATTTAAAAAAATCGGCTGAGAATTTGATAAAATCAAGACCAACTGCAATTAATTTAAAATGGGCAGTAGATAGAATGATGAATAAACTTTCAGGTGTGAATAGTGAAAAAATTTTAGAGATTGCATTGAATGAAGCAAAAGAAATTTGTGAGGAAGATATAAAGTTTTGTGAAAATATAGGACTAAATGGTCTTAAAATAATTGAGGAAATTTATAATAAAAAGAAAGATACAGTTAACATTTTAACTCATTGTAATGCAGGATGGCTTGCAACAGTCAATTGGGGAACTGCAACTTCACCGATTTATCATGCACATAAAAAAGGAATACCTGTTCATATATGGGTTGATGAAACCAGGCCAAGGAATCAAGGATCTAATTTAACTTCTTATGAGTTAAACGAAGAAGAAGTGCCAAATACAATTATTGCTGACAACACTGGAGGAATATTGATGCAAAGGGGTGAGGTTGACATTTGTATAGTTGGAACAGACAGAACTTTATCTACTGGTGATGTTTGTAATAAAATTGGAACATATTTGAAAGCATTAGCTGCAAATGATAATAAGATTCCATTTTATGTGGCTTTACCAAGTTCCACAATAGACTGGAAAACAAAAGATTTTAAAAATATTCCAATCGAAGAGAGAAATTCTGAAGAATTATCTCATTTAGAAGGTTTAAATGAAAAAGGAGAAGTTACAAAAGTATTGATTTATCCAAAAAAAAGCAAATCAAAAAATTTGGCTTTTGATGTTACACCTTCAAAATATATAACTGGGCTGATAACAGAAAAAGGTGTTTGTGAAGCATCTGAAGATGGACTAAAAAGTTTATTTAAATGATAAAGAATATTCTAATATTTATATTTGTAGTAATAGGGATGTTTGTTATTTTAAAATTTAGCGATCATAATTTAAAAAGAGCAGTTGATGCTTGTTTAGCAGGAAGTCAAAAACTATCAGAGTCTAAGATAACTGACCTTAAAGAAGCCGAAAAATTCTGTAAAGAGCAGATAAAAAAAAATAAGGATTGATTATTTCTTAAAATGAAAAATTTGAGATTTAAAGTAATCAAATATGCCAAAATGCTTAATAGTAAAAAACTTTCAGCATTAAGATCTGGAAATATATCAGCAAAATTTAAAGATGGTTTTTTAATAACACCTTCTGGTGTAAAATACTCTTTGTTAAGAAGTAAAGACATAGTTTTTGTTCCACTAAAAGGAAAATTTGAAAAAAAATATGGAATTCCTTCATCAGAATGGAGATTTCATAGAGATATTTATTTAAATAAAAAAGATGCTAATGCTATAGTTCACGCTCACTCAACATTTGCTACTGCAGTTTCATCTCACGGTAAAAAAATCCCAGCTTTTCACTATATGGTGGCGATGGCAGGAGGAAATGATATTAAGTGTTCAAAATATGCTACTTTTGGAACTAAAGAATTATCTAAAAACATAATCTTGGCACTAAAAAACAGACAAGCTTGTTTGATGGCCAACCACGGTCAGGTTGCATTTGGAAAAAACTTATCCACAGCATTTGAACTTGCTCAAGAAGTCGAAAATATTTGTCATCAATATATTATTGCTCTAAAGTTAGGACAACCCAAGATTCTTTCATTTAAAGAAATGAAAAAAGTTTTGGTAAAAGCAAAGAATTATAAAAAAGGGTAAGATGATCAAAGTAGGGGAGCACATTACTTTAGATATAATTGGAACTGATAAAGAATATGATCCATCAGTTTATGAAAGAGTTATTAAAGAAATTGCTAAAGCTGCCAAAGTTACCATCCTAAATATTTCAAAATATAAATTTGAACCACAAGGATTTACAATTTTAGCTTTATTAGCTGAAAGTCATATTAGCTTTCATACATTTCCTGAAAAAGGAATAATAAGTTTTGATTTCTTTACTTGTGGAAAAATTAGTCCCTCAGTAGCTTTAGACATAATCAAAAAAGAATTTAAACATACAAGAATTGTTAAGAAAAAATTTAACAGAGATACAAAATCTTTGTATCATGATATTTATAGTTCCTCAGGATTACAAAAATCTTATGTTGTAAATAATGTAATAGCAGATTTTAAATCTAAAGTAGGCCAGCATATAGAAATTTTAGATTTAGAACAATTTGGTAAATCTTTATTCATCGACGGTGAAATACAAGTTGCAGAAAGCGATGAATATTTATACAGCTCAACATTTGTTAATGCAGGATTAAAGTTAAATAAAGTTAAAGAGAAAGCAGCAATTATTGGTGGAGGAGATGGAGGAGTTGCAAGAGAGTGTATCTCTAAAGGTTTTAATTTTATTGATTGGTATGAACTGGACCCAGAGGTAGTTGAAGTATGCAGCAAACACCTCGGTGAAATAAGTAAAAAATCTACTGAAAAAAATTCAGTAAAATGTATTTGGGGTGATGCTTT
>MDSV01124115.1_pt1 | contig 11200 bp, 1 predicted proteins | sample 810851 | NCBI WGS metagenome assembly MDSV01 (sample SAMN05326640, study PRJNA326480) | marine metagenome | isolation source: seawater | place: Atlantic Ocean: North East | collected 2012 | reverse complement strand
GCTATGGAGGAGGCCAAGGCTCAGGCGGATGCCGCCGCCGCCGAGAAGAAGGCGCAGGCCGCCGCCGAGAAGGAGGCCGCTGCTAAGGCTAAGGAGGAGGCCAAGGCTCAGGCGGATGCCGCCGCCGCCGAGAAGAAGGCGCAGGCCGCCGCCGAGAAGGAGGCTGCTGCTAAGGCTAAGGAGGAGGCCAAGGCTGCGGCTGCCGCGGAGAAGGCCGCCGCCGCGCAGGCCAAGGAGGATGCTAAGGCGACCGCCGCCAAGGACAAGGCGAGCATTCTTGCCGAGAAGAACGCGGAGCGTGAGCGCGTCTCGCAGCTCAAGGCGCAGGCCGAGGCTGAGAAGAAGGCGAAGGCGGCTGCCCCCAAGGCTGGCGCGAACCCGTACGAGATCGAGTACCCTTCTGCGGCGCCGAGCTACACCTCGCCTTTCCCCGCCGCGCCGGAAGCAGCCCCGGCCCCGGCTCCCGCCGCGCCTAAGCTGGAGGCGCCCAAGCGCGAGGAGGCGGCCGGTGCCGCCGCTGCCGGCGCCGCTGCCGGCATCGGCAAGTCCATGCCTGAGATGCCCAAGTTCGGCCTCCCCAAGATGGAAATGCCAGAAATGCCCAAGATCAAGGTGCCTGAGGTCCCCAAGATCGAGATACCCGGGGTGCCTGCCATCCCCGAGATGGCGCCTCCTGTGGCCATCGAGAAGATGATCGAGCAGGTTGCACCCGCCGATGACGGCGCCGCCGAGCGCGCCGCCGCCGAGAAGGCCGCCGCTGCCGAGAAGGCCGCCGCTGCCGAGAAGGCTGCCGCCGAGCGCGCTGCTGCGGAGAAGGCCGCCGCCGAGAAGGCCGCCGCCGAGAAGGCCGCCGCTGAGAAGGCCGCTGCCGAGAAGGCCGCCGCCGAGAAGGCCGCCGCTGAGCGCGCCGCCGCCGAGAAGGCCGCCGCCGAGCGCGCCGCCGCCGAGAAGGCCGCCGCCGAGCGCGCCGCCGCCGAGAAGGCTGCCGCCGAGAAGGCCGCCGCTGAGCGCGCGGCCGCCGAGAAGGCTGCCGCAGAGAAGGCTGCGGCTGAGAAGGCTGCTGCGGAACAGGCGGCTGCTGAACAGGCTGCCGCGGCGGAGAAGGCCGCCGCCGAGAAGGCTGCCGCCGAGAAGGCTGCCGCCGAGCGCGCCGCGGCGGAGAAGGCTGCCGCCGAGAAGGCCGCGGCGGCGGCTGCCGCCGAGCGCGCAGCCGCCGAGCGCGCCGCGGCGGAGAAGGCTGCCGCCGAGAAGGCGCAGCAGGCTGCCGCTGAGCGCACGGCCGTCCCGCCGTCCCGCTCCGCGGAGGAGCGCAAGGCGGCGGCGGAAGCGGCGAAGGCTGAGCTCCGGGAGAGCCTGAAGAACAAGCCCACCGCCTCCGAGAAGGCTGCCGCGGACAAGTACGCCGCGGCGACCAAGGCGTCCTCCTCCTCGCCCAAGAAGCGCGAGGAGGCGAAAAAGGCGGCTTTGAAGGAGCAAAAGGAACAGAAGAAGAGCGGCGTTGATTTCGCGGGCGCGCTCGCCGGCGACGTCGTCGTCGCCGCGCTCGGCGGCGCTTTGGCGCTGGCGCTCCTGGCGCCCGGCGTGAAGACCAAGGCGCTGGACGGCGACGTCGAGGGCGCCCTGGACGAGGCGCGCGATTTCGTGGGCTCCGTCGAGGGTCTGCCCGGCAAAGCCGCGTACGTCGGCGGCGTCGTCGTCGCCGACGCCGTCGCGCACCTCCCCGTGCTGGGCGCGCTGGTGCCGGGCCCCGCGGAGTTCGTCGGCACCGCCGCCGCCGTGCTGCTCGCCGCCAAGTACGCCACGGAGCCGGAGGCGGCGCCCGCGGAGGACCTGCGCCGCCTCGGCGCGTCGCTCCCCGACGAGGTGCCCTCGCCGGACGACATCCTCAAGCCCGCGGGCGCGTTCGCCAAGCGCCTGGGCGACTTGGACCTCGACATCCTGCAGGACGACCTCAAGCAGGCGCCCGCGCGCGCGCAGAGCTGGTTCGGAGGGCTGGACGACCCGGCGGGAACCGTGGCGCCGCCGGCGGCGGCGCTCGGCGCCGCCGTGCTGGCGGGCCAGGTCGCGCACCTGCCCGTGCTGGCGGCGGCGCTGCCGCGCGCGCTGGAGCTGGTCGGCGTGGCGTACCTGCTGGACGCCGCCAACCGGTACGGCGCGGACGCGTCGGCGTCGCCCAAGGACGACCTCGCGGCGGCGGCGAAGCGGGGCGGCGACGCCGTCAAGAAACTCGCCGGGAAGTGATGATTGAATCATCACGCGTTTTTCCCTCGACGAGAACGCGATGATGCGACTCTCGTGTCGGCGGAATACGCGACGCGTGCCATTGGGACGTGAAATGAGAGAGACAGAGAGAAGATTTCGTTCGTCGCCGCCGTTTGCGCACCGCGGAGGCGACCCGGGCGCGCGTCGCGCGTCGCGCGGTGAAGCACATTTTTATTGGACGGCGTTTTCGGAACTCCGAAACTCGCGCTCTCATCTCGCCCTCGCTTCACGTAAAGGTACGGTCGATTTGGTCTCCACGCTCGCCGACACTTCGCGAAGTGCGGTCCTCGTGGTCGTGGTCCCGCAGACCGCCGCGCGGGCCGCACGCCGGCGTCGGGCGGAGCCTCGGGTGTGGACGCGCGCGCGCGCGTCGTCGTCGGACGCGCGCGGCGCGACTGAAACAGCGGGTCGCGCTCGGGATCCGTGTCGAGACTTCTCGCCACGACGATTCGGGGCACCCCGTTCGTCGGTCCGTCGCGAGGGGGGTTCGAGGGGGGGCGGGCGTATCGGGTCCTACGCGTGCGACGCCGCATTTTCCGTGGCGCGCGGCGAACCTCCCGCGATGCGGGAGGAGCACGAACCGATGTCCGCCTCCGAGTCGGACGACGACGCGATCGTCGGCGTGTCTGAATCGGACGCGTCCGAGAAGACCTCTTCCAGCGACGACGACAACGACGACGGCTCAGTCTCCGCGGATTTCATGGTCGAAGGGCTCGACGCGCCGCCGCGCGACCACGAGACGCTGTGCGAGGTGTGCGGCGAGGGCGACGACGAGCCGAGGCTGATCCTGTGCGACGGGTGCGACGGAGGTTGGCACACGTACTGCCTACGACCGAAACTCCCGAGCGTTCCGCGCGGCGAGTGGCGGTGCGACGCGTGCGCGCGCGCGCGAGCCGAGGCGGAGACCGCGAGACGCGCGGCGCGCCCGAGGCGCGCCGCTTTCAAACGCGCGGAGGCGATGATGGTCGAGTCGAGCGACGGCGACGGCGACGGCGATACCGGCGAGGATGACGAAAAATCGGACGTCGATTTGGACGCCGACTCGGACGCCGTCGGCGGCGGCGGAAGGAAAAGCGCGAAGCGATTTTACGATTTGAACGCTTCGGAGGACGCGCCGCGGCGCCCGCGGCGCGCGGCGGCGGCGCGCGGGCGCGACTTTAGCTATCGCTTCGACGACAACGACGACGACGACGACGCGCTCGCGCGAGAGGGCGTCCCGTACGACGCCGTCCTGTGCGCGAAGTGCAAGCTCGGGGACGACCCGCAGAACTTCCTGCTGTGCGACGGGTGCGACGACGGCTGGCACACGTACTGCCTACGACCGAAACTGCCTTGCGCGCCGCGCGGCGAGTGGCTCTGCCCTTCGTGCGTCACGAAGCGCGAAAAAGCACACGCCGCGACGCTGGAGTCCAAGAAGAAGCGCGCCGAGCTCGACCTGGCGGCGGGGGAGCTGATGCGCCACAAGAAAGCGCACCTGGTGCTGGCCAGCCGGGCGGTTGCGACGAGCGACGGCGCGATGACCGCCGCCGTCGAGACGAACGGCGACGGTATTCCCGGGAACAGCGCTTTGCCGAAAAGCGTAGCCCTCGATAACCCTCTCGACGCGCGCGTGCAGTTTTTGGTGAAGTTCGAGGGGGAGTCCTACCGGCGCGCGCGATGGGTGCCTTTGTGGGCGATGCGGCACCGCGAGCCGCACAAGCTCCGCGGGCACTGGAAGCGCACCGGCGCGACCGAGCTCGCCCCGGAGGCGCCCGTGGACCGCGCCGCGTACGAGCACGTCGTCCCCGAGCGCGTGGTGGACGAGAGCGACGAGCGGGACGCGGTGCTCGTCAAGTGGTGCGGCTTACCGTACGACGAGTGCACGTGGGAGCCGCGGGAGAGCTTCGCGCGGAAAAATTCGGCGGAGCGCGAGGCGAGCGAACGCGAATTCGAGCGCGAGTTCGCCTTCGGGGCGGCGGCGGACGAGGCGCGCGCGAACCGCGGCGTCGCAGGTCTGCTCACCGCGGAGCTCCGCGCGTACCGGGCAAGGATCGCGCGCCCACCGCCCGCGGTGACGCTGAAGCGCGACTTCGGCGACGCGGGCGTGCGCTTCCAGGATTTCGAGCCGCTTTTGCGCGGCGGCGGCGGGGCTGGTGGGGGGGCGTCTTCCTCCGGCGGCGCCGCGAGCGCGGCGCGCTTGAAAGCGGCGGCGGCGGCGGCGGCCGCTGCCGGCGCCGCGGACCTCGCGCCCACCTCCCTGACTCTGCACCCGTACCAGCGCGAGGGCGTGCGCTGGCTTTTGAACAAGCTCGTGAGCGGCCAGAGCGCGATCCTCGGCGACCAGATGGGTCTGGGCAAGACCATCCAGGCGGCTTCGTTTTGCGACGGCGCGCGCGCGCTCGGGTTGTTGTCGGGCCCGGTGTTGATCGTGGCTCCCAAGAGCACGGTGCCCAACTGGAGCGCCGAGCTGCGTGTGTGGTGCCCCACGCTGGACTGCGTGACGTACGCGGGTTCCAAAACTTCCAGGGAGGCGCTGAAGCGGGTGGACTTCCCCTTCCCCAGCCACAAGGGAAGCGGGTGGCGCCGGAGCGGCGGCGGGAGCTTCACGGACGTCGTGCTCGCCAACTACGAGGTGGCCATCGCGGACGCGTCGGCGTTTCGCACGGTTCGGTGGGGCGCCGTGATCGTGGACGAGGGCCACCGGTTGAAGAACCAGAACTCGGCGTTGACGCAGACGCTGCTCTCGCTGCGGTGCCCGTGGCGTTTGCTGCTCACGGGAACGCCCCTGCAGAACAACCTGGAGGAGCTCTTCGCGCTGCTCCACTTCCTGGACCCGCGCCGGTTCGCGCGCCCCGAAGAGCTCGCCGCCGCGTTCACCGACGACCGCTGCCTCGACGACGCGCGCGACGAACGAACGGCGACGGTTCAAAACGGGTCGGCGCGTCACTCTGAGCTTTCTGAGATTTCGCCGAGAGAAGATAATACGTCTTCGTCGTCTCCGACTCCGAACGCGCGCCGCGTCGAGACGCTGCGTTTCGAGCTTCGTAACCTGCACGCGCTGCTCGAGAAGCACATGCTCCGGCGCTTGAAGCGCGACGTGTTGCGCGGGTTACCGAAAAAGCGCGCGGTGGAGGTTTCCGTGCCGCTGGCGCCGTTCCAGCGCGAGGTGTACGCGGACGTTTTGGCGCGCAACCACGCCGCGCTCAACTCGACCGTGAACGCCACGCAGAGGACCACGCTGAACAACACGCTGAAGGAACTGCAGAAGGTGTGCAACCACCCGTTCCTGTACCCCGCGGCGGAGCAAGACGCGTTCAAAGCCGCGCGGAAATCGGGCCTGGCGGGGAAGCTCGCGCGCGACGCCACCCGCCAACGCCGGGTGTACCGCGAGAAGGTGGCGCGCGATAACGAAACCGTGCGGCTGGCGGGCGCCGTCGCCGGCGGGTACCCCGCGTCGACAAACGGCGCGGCGAGGCACGAAAAAGCCTGTCTCGACGTGCCCGACGCCGTGTGGATCGACTGCACGCGCGTCACGCCCCCGATGCCGCCCCTCGAGCCCCTGCCCGCGACGCTGCTGCGCACGTCCAGCGGCAAGATGCAGCTGCTGGCGAAGCTACTCCCCGCGCTCCGCGCGCGGGGGCACAGGGTTTTGCTCTTCTGCCAGATGACGCGCATGCTGGACGTGATCGACGACTGGCTGCGCGCTTCGGGCGTGGGGATGGAGCGCGACCCGAGCGACCCCTCGGGCATGCGCGGGCGCCGCGTGTACTCGCGCGTGGACGGCGCGACGCCGTCGACGACGCGACAACGCGCCATCGAGAGCTTCAACTCGGAGGACAGCGAGACGTTTCTGATGCTGGTGAGCACCCGCGCCGGCGGGCTCGGGCTGAATTTAGCCACGGCGGACACGGTGATCATGTACGACCCGGACTTCAACCCCTTCGTGGACGAGCAGGCGCAGAGCCGCGCGCACCGCATGGGGCAGAGGAAGGAGGTGGTGGTGTACCAGCTGGTCACGGCGGAGTCGGTGGAGGAGCGCATCGTCGAGCTCGCCAAGAGCAAGCGCGCGATCGAGCGGCTGGTGGTGAAGCGGGGGAAGGAAGAAGGCCGGGACGTCGAAGGGGACGGCGGCGAGAAGACCGACGCGAACCGGAAAGGCGCGAAAGACGTTTCCGGATCGGTGTCGCGCGCCGCCGAGCTGGCGAAGGTGCTGATGCACGGCGCGCGCAAGATCGTGACGCGCGCGGCGAGCGGCTCCGCCGCGGAGACGGCGAAGCGCCTGGAGAAGAGAGTGAACGCGAAGTGCGAGTTCAAGGATGCGGAGATTGAGCGTTTGCTGGACCGCGAGAACCTCCCGCTGGAGGCGGACGGCGAGGACGGCGACGGGTACCTGGGCGGCGTCGGCGACGGCCGCGTCCGCCTGGAGAACGACGAGGACGAGGACGAGCGCGACGAAGCGCGCGACGACGCGTCGCGGTCCCTCCCCGACGCGGCGTTCTCGAACGACGATCCCGAGGACTTGGCCGATAAACAGCTCGAGTCTCTGCTGGCGGAACGCGCGGCGCGGCTCGTCTCCGCCGAGCGCGAGCTCCTGGGGCGGGGCAAGCGCGAGCGGCGGCGAGTTCTGCCGAACAACGAGAAAAGGAAAAGGAAGATGGGCGAAGAAACGCGAGGCGGGTCGGCGATTGATCCGCCGGACGAAAGCTTGAACGCGACGGGCACGCTCGACGACGTCGGTCCGAACTTCCCAAACTCGGACCTCGACCCGTTCGTCGCGCCGTGCTTCATCTGCCGGGACGACGAGACCGACGCGGAGAATCTCGGAACGCTTCTGCGGTGCGAGGCGTGCTCGGCGTGCGTGCACCCCGCGTGCGCGGGCGTGGACGAGGAGGACGCCGCGGCGCTCTTCCCCGCCGCGCCCTTCGCGAGCGTCCCCGCCTCCGCGTCGCGCGGTACCGCGTGGTACTGCGGGTCCGGCGGCGTCTCCTGCGCGTGCCACGGGAAGAGGATCGAAGGCGGCCGCGCCGCCGCCGTCGCGGCGGCGGAACGAGCGTACGCGTCGTCGCGGCCGAACGTCTCGGGCTCGGAAGACTCTTCCGAGAGCGAATCGGCGGGCGGCGCGGACGCCGGCGACGGCGACGGCGACGACGGGTACGACCCGGAGCGCGAGCGCGCGGGCGACTCCGAGAGCGAGAGCGCGTTTTCGGATTTCGCGCCCGACGCGCGCGGGCGGAAGAAGCGACGCCTTTCCGGTTCCGCCGCGCCGCGCGACGGGAATCAAAGCGCGTCGCATCCGGCGCGCGTATCGCGCCTGGAGAAGACGCGCGCGGCGTTCGTCAGCCAGATCGATTGGTTACGCGCCAACGAGACGCTCGTCGCGACGACGACCGGAGACCCGGTCGCCGCGTGCGTCGCGGCGTCCGCCGAGTTCGAGCGCCTCTCGTCGCTCGCCGCCGCGTTCGATCCCGCGGAGGCGCAGACCGTCCCTTCTCGCGGCGCGCGGACATCCTTCCCCATCGATCTGCTGCTCGTGCTGCGCGCGGGGTTCCGGCTGGATCTCGCGTGCGCCGCCGCCGCGGACGCCGTCTGGGCGCCCCGGTTCCTGCGCTCGGTGGACGAGGCGCACGCGCGGGCGCGCGAGGCGTCGGCGCGCGCGGCGAAGTGCGACGAGGCGTACCGCGCGACGCTGGACCCGACGCGCTTCCGACGCGTCGCCGCGCAAAAAAATTGGTCCGACGAAGACGCGCGATTGGCGGCGGCGAACGTGACGGAGCTCCGCCGAGCCGCGCACGAGGAGACGGTTCGGGTTCGGGAGGCGTACCGTCGCGCCGTCGAGGAGTACAACGCGCTCAGGCGTTTCACGCGGGAGGCGCCGTCGCGCACGAAGCCCGCGTTCGAGCGGCATTTCCAGGCGACGCTCAGCAACCCGATGGGCGCGTTCGCGGGGAAATACCGACGCGTCGCGCAGACGGCGCTGAAACGCGCGGTGGCGTCGTTCGCTTCGCTCTCGGCGCCGGCGCCGACGGCGCCCGGCGGCGCGCGCGCGTTCTTCGAGGAGACCCTTGCGGCGTTCGCGGAGGTTCACGCCGCGGGCACCGGCGACGCCGAGTCCGCGCGGGACCTGCGCGGCGCGGCGGAGTTCCTTTTCCGCGACGACGCCAGCCGGGACGACGGCGTTCCGGCGGATGGGACCGACGAGCCGGAGGGGGTCCGGTCCCCGGAAGAATTGCTAAACGTCGGGGCGGACCCGGCGCAGGTCCTCGGCGACTCCACCTGGCGTCCCTACGTCACCCCCTCGCCCGCCCCAGGAGACGCGTCCGCCGCGCGACAACCGGTCGCCGCGCAGCCGCGCTCGACGCCCGTTTCGGGAGCCGGGGCGGTTCCGGGAGGTGTCGCGAACGCGCCCGCCGCGCCCGCCGCCGTCTCCGCGGATCGGCCGCCCGCGAACGCGACGCTCGCCGCGGCGTCGCGCTCGTCCGCGCCCGCGACGACGCCGCTTCCGCCGGGGACGTTTCCGCCCCCGAACCCGAACCCGAACCCGAACCTCGGCGCGCTCGGGGCGTTTCCCGCGCCGGGCTTCCCGCCGCGAGCGCCGCCCATTTCGGGCCTCGGGTTCCGCGGCGCGCACGGCGCGGGCGCGCCGACGATGACGTTCTCCACGTTCCACGGGCCGGTGACGTTTGCGGGCGGCGCGCCCCCGCACGTCGCGTTCGGGCAACCGCACGTGGACCTCGGGCTGGGGATGGTGCCACCGGGGACGGTGCCTGCGGGGATTGGGGGGCCTCCTCCGGGGATGGTGCCTCCTCCGGGGATGGGAACGCCTCTTCCGGGAACGGTGCCCGCGGAGACGGGAACGCCTGTTCCGAGGATGATGGACCCGCGGGACGTCCCAGCGGATTTGCCGTGGCGCGAGCTCGTTCTCGCGTGCGTGCCCGCCGGCGCGCCCAATCGCGCCTACTGCGAGTTCCGCGCGCGCGAGATCTCGCGCACCGTGCGCGAGCGCCTCGATGCGCAGGCGCGCGCTTTTTCGGGCAAAGGCGACGCCGCCGGCGGTGCCTGTCTGGCGGCGGCGCACTTTATTTCGACCATCGGCGCCCCGAACGGCCGGCGTTCGGGGCGGGGCGTGGACATCGTCGGCGAGCACTTCGGCGGATGCACCATTCTCGCGTCGGACGTGCTCCGCGCGGTGGGCCTGCCGTCAGGGCCGCGCGAGGCGTCGGCGGCGGCGCGCGCGTTCAACTCTTTCGAAGTCGCGCGCTTCTTCGCCGAACTCGCCCGGGAGGGCGTCGGGGCCGGTTCCGTTTCGGCCGCGAACCCGAAAGCCGCGACCGCGAGAACCGAAGCCGCGGAACCGCGCGGGGAACCGCCGCCGATCGCGTCGTCCGGTGACCCGCCGGCGGCCATCGCCGCGATCGACCTCACCGCGGACGACGACGACGTCGTCGACGACGCGCGCCGAGACGAAGACGAAGAAAAAGACGAATCCCGGGATGTCGAAACCGAGCCCGCGCGCGTCGTCTCCGGCGCGGCGCCCTCGCCCGCGCTGGAGCGACAGGTCAAGGCGTTCTTCAAGCGCCGCAGGGACGAGGAAGCGGCGCGCCGCGCGGCGGAAGCCGAGCGCCCCGCCTCCGAGGACGCCGAGGACGCCGAGGACGCCGAGCCGCCGGCGCGACGCGTCCCCGAGGCGGATTCCGCGAACGGATCGCGCGCGATTTTCGAGACGGCGCGAGACGCCGCTCCGATTTCTCACTCGGCGCGAATGAAAAGCGCCGAGCCTGAGCCTGAGCCTGAGCCTGTGCCTCACGCGGAGACGACGGCCGAGCCTACGACTCAGCGTACGACTCAGCCTACGACACAGCCTCGGGACCCTCCGGTGGACCTCGACGCGGCGGCGCGTCCGCGAGAGGTTTCGTCCTCCGTCGGCGGTCTCGGGTACCACCGCGCGCCGCCCGGGTGTTTCGATCCCGGAAACGCCCGACTCGTCCCCGCGACGTCTCTGCGCGACGAGGGCTCCGCGGCGTTCGCGGAGGACGTCGAGCCGAGTCCGTTGCGCGCGATGCCCGGCGAGTGGGCGTTCGCGGCGGTGGGCCCGGTGGAGGCGCTGGCGGACGTGTGCGACGCGTTCCCGCGGGGGCGCCCGGTGAAGTTCGTGAAGAAGATGCACAACGCGCACGGCCGGTGGGGCGTCGCGCTCGAGACGCGCGCGGGGTGCGTGCGGCTCTGCACGCACGACCCGGCGCGCCCCGGGAAACCCACCAAGCTGTGGTTCCCTCTGGAGGCGCTGCGAGCGTTACGGAAACGCGTCACGGAAACGCCCATCGCGCGCGTTCGCGAGGACGAACGCGAGTGTTCGCGACTAAACGTGCACGTCGCGCGCCTGCTGGAGGACGTCGCGCTCGTGCGGCGGCTGTGCGACACGCTGCCGGCGGCGTCCCCGGTTCGGTTCGTGCGCGCCATCGAACACCGGTGCGGCTCGGCGGGCGCCTTGGTGGAGAGCCGCGGCGAGATCGTGAAGGTGCGCTTCGCGGCGCGCGAGGCGCTCTCGGAGGAGACGAAGCGCTCGCTGTCGGACGAGGCGGTGGCGAGTCTGCGCCGACCGTTCACCACGTGGTTGCCGGTGGAGTGCGTCGCGATCGTCACGCCGTGGGCGTGAGCGGATTCAGATTCCGATTCCGGCGCGCGCGCGCGAAGGCGTCGCGAAGGCGCGAGGCATTCGCGACGAGAAAGAATCGCGCGGACGTTTTGCGGATGCGTTTTTACGCGCGGTAGGTGCTACTACGAAGGTATTAATAGCTACGAAGGTAGACTAGGTACTGGTCTATTATCGCTCGTTTCGATCGCCTCGACCGTATAGCTCGCTACTCGCCGATGCCGAAGTAGCCGCGGATGGTGAACGGCTCCTGCTTGACCTCGGGGTCGGGCTCGACCTCGGGGTCGGGCTTGACCTCGGGCGGAGCCG
>MDSV01244121.1_pt1 | contig 11202 bp, 10 predicted proteins | sample 810851 | NCBI WGS metagenome assembly MDSV01 (sample SAMN05326640, study PRJNA326480) | marine metagenome | isolation source: seawater | place: Atlantic Ocean: North East | collected 2012 | reverse complement strand
TTCTTTAGGATTAGATACTGAAAAAAAGTTTTTTTTGGAAGCAATATTCCCATCGGATAGGCCTGAATAATTATGGGTTGGCCCAATCAAACCATCAAAGTTTATTTCAGGCATTTATTGCGACTTTACTGCTAGTTCCTAATTTTAGAGTTTTAATTAGGTTCCTATGAATTGAAACTTTTTCACCATCAAAAGAGAAATCTGATCTGACAACCCTAAATCCTTTTAGATCGGTATTCGAAATAAGGCCACTAAACTGCTTTTCTGGTAAACCAAATGATCTTATTTTTACAGACTGATTATTCTTTATTGTTTTAATTTCATTAAAAGCACACTCGAGACATGGCCCTGCATCAATAATATCTACCAAGCCATTAGGTTTAAAGTTCTGAGATCTCATCATTTTGAAAGCTGGTACCGCATTGTCATTTGGAATTCCGATTATCCTTTGAGCTGATCTATTCAATGGGCTTACAAGGAATGGATGCTTGGGTATAGACTCTGAAATAAAAGAATTATTTATGTAACTTATTTCGTTATTATTAAACATTTCTTCGTCAAAAAAGTACTTACTAAAATGTTTCCAGAAAATTGAATTATCATCTTTATCTACTTTGCCTCTTATTTCAGCTACAACTGTTTGATCAAATCTTTCCGGCCAAAGCGCCATAAATTTGAATCGGGCTAATGATAGTAAAGAACCTCTTCCCCTTCCTCTAAAATCAGGATGTAAAAAAAGAGTTCCTAGCTCAGTATATGGCTCTTTTACTGTATGTAACTGAATAACATCAAGGCTTTTTTTAAATTTAAAAACTTTTGAAGAAATATTTTTCTTTTTTCTTTTAAAAAAAACCGAAGACCCATTTTTTGAAACTGAGGTGTAGATTGCAGAAATACCAACTATTCTTTTATTTTCTTTAAGTACAAAAAGATAGGAATCATTATTTGGTCTTTTTGTTTTATTATTCAAAGATTTCTTACACCAACTTATTCTCTCAAGGACCTCATTTTTTGATTTTGGCAGAGTTGTCATGCCCGAATCACCATCTTTTATTAAATCATATATCTCCTGGCAATCTTTTACCTTAGCTAAGCGTACAAACATATTCAAAAATTAGAAAAGAGAATTATTAAGAAATATTTTAAAATTATAATTAACCAAAAGACCATCAGTGGAAACACCAGGTATCATTAAGATAACATCTATATCATTATCCCCATCGAAGTCTATCCATGAATTATTAACACTATTAGGATCTAAACCTATTAAATCTGAGAAATCTTGAATGATCCAATCTTGAGTACTAGTGTCATCCTCATTTACTGTAAAGCTCTTTTCAAAAGTAAAGAAGTGTTTGTCGCTGCCGGCATTTCCAGGTTTGTATGGAAGTTCTGTATAAGGTATGAAAATATCTGCAAACCCATTTGAATCAAGATCAAATATTAGAAGTTCAGTTGAAAATTTTAAACTTTCTTGGAATAAATATTCATCTGCAAAGTCACCATTATTGATTCTAGAAATCTCATTAATAGAATCTTCTTCTGAAACAACTCTTTCATAAACGCTTAGTTTAAAGGTATCGCTTGATAAACTTTTCTCAAATGAGAAAAGGTCAGTTCGCCCATCTAAGTTCCCATCTGCTGGAGCCATCCTTAAAGCAACGCCATCACCTGTTGAAATAGAAGTATCAATATAGTCCTCTATAGGCAAGGACCAATCAAAATAAACATCTTCAACCCTAGTATTGTATAAGCTATAGGTAGGACCTTCAGATGTATTTATGGAATGGATTGAGTCAAGAATTCCATCGCCGTCTGCATTAATAATAACTGACTCTTCAAAGTGATATTCTTTTGAAGCCCAATCACATAAAAAAGAAATTCCATCTGTGCAACCTTGGTCCCTCGTATAAGGATTTAAAGTATTGAGCGGATTAGAAAGAAGAACAGAAGGCCCTTCTTCTGATGGAACGATATAAAAAGGCAAATCAGTTGTTCCACCATTTCCAAGAAGTAAAATATCTGGTCTTAGATTTCCATTAACATCATAGGCAACTGAAGCTCCAATTTCGACATTAGAAAAAGTAAGAGCGGTTTCGTTGGTAATATAGTTTTCATCTTGAAGAACTAACCCCTCTTCCGATGCAAGAAAAAAGCATAACCCCCTCTTATTTAATGATTCCTCAGCCGAACTGGAAACTGACATTATGTCCAAAGATCCATCTTGATTGTAATCAGCTCTTATTAATTTATCTGCTACACAGTTATCTTGATTGAGTTCCTGAACCGTATATGGATTTTCTTCATCTATTGACGTCAGATCGCGACCATAGAAAGCTAGGATATAATATTTTGAATCACCGGCTTCTTCAGTTCCAGAATCCTCTAATAACAAAACGATATCTAGACGAAAATCTTCATTAAAGTCACTTATTGTTGTATCAAGAACATTGATACTGCTTTCCGTATCGAATATTACAGAACCCAATTCATAGGTTGAGGCCTCATCATAATCAAAATAATCAATAAAATCTTTGCTAACAACAACATCTGTAGAAGCGTTTACAAAATTTATACTTTTTCTACACTGAACACCATAATTTGCAGTTCCTTCTCTTTTTGCAATAAAATCTTGGCTCCCTGATGGCTCTAACTCACCAAGCCACGATCCGGTTGCGGATGTTGCGTAGCATTGACTAGCATTTGACTCCCAACTAATGGTATACGTTTCATCGTACAAAGGTGCGTCATTTGAAGATGTTACTGTTGCAGCAAGATCAGGAACACTTTCACCATCACTTCCGCTGCAACCAATTAACAATAAGATAATTGGAAAGATAGACAAATATTTATTTTTTAACATAACTTTTTTGACAATTATCTCACATTATTAGTGATGTTTTATACAAGCTCTTAATTTTTATTTTTTTACTTTTAGAGCCATCTTTATATGTTCTATGCCATCCTCAAGATAAACACTGCCCTCTATTTGGAAACCAAGATCCTCATAAAAATTAACTAATCTGAATTGTGCAGAAATTGAAATATTGTACTTAGGGAACTTATTTCTTATGAACTCTATAGATTCAAGTGTAATGCTTTTACCAATCCCTTCTCCTCTACTTTTAATATCTGTAACAATTCTTCCAATTGAGGCAGAGTCATATTTAATGCCAGGAGGAAAAACTCTAGAATATCCTATTAAGTATTTATCTTTATAGAGAAGAAGGTGATGTGCAACTTCATCAAAATAATCTAAATCTTCATAAAAGCATTTTTGCTCTATTATAAAAACTCTTTGTCTAAGACTTAAAACATCATAAAGCTGTTCTTTTGAAATTGAACCAAAATCACGCCAAATGAAGTTAAGTTTATTAGTCATAATATAAAATTTAATGCTGTATAATAGCGCCAAGGGAGATACTTCTACAAATTAACTTTTCAAACTCATCTTTAGATTGATGGATAATATATTTGAAATTCAAGTCAAGGATTCTACTAATAGTGATTTAAGCTTATCTAAGTTTTTAGGCAAAACACTTTTAATTGTTAACGTAGCTAGCAAATGCGGTCTTACCCCTCAATATAAAGGCTTACAAAAACTTTATGAAAAATATAAGGACAGAGATTTTATCGTTCTTGGCTTCCCTTGCAATCAATTTGGAGGACAAGAGCCAGGCACTAATGATGAAATTAATGATTTTTGTGAGATTAATTACTCGGTAACTTTTCCTATTTTTTCAAAGATCAAAGTTAATGGTCCAGATGCTCATCCACTTTTTAAGATACTAAAAAGGGATAAACCGGGAATCTTTAGAACACAATCAATAAAGTGGAACTTTACAAAATTTTTGATCAACAAAAATGGAAAGATTGTAGAAAGATTTAGCCCAAGAGTTGAGCCAAAATTCATAATGAAAGAGATTGAGAGAATTCTATAGATCTCCTTTAGACATTAATAATGCATCTTCTTTTGGATTACCATCATAGTAGTTGTATCTAATGGCATCCCTCTTAAACCCATATCTCTCATAAAAATTTATTGCTCTTTGATTCCCTAGCCTAACTTCAAGAAAAATAATTGTTGCTCCCAAAACCTTTGATTGAAAAATAACTCTCTCTAGGATTTTTTTTCCATAGCCATTTCTTTGATAGTCTTTTGAAACAGTAATATTAAGTAAATGGGAATCTGTTTCAATTACTGAAAAAAAAGCATATCCTAGTATCCTTCCTTCTTCCCTCAAAACTACTGAACTATTACCTGCGTTAAGCGAGGATTTAAAGTTATTTAAACTCCAAGGATACTTATTTGTATAATCTTCAATTTCCTTAATTTTTTCTAGATCATTTAAGCTAGCTAGCTGAAGGTCCATCTTTGAATTCCTTAATTTTTGACCACAACACTTTCTTATCTTCTAAGCTATCTTTAAGGATATTGAGGGGTTTAGACTCAATAATATAAGGAAAATCTTTAGCAATCTTTGGTGCTGAGTCTGTAAATAAAATTAATAACCTTAGTTTTTTGGGAAGTTTGCTTAAATCATTTATTTCTATATTTTCTGGGTAATTGTTACCATTTTCAAAGATAGATTTTACTACTTTAGTTAATAACTCTGACTCATTTTGTTCAAATTCATTAAATGGTTTGTTTAAGAGTGTTAGAATATCGCCCCAAAGTACTCCAGAAAAAACTTCTGAATTAGTTTTTTTCATCCTAGATTCAAACCTTTGGATGCCTAATTTGGATAAAATGAAGGATGACTTAGTATCAAACATTTTTTGATGTTAACATTTTGATAAATTAAATGGACAAAACTAATAAAAAATATAAACCATATAAACCTGCAAATAAAAAAAGCAGGATATGGCCTTCAAAAGTTATTGAAAAAGCGCCTATCTGGTGCTCAGTTGATTTAAGAGATGGAAACCAGGCCCTTATTGAGCCAATGGGAGATGAGAGAAAAAAAAGAATGTTTAATCTCCTATGTAAGATTGGGTTTAAAGAAATAGAAATAGGATTTCCTGCTGCATCACAAACAGATTTTGATTTTGCTAGATATTTAATTGAAGAAAAGCTTATTCCTTCAGATGTTACTATTCAAGTCTTAACACAAGCTAGAAATGAGATTATTGAGAGAACTTTTGAAGCTTTAGACGGAATACCAAATGCTATTCTTCATTTCTATAACTCAACCTCAAAACTTCAAAGAAAAGTTGTTTTTAATAAAGACAAGGAAGGTGTAAAAAAGATTGCGACTAATGCAGCAAAACTTATTAGGGATCTATCAAATAAATATAAAGGAACTGACTGGTCTTTTGAGTACTCTCCTGAGAGTTTTACAGGAACTGAATTAGATTATGCAGTTGATGTATGTGATGAGGTTGTGGATATCTTGAAAGATTCTTCTAAAAATAAGATTATCATTAACTTGCCTGCAACTGTTGAAATGTCAACAGCAAATATATACGGAGATCAAATAGAATGGATGAGTGAGAACCTTAGGAATAGAGAAAATATTTGTCTCTCACTTCATCCTCATAATGATAGAGGCACAGCTGTGGCAGCTTCTGAATTCGGTTTAATGGCTGGTGCAGACAGAATTGAAGGGACTCTGTTTGGAAACGGAGAAAGAACAGGTAATGTAGATATAGTAACCTTGGCATTGAATATGTATAGTCAAGGAATTGAGCCTAATTTAGATTTTTCACAAATTAATAATGTTATGAGAGAAGTTGAGTATTGTAATCAGCTTCCTGTTCATCCTAGACATCCATATGCTGGAGACCTAGTCTTTACTGCTTTTTCAGGATCTCATCAAGATGCTATCAAAAAAGGTTTAACTGCTCTTAGAAGTTCAAATGATCCTAATTGGGAAGTGCCCTATTTACCAATTGATCCTGCTGATTTAGGAAGAACTTATGAAGCTGTTGTTAGAATCAATTCGCAATCTGGTAAAGGGGGTGTTGCTTTCCTTTTAGAGAAAGATCATGGCGTTTCTCTTCCTAGGAGGCTTCAAATAAGTATGAGTCAAAAGATACAGAAAATAGCTGATGAAACAGGTAAAGAAATTTCAACTTCAGAGATTTGGGAAATCTTTCACACTAATTTTGTAATGCCTAGGCCAGGAAATAGCTTTAAAAGCTATTCATTAAGGACTTCTGATACCACAGATGAAAATGATCAGATTAAGGCCGAGATTGAAATTAACGGCCAAACATATGATATATCTGGTTCTGGAAATGGTCCGATTGATGCATTTATAAATGCTCTAAATCAAACTCTATCTTTAAATATTAAAGTTTCTGATTATCATCAAAGTGCGATATCTTCCGGCTCTGATGCCCAAGCAGCTGCCTATATTGAACTTCAGATAGAAGAGAAAACAAGTTGGGGCGTTGGAATTAATCCAAATACAACTAAGGCATCTTTTGAAGCAATAGTTGTCGGTGTTGCTAAATTAATTTAATCAAATTTAGGCGGTCTTTTTTCTATAAAAGCTTTTACAGCTTCTCTATGCTCAGAGGAACCAAAAATCTCATTCTGTATCTCTGCTTCTTGCTTAAAAGTATCAAAATAAGATTTGCTAAGGGAATCTCTCATTAATTTTTTAGTGTTTGAGAGGGCCTGTGGTGACCTTCTTGAAATTTTATTTGCCCAACTAATTGCTTCTTGAAGCAGTTGATCATCCTCAACAACTTTATTTGCTATTCCACAATCAAAACACATTTTTGAATCTATTTTTTTTGCCTCAATAGCGAATTCAAGAGCCTTTGAATATCCAAGAGATCTGGTTAGAAGCCAGTTCAATCCCCCATCAGGAACAAGTGCAATATTGCTAAAGACTGAAAGAATATATGATGATTTTGTCATGATTCTTAAATCACAAGCCATGGCTAAAGCTGCACCAATTCCTGCAGCAGGACCATTTATTGCTCCAATTACAATCTGTGGTATTTCAACAATATTTCTAAAAATAGGCATATAGCCCCTTAATAAAGCATCCTTTGATGGACAGTTTGGATCCCAACTTGCTTCTTTTTCAGTTAAATCAGCTCCTGCAGAAAATCCATTTCCAGATCCTGTAAGTATAATCACTCTTACAGATCTATCCTCTTTGAAATTTTTAAATACATCTTGAAGCTCAAGCACTAGCTTTTCATTAAATGCATTTAAAACACTTGGTCTATCAAGAGTTACTGTTGCAATCGATGATTCAATTTCAATTTTAAGTGTTTTAGCATTCATGGTTGAATTATAGTTTATTTTTTTTGGAAAATAATATTATTATGCTCAGAGAAAACTTTCCCTCCGGCTTGCTCGCCATCTTTTCGAGACCACTCAACAAAAGATTCGTTTGAAGGTTTTTTAAGAAAAAATACTTTCATAATTTCAGTTAAAACTTTTTGATTAGGAAGAGCAATATGATTTTTTCTTAGAATTAGCCTTATTAATTCGTCCTTTAAAAAATTAGGCATATCTAAGTGCTCTTCTCTACTTATGATGCCTGTTTTGATCTCTTTCTCAAAATACATTTCAAGCATAAAGTCTAGTGAAAGTTTCTTCTTTGTAGCTGTTTTTGACGTAAAAGAAACTCTTTCTGGTAATTTTTTCCACCTTCTATCAAGAGATGGGATAATCTCATTTCTTAAAAAATTTCTATCAAAATCATTATTTTTATTTGTATCGTCTTCAACATAGTTTAATTTATTTGATTCAACAAATATTCTTAAATCCGATTTATATAAATTTAAAAATGGTCTTATTATTTCTCCTTTTCCCAAAGATCTTCTCTCATCAAGACCGCTAAGTCCATCAACGCCTGTTCCTCTAAATAATCTAAGTAAGATTGTCTCAAAAGCATCATCTAAATGATGAGCTAATAAGATTTGATCATTTTCTCCTAGAAGTTTTTTAAAAATCTCATATCTTGCTTGCCTTGCCTGTGACTCTATACTTGACCTATTTTTTGAGATCTCCACTGAAAAGGATTCAAAATCTATATCATGGCTTTTACAAAATTTTTCAGAATGTTCCTGCCAGTCTTTACTATTTTCTGAGAGGTTATGATTTATGTGAACTGCTTTTAAGTTTTTTATTTTTTTTTCTTTTAACGCCTTGTTGCACAAAAATAGTAAGGCTGTTGAATCCAAGCCTCCGCTAAAAGCAACAAAAATATTTCTATCTGGATGTATATATATGTCTAAGAGATTTGAAGAGACTTCCAAGCTATTTACCTACTTCTGTAAGCCTCGCATAGCGTCTTTCCAAAAGTCTTTCAAGAGGGATTTTGTTTAGATTTTGTATATTTGATAGTAAAACATCTTTTAATTCTTGAGATATCTTTAGATAATCTCTGTGAGCGCCACCAGAGGGCTCCTCAATAATTTCATCAATAATGTTAAGTTTAACCAAATCTTTAGCTGTTAATTTCATTGCTTCTGCTGCCTCCTCTGCTTTTTCAGAGGAACGCCATACAATTGAAGCACACGCCTCAGGAGAAGCTACTGAATAAATTGCATGTTCTAGCATAATGATATGGTCACCGACACCTAAAGCTAAAGCTCCACCTGAGCCACCCTCACCTGTTACAACAACAATTATTCTTGTCTTAAGTTGAGACATTAGAGCTAAGTTTGATGCAATAGCTTCACTTTGACCCCTCTCTTCTCCCTCTATCCCAGGATATGCACCTGAAGTATCAACAAAAGTTATTATGGGTAACTCAAATTGTTCAGCCATTTTCATCAATCTTTTTGCTTTACGATATCCTTCAGGTTGAGGCATACCAAAATTTCTTTTAACTTTCTCATCTGTACCTTTGCCTTTTTCATGGCCAATAATCATAATGGGATTACCATCTATTTTAGCTAAGCCTCCAATTATTGATGGATCATCGCCAAACTGTCTATCCCCATGAAGCTCATCGAAATCAGTAAAAATATTCTCAATATAGTCTGATGTATGCGGTCTTTGTGGATGTCTTGAAATTAATACCTTGTTCCAACGTGTAAGATTTGAGTAAATCTTTATGGTTTTTTTTTCAAGCTCTGATTGAAGCTTATTTATCTGTGATCTTAGTTCTGGGTTGTCCTTAGAAACAATTTCAAGAGCTTCTATCTTGTCAGAAATCTCCTCAAGTGGTTTCTCAAATTCTAAAAAGTGGCGTTTCATCATTGTTAACTTAATTTAATCTTATTATCTCCAAAAATGCTTCTTAAATTATCTAAATTTTCTGAGTTTAGATCAATCTTAAAGTCCTGATTGAGAGAAATAAGCACCTCTGCATTATCTCTAATTATTTTTAGCTTTACTTTACTCTCTCCTCCCCAAAAGTCTGAATTAATTTTATTAAGTTTTAATTTAATTTCTTCAAGAGAGTCTCCACTACTTGCATCACAGATTATCAGGAGGTCTTTTTTACTATTTACAAGAGCGCTCTCAACTGCGGCTATATTCTTTACTCTCATCCTATACATAGATGAGTTAGTTTGTTCAGATCTATAGGCATCAACCTCTATGGATCCAGAAAATCTTAAAATTGTATCCTCCTTAATGATTTCATATTTTTCTTCATATAATTCTGAAAGAATGATTCCATCCATTGATCCACTCTCATCATCAAAATTAAGAAAAGTGATTGGTTTATTTTTGGAATCTTTTATCTGTCTTGTTGAATTAACGAGCCCAACAATTGTTGCAGATGAAATGCTTGTATCTAAATCTGATATTTTATGAGATCTTAAATCTTTTATGTCATCTTTAATTGCTTCTACAGGATGGCCAGAAATATAAAAACCAAGAGCTTCTTTCTCATATTTGAGTTTTTGAGAAAAATTGAGTGGATTTATATCTTTATATTGATCATAAGGATTAAAGTCTTCTTCAATACTTGAAAATAAATCACCTGCAAATAATGCATCAGACGCTTTTTTATCTCCCTCTTTTAGCATATCTGGAATGCAAGCTAAAGCAATTGACCTAGAGTCACAAATTGCATCAAAAGCTCCTGCTTTTGAAAGAGATTCTAGAGATTTTTTTCCTCCTAGCTTTACATTAACTTTTTTAGAGAAGTCTAATAAGTTTTTAAAAGTGTTTTTATCTCTTATTTCACTAACATGGTAAATAAAGGATTCAGCTACGCCCTTGAGTGAAGTTAACCCATATTCAATTTGTTTTTCAGAATTGACAAAGAAATTTGTTCCGCTAGTTAGTATATTCGGACTTAAAACGTTTATGCCCATATTTTTACATTCTTTTATGATATTGCTGATTTTGTCAGTATTACCTTGAGCAGAAGAAAGCACTGCCGCCATAAAATACTCAGGATAATAAGTTTTTAGATATGCAGTTTGAAATGATAATAAGGCATAAGCTGCTGAATGAGATTTGTTAAAACCATAGCCTGCAAAAGTCTCGATTAAATTAAAGATTTTGTTAGCGAGATCTTCTTTAATATTATTTTCCTTACAGCCATTTACAAAAATAATTCTTTGCTTATCCATCTCTTCAACTTGTTTCTTTCCCATTGCCCTTCGGAGGATATCAGCTTGCCCAAGTGAATATCCTGCTAAGACCCTTGCAGATTCCATTACCTGTTCTTGATAAATAATCACTCCATATGTTTCGGCTAAAACAGGTTCTAATAATTTGTGAGGATAAGTAACTGGAACTTTGCCATTCTTTCTATTAACAAATTCGTCATCCATGCCTGTCTCTAATGGCCCTGGCCTAAATAAAGCAAGCAGAGCCACGATCTCTTCAAACTTTGTTGGTTGAAGTCTCTTAATTAGAGCCTTCATTCCTGGTGATTCCAGCTGAAAAACTGAAGTGGTTTTTCCTGAGGATAAGAGCTCAAAAACTTTAGAATCTTTTAAATTTACACTTGAGATATCTAAAGGCTTTTCATTTCTTGACAGAAGATCATCATTAATTGATTTAACTGCTTTATCAATTATTGTAAGAGTCCGCAGTCCCAAGAAATCAAATTTAACAAGGCCTATCTTTTCAACATCATCTTTATCAAACTGCGTAAGTGCAGAAGAAGTATCACTATCAAAATATATCGGGGAAAAATCTGAAAGTGCTCCTGGAGCAATTACCAATCCTCCCGCATGCTTACCAATATTTCTTATGCCGCCTTCAAGCTTAAAAGATAGATTCATTATTTCTTTAACTTCGTCATCTTCTTTAATGGCTTGTTT
>MDSV01194887.1_pt1 | contig 11202 bp, 8 predicted proteins | sample 810851 | NCBI WGS metagenome assembly MDSV01 (sample SAMN05326640, study PRJNA326480) | marine metagenome | isolation source: seawater | place: Atlantic Ocean: North East | collected 2012 | reverse complement strand
TTTAAAGAATCTTTTAAAGTTTCTTCTATTTCATTATTACTTGGCCAAATATCTTTTAAAAAAATATCATTTCCATTTTTATCTTTCCCCAAAGGATCTTTAAGTAAATCTATTCTCATAGAACCAGCTATTGCATACGCAACTACCAAAGGTGGTGATGCAAGATAATTTGCTTTCACTAGTGGAGAAATTCTACCTTCAAAATTTCTATTTCCAGATAAAACTGATACGGCATAAATATTATCATTTTTAACTGCATTAGAAATATTTTCTTTTAAAGGTCCAGAATTACCAATACAAGTTGTGCATCCATAACCAACAAGGTTAAAACCTAACTGATCTAAATAGGAACTTAAACCTGCTTTTTCTAAATAGTCAGTAACAACTTGAGATCCTGGCGCTAAAGAAGTTTTTACCCAAGGTTTTGTTTGCAAACCTTTATCAACTGCTTTTTTTGCAAGCAAGCCTGCACCGATTAAAACATTTGGATTAGATGTATTGGTGCAAGAAGTTATTGCTGCAATTAAAATATCACCATCTTTAATTGAAAATTCTTCATTTTTAACATTAGAAACTGTTGGATTTGTTTTTTTAGTAGACTCCTCAAATACTTTTTTAAAATTTTTTGCAGCATCAGTTAACAAAACTTTATCTTGTGGCCTTTTGGGACCAGAAATTGTTGGAACAACTGTTGACATGTCTAATGATAAATTATCTGTAAATATAATATCGCTACTTTCCCAAAGTCCTTGTTCTTTTGCATAAGTCTCTACAATGTCAATTGTCTGTTTATCTCTTCCAGAGAATTTTAAATATTTTAATGTTTCAAAATCAACTGGGAAAAAACCACAAGTAGCACCATATTCAGGAGCCATATTGGCTATGGTTGCTCTATCTGCTAATGATAAATTTTTTAAACCTTTTCCATGAAACTCTACAAACTTTCCAACAACCCCTTTATCTCGCAGCATTTTCACAACTGTTAAAACTAAATCAGTGGCCGTTGTTCCTTCAGGAAGTTTATTTTTTATCTCAAATCCTATAACTTCAGGAATTAACATTGAAATTGGTTGTCCTAACATTCCCGCTTCAGCCTCAATACCACCAACACCCCATCCCAAAACAGATAATGCATTAATCATTGTTGTATGGCTGTCCGTCCCAACAAGTGTATCTGGAAAAATATAATTTTCCTTTTCATATTTTTCTGTCCAAACAACTTTGGCTAAATATTCTAAATTTACTTGATGACATATTCCAGTTCCAGGAGGAACAATTCTAAAATTATCAAATGCTTGCTGTCCCCATTTTAAGAATGAATATCTTTCAGAATTCCTTTCGAATTCTATATCAACATTTTCTTTCAGAGAATTTTTATTAGCAAATTTATCTACTTGCACAGAATGATCTATTACCAAATCAACTGTTGATAAAGGGTTTATAGTTTTTGGATCCTTGTTTTTTTCCTTAACCGCTTCTCTCATTGCTGCCAAATCTGCTACAGCTGGTATTCCCGTATAATCCTGCAGCAAAACTCTAGCCGGCCTATAGGCTATTTCAGTTTTTGATTTTTTATTTATTAACCAATCTTTGATTGCTTTAATTTGAGATTTATTAACACTTAAATCATCTTCATATCTTAATAGATTTTCTAATAAAACTTTTATTGATTTAGGAAGTTTTGATATTCCTTCTAATCCATTTTTTTCTGCTTCTTTTAATGAATAATATTTATAGTCTATATCGTTTATTGAAATTTTAGCTAGTGAGTTAAAACTATTTTTTGATCCTGGTTTCATATTTGCTTTATAGATAAAGAATTATTATGGTCAAAATAAGCATGCCTGACATTAAAAAATTAAAATTTTTTGCTATATGTTTTAACGGTACTGATAACAATGTTGGCAAATTTGATAATCTTTTTTCACTTTCTCCTATAGTCATGTATTTACCAATCAAACTCCAAGATACAATGCTTAAAAAACTTATTATAATTGCTAATGTTATAACAATTATTGAGTCTTTAACAAAACTTTCCTGACTTATAAATGTAGAAGTTATAAATGCCGCACAGATAACAGCCTTGGGATTAATAAACTGAAACAAAACTATATTAATAAAAGTTGCTGGATTTTTTACTTCTTTATTCTCTGAATTTCTAGTTGTTGCAATCTTATATGCCATATAAATAAGAAAAATTGTTCCAGCTATTGTAATTATCTTTTGAATGTCAGGATATTTTTTAAAAACAATTGATAAACCAAAATTAATACAAATTATTAATAATGGAAAACCGAAAGTCACTCCATATATTATTGGTAAGGTTTTTTTTATACCAAAATTAAATGCAGAATATGAGGCCATAAAATTATTAGGCCCAGGAGAAAAGGCTGCTGCTGAACAAAATAATACAAAAGCTATTAAATCTGAAAGTAACATTTAAAGTTATGCAATTTTTAAACCATTTTTAGTAGTCTGAGATGGGTGCAACAAGACCACCTTTCCATCATCTTCCAAAGCTCCTAATACTAAAAATTGTGATTTAACTCCTGCTATATTTTTTTCAGGAAAATTACAAACTCCAATTACTTGTTTGCCTTTTAAATTATCTTCATTGTAATAATGAGTTATTTGAGCAGATGATTCCTTAATGCCAATTTCCTTTCCAAAATCTACTTCTATAACTAAAGAAGGTTTTCTAGCTTTTTCATTTTTTTTAACTGATATGACTGTCCCTATTCGAATATCTACTTTATCAAAAATGTCGTAGGTTATTTGTTCTTTCATGAAATTAATATATAATTAAATATATATATGAGTACAGAAAATAATTTGCAGACTATATATGAAAACTCAATCAAAATATTAACAGATTTAATTGCTTTCAAAACAATATCTGGAGAAAACAATTCTCCTTTAATTGATTATTGTGACAATATATTAAATTCTTTAGGAGCAGAATCTTTTAGAACATATGATGATGAAAAAAAAAGAGTAAATTTATTTTCAACTCTAAAATCAAAAAATGGAAATGGAAAAAACCCTATAATTCTTTCTGGACATACTGACGTTGTTCCTGTTTCAAAAGGTTGGTCATCGGATCCTTTTGTAGGAACTATTAAAGATGATAAACTTTATGGTAGAGGTTCATGTGACATGAAAGGATTCATTGCATGTTTATTAGCTTATGCACCAATTCTTTCAAATTCAAATTTAGATAGGAACATTCATTTTTCTTTTACATTTGATGAAGAAACTGCATGCAAAGGAGCTCCCATTTTAATAAAAGAATTAAAAAAAAGAGGAATTACAAATGGTATTTGTATAGTTGGAGAGCCGACAAATATGAAGATTATAGATTCTCACAAAGGTTGTTATGAGTACACAACTTATTTTGAAGGTTTAGCTGGACATAGTTCCCAGCCTCATAAAGGTGTAAGTGCCGTCGAGTATGCGGCTAGATATGTAAATAAACTTATCGAACTAAGAAAAATATTAATAGAAAGAAAACCAAAAGACTCCATATTTGATCCTCCATATTCAACTCTTCAAATTGGAGGTATTTTTGGAGGTATAGCTCACAATGTAATAGCAGATAAATGTTATGTTAATTGGGAAACTAGACCAGTAGTTGAGGAAGACGCAATTTTTTTAAATTCAGAATTAGATAAATTCACAAATGAAACATTAATACCTGAAATGCAAAAGGTTTATCCAGACTCATCAATAAAAAAAGAAATAATTGGCGAGATTATAGGTTTCAATAGAGTTAAGAGTTCTGAGGCTTGTGAGCTAGTTTCAAATATTACAGGCGATAATTCTAGAGCGGTTGTTTCATTTGGAACTGAAGCTGGTCTTTTTCAAGAAATTGGAATTAGCACAGTAGTCTGTGGACCCGGGTCTATTGAACAAGCTCATAAAGTAGATGAATTTATAAAATTAGAAGAATTAAAAAAATGTTTAACCTTTCTTGAAGGTGTAAAAAATAACTCTATATCTTAAATATTATTTTAGTTAAAACCACCTACAGATTTTATTTCGAGAAATTCTGTTAACCCTTCAATTCCTGCTTCTCTTCCTATTCCAGAGTGTTTATATCCTCCAAATGGCGAAGATCCATCTATTCCTACTCCATTAACATCAACCATTCCAGATCTCAACTTCCTTGCTACCCTTTTTACTTTTTCTTTATCTTGAGTTTGAATGTAATTGGTTAAACCGTATGGAGTATCATTTGCAATTTTAATTGCCTCATCTTCTGTTTCAAAAGGTATAATTGATAAAACTGGCCCAAATATTTCCGTTCTTGCGATTTCCATTTGATTATTGACATCTGTGAATACAGTAGGTTTAACATAATATCCTTTTTCTAATCCTTTAGGCTTCCCTACTCCTCCTGCAACAAGTTTTGCCCCTTCATCAATTCCTTTTTGAATTAAATTTTGAATTTTGTTAAACTGAGTCTCAGAAATTACTGGTCCTATGTGATCTCCATTTTTATTAGGTTTATCTACTTTAGTTTTGTTTGCAAAATCTCTAACTTTTTCAACTGTTTCATTATAAATTGATTTTTCAACAAGCATTCTAGTAGGTGCATTACAAGATTGTCCTGAATTTCTAAAACATCTAAGAACGCTCCAAGATATTGCTTCTGGTCCTGCATCTTTAAAAACTATATTTGCTCCTTTGCCGCCTAGCTCTAAACTAATTCTTTTAAAATCTTTTGCCGCATTTTGAGAAATTAAAGCACCAGCTCTAGTGGAACCCGTAAATGAAATCATATTTATATCAGGATGACTAGTTAAAGCTTCTCCAGTTATTGCACCATCTCCATTTATTAAATTAAAAACACCTTTAGGAAAACCTGCTTCCTTTATCATTTCAGCTAACAGCATTGATGACAATGGTGCTATTTCAGATGGTTTTAATACTACAGTGCAACCAGCAGCTAGTGCTGGTATTACTTTTAAATTTACTTGGTTAATTGGCCAATTCCAAGGAGTAATTAATGCACACACTCCTTTTGGTTCATATAAAATTGTTTGATTTTTTTCTTCATCTAATGTTCTTTCAAATTTAAATTCTTTTAAAATATTTTTAAATGATTTGATGTGACTTGCTCCAGTTTTTGTTTGAAGTTCTGTTGAAAAATCAATCGGCGCACCCATTTCAAGAGATATGGTTTTAGCCATTTGATCCCAATTTTTTTTATAAATTTCATATAATTTTTCAAAAAACACAAGTTTCTCTTCTTTTGATACAAAACCCCAAGTTTCAAATGCTTTTTTTGCCGCTTCTACTGCAACGTCAACATCTTTTTTCCCTCCAAGTGAAATTTCAGCACAAGGTTCTTCTGTAGCTGGATTTATTACTTGAAGTATTCTTGATTCTATTGGAGAAACCCATTCCCCATTAATATAAAAATTTTTTTTATCTTGCATAAATCAAATTTATCCTAAAGTTTTTTTTTTGCAAACAAATTGGTTAGTTCAAAAACAATTGTCGCTGCTGCTAAAGATGTAACTTCAGCATGATCATAGGCTGGGGCAACTTCCACAACGTCTGCTGAAATCAAATTTAATCCTGAGAGACCTCGTAAGACATTTACTATTTCTCTTGTGGTCATCCCAGCAATTTCTGGTGTGCCAGTTCCTGGAGCAAAAGCTGGATCCAAAACGTCTATGTCAATTGAAAGATAAAGAGCATTGTTTCCTACTCTTTTTTTTATTCTTTCAGCAATTTTATCTGTTCCTTCAGATTGAAATTCATCACAATGTATAATTTTAAAACCAAAACTTTCATCATTCTTAATATCGTCTTTACTATATAATGGACCTCTAATACCTACATGCATTGAAGCATCATCTAAAAATAAGTTTTCTTCTCTTGCTCTCCTAAATGGAGTTCCATGGGTATAAGGTGCTCCAAAATATGTATCCCAAGTATCGAGATGAGCATCAAAATGAACTAAGGAAACTGGGCCATTATTTTTTTTGTTTATAGCTCTTAGTAACGGAACAGCTATTGTATGATCACCTCCTAAACTTATAATTCCTCCTACTTTCTTTAATAGATCTGTTGCACCTACTTCAATTTGCTTGATCGCTTCATCAATATTAAATGGATTACAAGCAATATCACCAGCATCAGCCACTTGCTGAACTTTAAATGGTTCCACATCATAGTTGGGATGATAATTTGTTCTTAAATGTCTTGAGGCTTGTCTTATGCTTTGAGGACCAAATCTAGCACCTGGTCTATAACTAGTGCCAGAGTCAAATGGCACTCCAACAATTGCTACATCACATTGTTCAACATCTCTTAATTCTGGAAGTCTTGCAAAAGTATTGGGGCCCGCATATCTAGGTACTTTAGTTCCACTAACTGGTTGAATTGTATTTTTATTTTTTTTCATTTTAAAATTAAGTAAATAATTAATAAGATCCAAAAAAAAGCATAATAGAAGTATATATATTTTTTAGCAAACATGCTTGGAATAGTTTCTGTATTTTTTTTTTTCTTTTTCATTTTATAATAATCTAAGATAATATTATCTTAACCTATTAGTCTATATTTATTTAATGAGATTATTATTAATTTTATTTTTTGTGCTGCATTTAACTTCATTAAAGGCAGATGAAATTTATAACTTATTAAAAATTCCTAATTTAGAAATCTATAAATTACAAAGCAAAAACGGGATAAAATATTTAAATACTAAACATGATTTTAAAATTGGAATTGATGACAACATAACATGCAATAAATCAAGTAAAAAAAATTTATATAAAAAATTTCCTTTTATTTCAAAAAATATAGAAAAATACGACTCTGACTTTTTAAAAAAAATAAACCTAAGATTTATTGTTTTATGTGAAGACTTATATATATCTAAAATTAATACAGGTGGAATACCTGATCATAAAAAAAGAACATTGATTCTGGATATTAATTTTAATGAAAAATATTTTGAAAGAGTTATACACCATGAAATATTTCATATAATTCAAGATAGTTTTAAATTAATTTTCAATGAAACGACCTGGTCTGAGTTTAATGACAAGTCATTTAAATATGCTGAATGTTCTACTTGTTCTAACAGATTAGGCTTAGATCTTTACGATAATACAAAAGGTTTTCTTACAGAATATTCTAAATCTATACCTTCTGAAGATATGGCAGAAGTGTACTCTTTTTTAATGACCGATAAAACCAATATTGAAAATATATCTAAAAACGATTCAATATTATTCAAAAAAATTGAATATATAAAAGCGGGAATAGATAAAATTGTAAATTTTTAAATTATTATGATTAAAAAAATAAAGCCATCTCTGTCAGAAAAAATTCTTTTTATTTTTTTGATTTGCTTAGGAATATTAACTTTTAGTTTTTTTTTTATTGCTAAGAATAAATGTCTTTTTGTAAAAAAAATAAATCCAGAAAAAATTCAATTTAATAATCCTGAGAATATTGCAGTTATGAATGTAGAATGTGGAAATGTTATTATTGAACTTTATCCAAATGTATCTCCAGTTGCAGTTAATCGATTTAAATATTTTATAAAAAAAGGATCTTACAATAAATCTGCTTTCTACAAAGTTATTAAAAACACTTTAGTGCAAGCGGGTGATCTTGAATTTGGAAATATTGATAATATTAATTATTTTAAAATTGGTAGTGGTCAATCGGGTTATGGTACTTTAAAATCCGAATTAAATGATAACTTTATATTTGATGAAGGAAGCGTAGCCTTAGCTAGAGGAAATAAAATGGACACCGAAGATAGTGAATTTTTTGTAATTTTAAAAAAAATTGAATTATATAATGGAGAATATACGCCAGTTGGTAAAGTAATTTATGGCTTAGATGCTTTAAAAAAAGTTAAAAAAGGAGACAAATCAGAATATGTTTTAAGACCTGATTTTATTAATTATTTTAAATTAATAAAATAAACTATTTAAATATGTAATAGTGTGTTTTAAATATATTAGTTAAGAATTAATTGACCAAAGGTTTGCCAGTTTTCAAAGTATGCTTTATTCTTTCTTGTGTTTTTTGTGTCTCTATTAATCTCATAAATGCATCAATTTCTAATTTATAAAAATCGTCTTCTGACAATGTTTTATCAATTGTTGTATCGCCACCACTTAAAACATATGCCAGTTCCTTTCCTACTTCCATTCCATGATCTAAAATTATCTTATCATTGTATAACTTCTCTAAGAGTTTAATCATTTTTTCCTTAAGTCTACTTCCTGACAAATTAAAGGTGCATTCAGCAGGAGGAGTAAAACTTTTATTATTTGCTAGTATTTCTTTTGATGCAGTTAATAAACTATTTCTACTCATTATTTTTTTATCTTCAGCTTTCAAATATTTTAAGGGTTCTGCTTCTATAGGTGAAGTGGCAGTTTTAGCATAACCTATAATATCAAAGACTTTTAAAGAAGCGTAATCAGGATCTTTTTTTGCTTCTTCAGTTTGCAACCATCTCCATAACATTTCTTTGCACCCTCCGCCTGCTGGAATTAAACCAACAATAGTTTCTACAAGACCCACAACAATATTCGTATGAGATACAACAAAATTGCTTTGACAAAGAACCTCAAAACCTCCTCCTAGAGCCAACCCAGATGGAGCTGATATCACAGGGTGTTTAGAATATTTTAAATGTTTGCAAGTTTCCTGAAAATATTTTACAAATTTTTCAATTGATTTAAAGTCTCCCTTGTTAGCAAAGTCCATTGTATATGATAAATTTACACCTGCGGAAAATTGCATCGCTTCATTAATAATTATTAAAGGTTTATCAGTGGCTTTTTTTAAAATTTCCATAGAGCCATAATCCAAAGCATTAGCTTTTGTTGTAAATTCAACAATATTAAAATCATTAAATCTGTAAATTTCAGCTGAATTATTTTTGTCTAATTTTATTGCTTTTGGTTTAATCTTACCAAGAGTTTCTAATTCTGTATATAATTGTCTTTCGCCATAAAAATTTTCATCTTTGGTTCTGGAAAGATTTTCTAAAAACTTATTATTTTCAAAAGAGTCTATTTTTTCAAAGAAATTTTTAACTCCTATCTCTTTTAGCATTTCAAAAGGTCCCTTTGTCCAATTAAAACCCAGTCTCATTGCTTCATCGATATCATTAAATTTATCAGTAATTCCTGGCACTAATGATGATGCATATTTAATTATTTTAGATATAACAGACCACGCATATTCTCCATATTTATCTTTTCTATTTATTAAATTTACTATGTCCATTTTCTCTGAACCTAAATTAAATTTTTTGGATATAGAATATTCACCCGTTTCTAAATTAATTCCTTCTAAAACTTTTTTATTATCTGTTTTATTCATTCTATAAAAACCGCCTTTTCCTTTTCTTCCAGTGTAACCAGTTTCTATAAGTTTTTTGACTAAAGGTATTTCTTTTGCTACTTTTTGAAATTCGTCATTTTCTGGCAATTCTTTTATAAAACTCTTTAAAACATCAGCCATCAAATCTATTCCAATTAAATCATACAAACCAAACACTCCTGTTTTTGGTATTCCCATCGGCCTTCCAAATACAGCATCTGCTTCCTCTATAGTAAGCTTTATTTTAAATGCTTCCGTCATAGCAACTTGCATAGCAAAAACACCTATTCTATTTCCTAAGAAACCAGGCGTATCATTACAAATAATTGTTCCTTTGCCTAGGTCTTTCTCGCAAAATGATTTTAAAGAATTTATTTTTTCTAAGTCATTATTTTCACTTTTAACTATTTCCAATAGGTCCATATACCTAACTGGATTAAAAAAATGTGTAATGCAAAAATCTTTTTTTTCTGTTTCGTCTAATTTTTCTGAAAGTACTTTTATAGGTATAGATGAAGTGTTAGACGAAACTATTGAGCCATCTTTTCTTGTTTTAAATATTTTTTCATAAATATTATGTTTAATATCAATTCTTTCTACAACTGCTTCTACAATCCAATCTGCTTGACTAACTACATCAAAATTATCATTTATATTGCCTATACTTATGTTTTCAATTTTCGATTTATCAATTAATAACGGAGGTCTTGATTTATAAATTCTTTCTTTAGCTTTTTCTGTTATCTCTGTAGTTAAATCTAATAACGTTACAGGAATATTTGCATTACATAGCTGAGCTGCAATTCCACAACCCATAGTACCTGAGCCAATTACAACAACTTTTTTAATTTCCATTTTTTAATTTTGGTTTTTTTTTAATTCTTCTACACTTATATGGCATCTTATTGCATTGCCATTATCGCCAATTTGCCACGGTGGAGTTTCATTCTTACACTTGTCACCCAAAATACGTGGACAACGGCCTTGAAAACAACATCCTTTTTCTGGTGGTTTTTCTTCCACTATATCTTCAGCTACCAATTTTGGTTTAATATCTGGATCAGGTTCTAAAACAGCACCTAATAAAACTTCTGTGTATGGATGCGAAGGAAATTGATAAACGTTTTTTGAAGGTCCTATTTCACACAATCTTCCTTGATACAAAACAGCAACTCTATCACTAATTGCCCTAACAACAGCTAGGTCATGAGAAACAAAAATATAAGTCGTTCCAAAATCTTCTTTTAAAGTTTGTAATAAATTTAAAACTGCAGCTTGAACCGAAACATCTAATGCTGATGTAACTTCGTCACATAAAATTATATCTGGTTTTGCTGCAAAAGCTCTTGCAACAGCCACTCTTTGTTTTTCGCCACCAGAAAGTTGTCTAGGATATCTGGTCATATAAAATTCTCCAAGCCTTACTTTATTCAATAATTCTGCAACTTTTTTTTTTAATTCATCCCCCGCAAGTCTAAAATATAATTTTAATGGCTGAGATAGTATTTGTTCAACTGTATGATTTGGATTAAGTGACTCGTCTGGATTTTGAAAGATTAATTGTATAGCTCTTAAATCATTTGAGTCTCTTTTTTTAAGATCGCTAGACAACACTCTGTCATTTTCAAATTTAATTTTTCCATCTTTAGTTTTCAATAATCCTGCAATTGATTTTAGAATTGTAGATTTTCCACTTCCAGACTCACCAACTAATGCAATTGTCTCTCCTTTTTTTACTTCAATATTAATATCTTTTACTGTTGGATTTGTATCAGTAATTTTATTTAATATTTGATCTAAAAATTTTTGTTTGGCATAACTAATAGATACATC
>MDSV01097204.1_pt1 | contig 11203 bp, 11 predicted proteins | sample 810851 | NCBI WGS metagenome assembly MDSV01 (sample SAMN05326640, study PRJNA326480) | marine metagenome | isolation source: seawater | place: Atlantic Ocean: North East | collected 2012 | reverse complement strand
GGTAGCTCAGTTGGTTAGAGCGCGGGACTCATAAGCCCGAGGTCAGTGGTTCGATCCCACTTCCCGCTACCAAATAAAATTTATAATGAGTTAATTTATATTAAATGAATATTAAAAATTTAAAATTAATTGAATATTTTAAATTTAAATATTTTTTAATATTTTTAAGTTCATTATTATTTTTTTCAATATTTGTATTTTTTACTAAAAATTTTTTACAAATTAATGGGGACGTAAGCAATTTTATTGAATATTTTTGGAGATTAGAAAATGATCAAATACCACACCAAGATTTTAGATCAGCTTTCGGTCCATCATTAGCTTTTTTTTATTTTGTTGGTGATTTTTTCAATAATTTCTTTTTTAAAAAGGAAATAAATATTCTAGATAAATTTTTAATATCCAAAGTATTATTTGCTTTTATTTTTTTTAAAATATCATTTTTTTTAACATCGGAGATTTTTAGGAAAAATAAGCATAAATTTATTTTCTCTATTATTGTTGCATTATATATTTCAAGTTACATTTTTACTTCTAGAGCCTTCGGATATTTTTCACTACAATCAGCAACAAGTTTTTACAATAGTTTTATCTTAAGTTTTTATTTTATTATAATTTTATATATAATTTATATTTTCACGAACCTTAAAAATTTCAAATATTTTAACATAGAAATAAATTATTTATCTTTCTTGGTTGGATTTATTTTAACCATATTAGTTTTTCTTAAAATAACTGCTGTAATATTATTTTTACCAATATTTTTATTTTTTTTTATTTGCAGAAATGAAAGTTTTATAAAAAATATTATTTTCTATTTTGTTATAGGTATTTTATCATACTTATTAATTATTTTATATTTTTTAACACCAGAGGGATTAGTTTTATTTTTAAAAGAAAATTTTAATTATCTGCAAATATTTTTAAACAAAACTTCAACTTATGAGCAAATATTAACCTCTAAAGTAATTATAAAAAATATTTTTATTAATTCAATATTAGATGTAATTTGTTTAATACTTTTTTTATTTGTCAATAAATATAATAATTATAAAAATAAATTCTTTTATTCTAAAATAATAAACTTATACTTAATTTTAATAATTTATTTTATCGTATCTTTTTTTTTACAAATTACCTCTGAGCAATATCCTGAAAGTAATATTGGAGTATTAATATTAATTTTAATGTTTTTATATTCATTAAATAATAAATTAGACCATGTTAGAAAAATTATATTGAGAATTTCATTAATTTTCCCTATTTTTATTTTTTATAAAAATATATTTTTACCATTATTAATTGTACTTCAATCTTCCTTAGGATTTAATATTTTCGTTGATAAAAATATTTTGTTTTATGACAAATATAAAAATTATAATTTTATACAAAAAATATTGTACACTGAAAATAAACTTGATTTAAAATTTGATAATGAAGAAGAATTTTCAGAGTTAATTAAAAGAAAAATTTCAGTAGCTAATATTAGAAAAATTAATCATTTTGGCTGTGCTTTACCGCTCTCCTATATAACCAATACTATTCCACCTAAACACACTAATCTATATTGGCATCATAATGTAACCTTCAATAGAAATTATCATAATTTAAATCTAATTGATGAAACTGAAATATTAGTGATTTGTGACAGAAAATTTGAAAAATTAGATTTTTTTTATTTTAAAGGCAGAAAAAAAATTTCTGATGATATTTTAGTCCTATACAAATAGATTTATTTAATTTTTTTATTTGATAAATAAGTAGATGTGAGAAAAGAATTAGAAAATTTATTGTGCTGTCCTCTTTGTGGCTCAAATATTGAGAATAATGAAAATAAATATTATTCTTGTTTGTCATGTAAATCAAATTTCGATCTTTTTGATGAAATTGTAGATTTCAGAAATATTCAAAAAGACTCTACAAAAGCTTTTTCAATAAAAGATGATTTAGAGATAAGTAATATTTTATTAAAAAATTTTAATAAGTTTAATAACTTTAATGGTTTACTTAAATTTTATGAGGAATTGAAAAAATTTAAATCTACTAATGAAATAGACGAAATACATATAAACGAAATCCTTAAAACAACTACAAAAAATTTTGATTTACCCATGTCTAATCAACAATCATTACATGGATATGATATTTTAAAAAAAATAAATTTATTTAAAAATGAATTTAAATTTAAAGATTATCAAAATAAAATTTGTTTAGAAAATGGCTGTGGTCACGGTTTATTTGTTGAAGGTTTATCAAATAATTTTGAAACTTTAATAGTAATTGATTTTTCAATGTCCTATCTATTATTAGCAAAAAAAATTTGCCAGGAAAAAAATATTTCAAATATTATTTTTTTATGTGCCTCAGTTGAAAATTTACCAATTAAAAATAACATTATTGATTTAATTCACTCAAATAATGTAATTGAACATGTTTCAAATCAGGCTAAAATGATTAAAGAAACAAATCGAGTATTGTCGTATGAAGGACTCTTATTTCTTCTTAGTCCAAATAAAAATTCTGCATATTTTGAGCCTCATTACAGAATACCATTTTATGGATTTTTACCATTTAAATTGAGGCATTGGCTAATTTTCAAATTACAGAATAGAGATTGTAGAGATGTTGTCCCTTTAAGTCTTTACGAGCTTAAAAAAATGATACATGAAAATTTTATAGGAAAATTAAAAATTTCATTTTTACCATCAAAATTAAAAGAAACTGCTCAAAGAGGTGTTATTAGAAAAATAATATTATATTTATTAAAAAATAGAATTGCAGGTTTTTTATTTTCTTTATTAATAAATAAAGTTTTTTTAGGAATAATGCCTTACCACATCGTGATTGCAAAAAAAAATAACGATCAAAAGTAAAATAAATTATTAATTATTTAAATAATTAATAATATCGTTAGCACTACTCTCTTTTGGTCTCCAACCTGGTATAATTTTATATTTAATATTTTTTTCTTTTATATTTTTTTTTGAAAGTAATTTATATTTTATTTTATTTTTTTTATTTTTATTAAATTTTTTAATTAGCTTTAAAATATCAGTATTTTTATAATTTAGTAATCCATAATTGTTAGATGATATATTTCTGTTAATTAGAATATTTACTGCACTAACTACATCTTTAACATTTAACAAATTCATATGGAAATTAGAGGATGCTAGTTTTGTAATTTTAGAATTTTTATAATTTTTTTTGAGGATGTTAAATAGTTTTTTTCTGTTATCATTATCACCAAATGTTTGAGAAAGATAAAGATTATAAAATCTAATTTTTTTTGTTTTTTTTTGATAAAAATTCATTAGGTTTGAAAATGAAATTTTTTGTAGAGCATACAAGTTTGGTGGATTATTTTTTATACCATCAAAATTTTCCCACACTGAAGTAAAATTAATAAATTTTTTGAATTTTAAACTTTGATAATTTTCAAGAATAATATTTCCTAAATGTATGTTTGCCTCAATCATTTTTTTGATATCTTTTGATTCATGGTCTTTTTTGTATAAAGTTGCGCAATGTATAATCGTACCAAATTTTTCTTTTTTAAGTAAATATTGTAAGTGATCTAAATTTTTAAAATAAAGTTGATTTACATTTTTATCTAAGATTTTTTTTTTATTTCTTATCAGTACTGTAAATTCAAATTTTTTTGACAATTTATTTAAAATATTACCACCTATAAATCCAGTGCCACCTGTTAAAAGAATTTTTTTCATTTTTAAAATATCATTTTGATTTTAATGACCCGGAAATTCCATTAAACTTTCTACTTTATAACCTTTTTTTACTAGGTTTTTAGTACCAGGCAAATCAAATAAATCTATTACAAACAAAAAAGATGCAACCTTTCCTTTTGACATTTCTATAAGTTTAGCTGCGGCCTCTGCTGTACCACCTGTTGCAATTAGGTCATCTATAATCAAAATTTTTTCATTTTCGCTTATAGAGTCTTTATGAACCTCTATAGTAGCATTTCCATACTCTAGTTCAAAATCAACAGAATACGTTTCTGCAGGTAATTTATTTTTTTTTCTTAACATTATAAATGGTTTATTTAAAATATATGAAACAGCTGAGCCAAAAACAAAACCCCTTGATTCTATTGCTGCAATTTTATCAAAATTGATATTTTTTGTTCTACCAATTAATTCATCAATTGTTTCTTTGAAAGCATCGGCATTTTTAACTAATGTACTTATATCTCTAAATAAAATTCCTTTTTTAGGGTAATCAGGAATAGTTCTAATATATTTTTTAAGTTTCATAATTTTTAGTTTATATATAAATAAGTTTTTTAACATGATAAATCATAAATGAATACAAAACCGAAAAAGATCAAAAACTTAAAGAAACTTACAATAATATTAACAACTCATAATTCGAGATATAATTTTATTTTAAGGTCATTAGATCATTATCATAATGAATATAAGAAATATAATTTAAAAATAATTATTAGCGACTCAGGAAAATTAAAAAATTTTAAAACTTTAAAAGAAAAAATTATAAAAAAAAAATATAATTTAGATTTAAAATTTATTCATTTTAAATCAAATCAAAATCATAATAAAATAACTAGAGATGAAAATGGAAAAGTAAAATATCAATATGTAGAAAGATTAAAATTAGCAATTAAATTAGTCAAAACCGAATTTGTAGTTATAGCTGCAGATGATGATTTTTATTTTCCAAATTATTTTAATAAATCAATTAATTTTTTAACTAATAAAAAAGATTTTGGGTCAGTTTATGGACATGTTCTAAAATTTGAGCTCAATAATTTTGTTGCATTTGGTAAAATTAATAAGATTTGGATATCAAAAGAAAATAATCCTCCAAATCCATGGCTAGAGGATAAATTTTATGACAAAAGACTAAACAATCTAGGAAAAAATCCTTGGTCTTGGTTTGCATGGTATTCGGTACAAAGAACTACATTATTAAAAACTATATTAATAGACGCACAAAAAAACAATATTGATGGGTATCTATTTGAAAAGTATGTAAGTTTTTGTGTTGCAACACTATATCGAGTAAAAAAATTAAACATTCTTTATTCTGCTAGACAACAAAATCCAGTACAATCTGAAAGTGTTGAGCCCTTTTCTTATAAAAGAAACAAAATACAATATAAAAATTTTATTGATAGTTGTATAAATTTTTTAATTAAAAATAAAAAAATAAGTCCTGAATTATCAAAAAAAATTATTTTAAAAATTACTTATAAAGATCTTGAAGAATATAAAAGAAATGACTCTAAGGAAATTTTAAGGTTAGCTAGAAAAAGATTTTTATTATTAAATATGTTAAAAAATAAAATTTACAAACCAAAAATTAGAACTTTAATGGACAATCGTCTTACAAGTAGTAAATATTTTAATAGTATTAAGAATGAAATAATTTATATAAAAAAATTAGTTGAGAGGTAATTATAGAAATAAAATTAATAGAGTATTTTTGAAAAATAATGAAAAATGATCAATTTATTGTTTTTATTTTATTTCCTTGAATTAAAAAATAATCTATTTTAAATGCATTAAACTAATTTAATAAATTTTATGAAAGCAATAATACTTGCAGGCGGTTTGGGCACAAGGATATCGGAAGAAACACATATTAAACCAAAGCCAATGATAGAGATCGGTGGTAAGCCAATACTTTGGCATATAATGAAGATTTATTCACATCATGGTATTAATGATTTTATTATTTGTTGTGGATATAAAGGTTATATAATTAAAGAGTATTTTGCTAATTACTTTTTACATATGTCAGATGTAACATTGGATATTAGTAAAAATTCAATGGAAGTTCATAAAAAAGATGCTGAAAAATGGAAAATCACTTTGATTGATACTGGTGAAAAAACAAAAACTGGAGGTAGACTTAAGAGAGTTTCACAATACCTTGAAGAAGAATCTAATTTTTGTTTCACATATGGAGATGGATTAAGTAATTTAGATATTTCTGAGAGCATTAAGTTTCATTTGGATCATAAAAAAAAAGTAACTGTAGGTGCTGTGCAAGTTAAAGGTAGATATGGAACTTTAGACTGTACGGAGAATAAAGTTAATAATTTTTCTGAAAAAGCAATTGGGGAAAATTCCTATATTAATGGAGGTTTCTTTGTTGTTTCAAAAGATGCAATTAGTTTAATTGAAAATGATGATACAAGCTGGGAAGAAAAAACATTAAAAGAATTAGCGGTAAAAAATGAAATTATGGCTTTTAAGCATCATGGTTTTTGGCATCCAATGGATACATTGAGAGATAAAAATCATCTAGAGGAACTTTGGAGCAAAAAAAAAGCACCATGGAAAATTTGGAGTTAATAAATCCACTATAAACAATATTACAGTTAACATGGGACAATTCGATATAGAAGATTTAAATTTATTTGGTGCAAAAAAAATAAAAAAAAAAAATACCAGGATCAAAGGGGTTACCTATCAAGAATATTTTGCTACGACGAATTAAAAAAAAAAAATATTTTAATTAATATTAAACAAATAAATATAACTTTAACAAAAAAAAAGGGTACGATTAGAGGGCTTCATTATCAGCTGCCTCCGTATTCCGAGACTAAAATGGTATCGTGCATAAAAGGTAAAATCTTTGATGTAATAGTTGATTTAAGAAAAAATTCCCCAACTTATCTAAAATCATATAAAGAAATTTTATCTTCAAAAAATCAAAAATCTTTAATTGTTCCTAAAGGATTTGCTCATGGATTTCAATCTTTACAAGATAATTGTGAAATACTGTATTTCCATACTGAGAATTATAATCCTAATTACGAAGATGGAATTAATTATAACGATCCAATTTTATCAATTAAATGGCCTTTGAAAAAAAAAAAAATTTCAATTAGAGATAAAAAACTTCAATTTGTTTCTCAAAAATTTAGAGGTATAAAAATTAAATGAATTGTAGGTTCTGTAGTAATAATTTAAAAGAAAAAATATTAGATTTAGGAAAATCACCTCCTTCAAATGCTTATTTGAGCAATGAAAACTTATTTAAGAATGAAAAATATTTTCCATTAAAATTATATATATGTGAAAAATGTTATCTAGTCCAAACAGAAGATCACAATAAACCTGAGGAATTATTTACTGAGGATTATGCTTATTTTTCTGGTACATCTGAAATATTTGTCCAGCATGCCAAACAATATGTTGATAAAATTACAAATAGCTTAAATTTAAACAGTCATAGTTTTGTAATTGAAATTGCAAGTAATGATGGCTATTTATTAAAAAATTTTTTAAAAAAAAAAATTCCATGTTTGGGAATTGAGCCAACAAAAAGTACCTATAAAAAATCATTAGAACTTAAAATACCGACCTTAAATAAATTTTTTGGTACTAAGACTTCTGATTATATTAATAAAGATTTTAAAAAAGCAGATTTGATAATAGGAAATAATGTTTATGCTCATGTACCAAATATTAATGATTTTACAAAAGGCATACAAAATATTTTAAATGAAAACGGAACAGTTACATTAGAGTTTCCCCATTTATTAAATTTAATTAAAGATAATCTTTTTGATACAATTTATCACGAGCATTATTCTTATTTGTCACTTTTTACAGTGATTAAAATTTTTGCTAAGCATAATTTAAAAATCTATAATGTTGAAAAGATTTCTACACACGGGGGAAGTTTAAGAATATATGGTTGTCATAAAAATGATGTTAAAAAAATTAATGAAAATGTTGATAAAGTTTTAAGTGAAGAAAAAAATAACGGTTTACTAAATATTGAAAAATATAAAGCCTTGCAAGGAACTGCTGATAAAGTAAAATTTGAATTTATAAAATTCTTAGATAACTTAAAAAAAGAAAATAAAACTATCGCCGCTTATGGTGCAGCTGCTAAAGGCAATACTTTGCTAAATTTTTGCAAAATAAAAAGAGGAATTATAGATTTTGTATGTGATGCTTCTATAGCAAAGCAAAACAAATATCTTCCTGGAAGTCATATAAAAATTTTAAAACCAGATGCCCTGTACGAAAATAAAGTAGATTATGTTTTGATACTCCCTTGGAATATTAAAGACGAAATTTTAAATAATTTTAGCTCTCTAAGAGATAAAGGTGTTATTTTTTTTACTGCTATTAATGGTATAAAAATTGAATAATATGAAACAAAATTTTTGGAAAGATAAAAAAGTTTTTATTACAGGCCACACAGGTTTTAAAGGTGCGTGGTTATCTATTTTTTTACATTGTCTAGGTGCAAAAATAACTGGATATTCCTTAAAACCAGAAAAAAAAAGTTTGTATAATTTAGCTAATGTTAAAAAAATTGTTTTAAATTCTTATTTTGCAGATGTCAGAGATTTTAATAAATTAGATAAAGCTATAAAAAAATCCAAAGCAGAGATCATTTTTCATTTAGCAGCTCAACCATTGGTATTAGAATCTTATAGAGAACCTCTTGAAACTTTTGAAACAAACATCAATGGGACTTTAAACTTAATTGAATCAGCTAAAAAAATTAAAAAAATTAAGTCTATTGTTATTGTAACTACTGATAAGGTTTACGATATTACAAAAAATAAAGTTTTCAGAGAAAATGATAAACTTGGTGGCAGTGATCCCTATAGCATGTCAAAGGTTTGTAGTGAGTTAATTGCAGAGTCATATTCTAAATCTTTTAAAATATTTAATAAAAGAATTTTGGCAACAGCTAGAGCTGGAAACGTTATTGGGGGAGGAGATTTTGCAAAAGATAGGATTATTCCTGATATTTATAGATCATTTAAAAAAAAGGCTCCATTAATAATTAGAAACCCTAACTATGTAAGACCATGGCAACATGTATTGGAACCATTATCGGGCTATTTGTTGCTGGCAGAAAAAATTTATAAAAAAAAATTACCTATAAATATGGAAAATTGGAATTTTGGCCCAAATATAAATGATTGCAAATCTGTTAAATTTTTAGCTAATGAGTTTAAGAAAAAAATACCATTAAAGTTAAAAACTTTTCAAGATAAAAATAAAAACAAAGAAACAAAAACTTTAAGATTGGATAATTCAAAGTCTAAAAAATATTTAAATTGGAAACCAAAATGGTCTTTAATTGAAACAATTGATAAAATAATTGAATGGAATAATTTAATTAATTTAAAAAATACTTTAAATGTTTGCAAAGATCAGATTTTTGAATACTTAAAAAAATAAAATTAATGAACAAATTGGGAATTATAGGTGGTAGTGGTCTTTACGATATTGAAGAATTTAAAAATAGAGAATTTCTAGATTTAGATACTCCTTGGGGAGAACCATCAGATAAGATTTTAAAGACAAATTACAATAATAAAGAAGTTTATTTTTTGCCTAGACATGGAAGGGGTCACTTTATTTCTCCCTCAGAAATTAATTTTAGAGCAAATATAGATGCATTTAAACAGCTAGGAGTTACAGATATTGTTTCAGTTTCTGCGGTAGGTTCTCTTAAAGAAAATTTATCTCCTGGAAAATTTGTAATCATAGATCAGTTTATTGATAGAACTTTTGCAAGATTTAAAACTTTTTTTGACGATGAGATTGTGGCTCATGTGTCTATGGCTCATCCAACATCAAATGGTTTAATGAATGCATGTGAGGAAGCAATAAAAAAATCAAATATAGATTATCAAAGAAATGGAACTTATGTTGTAATGGAAGGTCCTCAATTTTCAACACTTGCTGAATCAAATTTATATAGATCATGGAAAGCAGATGTAATTGGAATGACAAATATGCCTGAAGCAAAGCTCGCAAGAGAAGCAGAAATTAGATATGCATCAGTCTCAATGGTTACGGATTTTGATTGTTGGCATCCAGACCATGAAAATGTTGATGTTCAGCAAGTAATTAAAGTTCTTTTAGGAAATGCTGAAAAAGCTAAAGTTATGATTAAAAATTTAATAGATAATTTTGAAGATCATATAGATCCAGCTGATCCAACAAATAATTGTTTAGATGTAGCAATAATTACAGCTCCTGAAAAAAGAACAAAAAAAACAATCAAAAAACTTAGCACAGTAGCAGGAAGAATTCTTAATAAATGAGAATAAAAGGGAAAGAATTAAGAACTATTTGGTACGAAAATAATATAGTTAAAATAATTGATCAAACAAAACTTCCACATCAATTTATCATTAAAGATCTTACAACAGTAAATGAAGCAATAAACGCCATTAAAATAATGGAAGTAAGAGGTGCGCCATTAATTGGAGCAACAGCTGGCTATGGAATTGTGTTGGCAATTCAAGAAAATAACGATCCTAAATTTATTAAAAAAAGCTCAGAAGATTTAATTAAATCTAGACCTACTGCAATTAATTTAAAATGGGCAGTAGATCGTATGATGAAAAAAATATCAGGTATTAATAGTGATCAAATTTTAAATATAGCTTTAAAAGAAGCCAAAGAAATATGTGAAGATGATGAAAGGTTTTGTGAAAATATAGGCATTAATGGATTAAAAATTATTGAGGAAATTTATAATAAAAAACAAAATACAGTTAATATTTTAACACATTGTAATGCTGGTTGGTTAGCAACTATTAATTGGGGTACAGCAACCTCACCAATATATCATGCTCATAAGAAAGGGATCCCGCTTCATGTTTGGGTAGACGAAACGAGACCAAGAAATCAAGGTGCAAATCTAACTTCTTATGAATTAAATGAAGAGGGTATACCAAATACTATAATTGCTGATAACACTGGTGGCATTTTAATGCAAAGAGGCAAGGTAGATTTGTGCATTGTGGGAACTGATAGAACATTATCGAACGGTGATGTTTGTAATAAAATTGGAACTTATCTAAAGGCGTTAGCTGCTCATGATAACAATGTTCCATTTTATGTTGCTCTCCCAAGTTCTACTATAGATTGGAACATTAAGGATGCAAAAGATATTCCAATAGAAGAAAGGAACTCAGAGGAGTTATCACATGTTGAAGGTGTTGATGAGAACAATCAAATTAAGAAAGTTTTAATTTATCCAAGTAAAAGTAAGGCAATGAATTTAGCTTTTGATATTACACCTGCAAAATATGTAACAGGTTTGATTACAGAAATAGGGATTTGTGAAGCTTCATCCAATTGTTTAAAAGAATTATTTAAGAAATAATTCTTGAGGAAATCAATCCATCAAGTGGTTTTGGGTGAAACCATGTAGATTTTTG
>MDSV01109388.1_pt1 | contig 11208 bp, 10 predicted proteins | sample 810851 | NCBI WGS metagenome assembly MDSV01 (sample SAMN05326640, study PRJNA326480) | marine metagenome | isolation source: seawater | place: Atlantic Ocean: North East | collected 2012 | reverse complement strand
GTCGACGTCGAAAGCTGGGTCGTGGTGTAGCGGATATCCTGTGTCGCCCTTCCGCCCCAATAGGAGGCGCAGAACGGCTTCTTGTTCCACACATTCGACCAGTATCCGTCGGCCGGCTCGCGCTGGAGTTGGATGTCGATGCCCGCTTCCTTGGCGTTGGCCTGGAACAGCACGGAAGCATCGACCGCGCCGGTGAAGGCGGCATCGGAGGTGCGCAGCAGGATCGGGCCTTCATGGCCGGATTTCTTGAAATAGTGCGCCGCTTCTTCCGGGTCGTAGGCGCGCTGCGGAATGTCCGTCGGCGCCAGCGCATAGGCATCGTTCACCGGATAATCGTTGCCGAGCGTGCCGTAGCCGCCAAGAACGGTATTCAGCATCGCCTCGCGGTCGATGGCGAGTTTCAGCGCCATCCTGAGGTCGTTATTGTCGAAGGGCGCGGTGTCGCCATGCATCAGGAAGGAATAGAAACCCTTGCCCTTGGTGCTGATGGTTTCGATATTCGGCGCCCGCGACAGCAAGGACATCGTCTTCGGGCTCAGCGTGTTGATGAAATGCACCTTGCCGGAGGAGAGCGCCGCGATGCGGGCCGTGTTGTCGTTTATGACGAGAACCTCGACGCTGTCGACAAAGCCGCGATCCTCGTTCCAGTCATCCTCGTTCTTCGTGAAGGTGATGCGGATGCCCGGCTCGAAGCTTTCCAGCTTGTAGGGGCCCGTGCCGATGGCGCTGTTGGGATCATCCATGCCGCCGTTCTTCTGAACCTGAAGATGATAGTCGGTCAGCATCAGCGGCAGGTCGGCATTGCCGTTCTTCAGCGTGATCACCAGATCGCCGCTGCTTTCCTCGATGGTCTCGATCTCTTCGAGAAGGCCGAGGGCGGCGGAGGTGGAATCCTTGTCGGAATGGCGTCGCAGCGTCTGCACGGCGTCGTTGACGGTGAACGGCGTGCCGTCATGAAAGCGCACATCCTTGCGCAGCTTGAAGGTCCAGGTCTTCGCATCGTCGGACGAGGTCCAGCTTTCGGCTAGGCTCGGCAACGCCTCGCCGGATACCGGATCGGTGGTCACCAGCCGGTCGCCCCAGGTGAAGCCGACCAGGAACATGGTGCTGCCGGCATAGGTGCCGGGATCGAGAATATCGGTGGTCTGGCCGCCGTCGAGGCCGAGAACGAGGTGACCGCCGCGCTGCGGTTCGTCGGCCGCAAGGCTCTCGCGTGGGATCAGCAGCCCGGAAGCGGTGGCCGCGAACCCGGCGGCGGCGGCAGAAGCGAGAAAGGTGCGGCGGTTGAGGCCGGTCTGCGGAATGGAGGCTTTCTTGTTTTTCATCTGGTTTCCCCTGTTTGTAAGCATTGCGTGCGTGCCGCCGCAAGAAAGCGGCCATGATAGTCGAAAAATGCCGTGGCGGAATGCCTGAAGGCGCAGTTGACGAGACCGTCAAAAATCATGGGCGAAGACATAAGCAGGTTGCGGAAGCCAGACAACTTCGCTTATTGAAGCGGTTTGACGCTAATTGACGCTACCATGGCCAGGCTCGATACCCGATGATATCACGCGATAACAGTCACTTTGCGGCCAATCTGCGGTTCGCCTGCAATACCCGGCCGTCGATTACGGCGATCTGTCGCGAAATCGGCATCAACCGGCAGCAGTTCAACCGCTATCTCGCGGGACAATCCCGTCCGTCACCTTATAATACGGGGAAAATCGCGCGCTATTTCGGTCTGAAGCCACAGGATTTCCTGGCGTCGGAAAAACGCTTCCAGAGCATACTCGAGGCGCCGGCGGAAACCGTCGGCCCGGATTTCGTGTTGCGGGAGGGCTTCCCCGGCGACCTGCAGGAACTGCGCCAGTATGTCGGCTATTACGAGCTTTACCACAAAAGCCTGTCATGGCCTGGGAAAATCGTCCAAAGCTGCACCAGGATCGAAGAACGGGGCGGCCAGATCACGGTGAAATCGATCGAACGGATCCATGACGGAGACCAGGAGATCCGTCAGTTCTCGAAATATGTCGGGCTGGCCGCCTATTGGCGCAACCGCCTGTTTATCGTCGAGCGGGGCATGAGCGAGCATTCCTTCCTGTGTCAGACGACGCTGATGCCGTTCGCCGAGCACCAGCGCACCTATCTGCGCGGCGTGACCACCGGCGTTTCCTGGCGCGAAGAGAACCTGCCCTATTCCACGCGCGCCATCTGGCGGGCGGTCGGGCCGAACCCGGACAAACGCGGACTGCTGGAGGCGTGCGGCCTGATCCCGGAGAGATCGCCGAGACTGCCGCTCCCCGTCCGACGCTATCTCAACAGCGAAGGCGAAAACCACACGCTTGTCGCGGCCCGGTGAACCCGGCCGCCGCCGAAAACCGCGACAGAAGCGGGTCACGGCGATCAATATAGCGGCGAGTTATATTTTCCGCTGTTTTCCGCATTTGACTTGATCCGGTTATGACGGCGTTATGTGCGTCAGGAGCGCGATCTTGCCCCAGGGAGAAGGGCGGTCGCGAAAACAGGAGGAGGTCGGTCCGGCGTTCCGGATCGATGATGACTGCCCCTGCATGAAGGGCGGTCTCCTGTTGACATATCAGCAGGCAGGGAGGTCTTGACGATGCTTGAACAGATGTTCGACGTGCGCGGTCAATCCGTGATCGTGACGGGCGGGGCCAGCGGCATCGGCCGCGCCTATGCGGAGATCATGGCCGCGCAGGGCGCGCGGGTCTGCATCTTCGATCTGGATCAGGCGGGCACCGAGAAGACCGTCAGCGAAATCAAAGCCACGGGCGGTGACGTCTGGGGCCTGACGGTCGATGTCGCCGACCGTCCCGGTCTGGCGGTGGCGTTCGACGCGGTGGCCGAAAAACACGGCCGCATCGACACGGTCTACGCCAATGCCGGCATCGATCCGGGGCCCGGTTTCATGACGCCCACGGGCGAGCGCAATCCCGACGGCGCGATCGAGAACATCCCCGACGAACAGTGGGACCGGGGCATCGAGATCAACCTCACTTCGGTCTACAGCACGGTCAAGAACGCCGTGCGCCACATGAAGCCGAACGGCGGCGGGCAGATCATCGTGACCTCCTCGATCGCCTCGGAAATCAACGAGAGCATCGTCGGAACGTCCTACATGCCGGCAAAGGCCGCGGTGAACCATTTCGTCCGCCACATGGCGATGGAACTCGGGGCCTACGGCATCCGCGTCAACGCGATCCTGCCGGGCCCGTTCATCACCAATATCGCCGGCGGCCGCCTGCGTAACAAGGAAGACCGCGCGGCTTTCGAAGCGCAGTCCCTGATCGGCCGGATCGGCGATGTCGAGGACATCAAGGGCCTGGCCCTGCTGCTGGCCTCGCCGGCCGGATCCTACATGACCGGCTCACTGGTGGTCATCGATGGCGGCTCGCTGATCCGCATGACCTGACAGGCAAATGGGCGCGCGGCCGGCCAGGGAGCGGCGGGCGATGCGCCAGAAATATATCGGAGAGGAGAACAGAAATGGCTTATATCAACAAACTGATCCGGCCCACCCGTCGCGGCGTGCTGCGCGGCATGGGTGCGGGCCTTGCGGCGAGCGTTCTGGGGTCGCCGGCGGTGCTGCGCGCCCAGACGGCGGGCAAGATCCGCATGGGTTATATTACCCCCGAAACCGGGCCGCTCGGCCTGTTCGGGGAAACCGACGGCTATACCGTCCAGAAAATCCGTGAGGCGCTGGGCGGCAGACTGCAATCGGCCAATGGCGACGTCTATGAGATTGAAATTCTCGAGCGTGACAGCCAGTCGAACCCGAACAAGGCGGCCGAAATCGCCGGCGACCTGATCCTGAACGACGAAGTCCATCTTCTCGTGCCGGCATCGACCACCGACACCATCCTGCCGGCCATGGAGCAGGCCGAGCTTTACGAGACGCCGTCGATCTCGGCGGGCGCGCCCTGGCAGGCCGTGATCATGCCGCGCGGCGGCGGCGAATTCGACTGGACCTACCATTTCTTCTGGGGGCTGGACGAGGCGCTGAACACGTTTGTCGGCCTGTGGAACGGGCTGGAGACCAACCGCAAGGTCGGCATGCTGTTTCCGCAGAACATCGATGGCGAAACCTGGGGCAACGAGGAATACGGCCTGCCCGTGCCGACCCGCGCCGCGGGCTACGAGGTCACCATCCCCGGCTATTTCCAGCCGCGCACCAATGACTTTTCGGCGCAGATCGCAACGTTCAAGCAGGCCGGCTGCGATATCATCGGCGGCATCCCTATCCGGACGACCTCAAGACCTTCGTCACCCAGTGCAACCAACAAGGGTTCAAGCCGAAAGCGGTGACCGTGGCGGCGGCGCTGCTGTTCCCCGGCAGCGTCGAGGCGATGGGGCCGCTCGGCAACGGCATGACGACCGAGGTCTGGTGGACGCCCGCCTTCCCCTTCAAGTCCTCGATTACCGGGCAGACCAGCCGGGAAATCGCCGATCAGTGGGAAAGCGAGCAGAACCGGCAGTGGACGCAGCCGCTCGGCTATTCGCACAGCGTTCTGGAAGTCGCGATCGACGTGCTCAAGCGCTCGGCCGATCCTCTGGATCGCGAGGCCAACCGCGAGGCGCTGGCGGCGACCGATCTGGACACCGTGGTCGGCCACATCAACTTTTCGGGCCAGCCGCACAAGAATGTCTGCACCACGCCGATCTTCGGCGGCCAGTGGGTCAAGGGCGAGAAATGGCCTTACGACCTCAGGATCGTGGACAACAGCGTCAACCAATTGTTCGAGCCGCAGCAGAAGATCGTGGCGCTGAACTGGTAGGATGCAGATGCAACAGCCAACAGGCGACCGCCAACGGCTTCTTCAGGCCCGGAACGTATCGAAAAGCTTCGGCGCGTTCCGGGTGCTGCATGATGTCGACTTCGATGTCTATCGCGGCGAGGTTCTCGGAATACTGGGCCCGAACGGCGCCGGCAAGACCACGCTGTTCAACATGATCAGCGGCGATCTGAAGCCCTCCGGCGGAGAGATCAGGCTTGGGGAGGTCTTGCTGAAAGGCGAGCCGCCCCACCGCCGCTGCCAGATGGGGATCGGCCGGACCTACCAGATTCCGCAGCCCTATTCGGGAATGACGACCTTCGAAAACCTGCTCGTCGCCTCGGCCTTCGGCGGCGGTAGGTCCGAGGCCGAAAGCTATGATTTTTGCGCGCAGGTGCTTAGCGATTGCGAATTGCTGAACAAGGCCAATGTACTGGCCGGGTCCCTGCCGCTCCTGGACCGCAAGCGGCTGGAGCTTGCCCGGGCTCTGGCCTCGGGGCCCAAGCTTCTGTTGCTGGACGAAATCGCCGGCGGGCTGACCGACGAGGAATCCAAGGAGCTCGTCGCCCTGATTGCGCAGATCCGCGATCGCGGCGTCACCATCATCTGGATCGAGCATGTTCTGCATGCGCTGATGGCGGTGGCGGACCGGCTTCTGGTGCTGAACTTCGGCGAGAAGATCGCGGAAGGCGATCCCAAGACAGTTATCGCGAACCCCGATGTCATGCGGGTTTACATGGGGGTCGAGGCATGACGGAATTGTTGTCAACACATGGTCTGGTCGCCCGCTACGGCGATTTTCAGGCGCTTTACGATGTCGATGTCGCCATCGACGAAGGCGAGATCATCGCGCTGATCGGCGCCAACGGGGCCGGCAAGTCGACCTTCCTGCGGGCGGTCATGGGGCTGTTGTCGGTGAAGCCGGACATGGTGAGCCTCGACGGTCGCCCCATCGGCGGCACGCCTACCGACCAGATGGTGCAGAAAGGGGTCGCCATCGTTCCGGAGGGACGGCGGCTGTTCACCGGCATGTCCGTCAACGACAACCTGCGGGTGGCGATCGATCAGGTCGGCAGCAGGGGCCGCAAGGGCGGTTGGACGCTGGAAAGGGTGCAGCAGCTTTTTCCCATACTGGTGGAGAAGGGGCGCGTGCCGGTTCAAAACCTCTCCGGCGGCCAGCAGCAGATGGTCTCGATCGGCCGGGCCTTGCTGTGCCAGCCGCGCCTTCTGCTGTGCGACGAGATCAGCCTCGGCCTCGCGCCTAAGGTCATCCGCGAAATCTACGCCGTTCTGCCGGAAATCAGGGCTCAGGGGACGTCGATCGTGCTGGTCGAGCAGGATGTCGGGCTGGCGAAGAGCGCCTCTGACCGGCTCTATTGCATGCTTGAAGGGCGCGTGACGCTGAGCGGACGCTCCGATGATGTCACGCGCGAACAGATCAGCGAAGCCTATTTCGGGGGTGGCCATGCAGTGGTTTGACGCACTTGTACAGGGCATCCTGCTGGGCGGGATGTACGCGCAGTATGCGCTTGGGATGGCCTTGATGTTCGGGGTCATGCGGATCGTGAATGTCAGCCATGGCGATCTGGTGATCCTGCTGTCATTGATCGGCATTTCTCTGGCCTCGGCCTTCGGGCTCGGTCCGTTCACGGTGATGGCGGCGCTGGTGCCGCTGGCGGTGGCGATGGGCTGGCTTCTCCAGCGCGCCGTGCTGAACCGGGTGGTGGGAGAGGACCCGCTGCCGTCGCTGATCGCGACCTTCGGCCTGTCGCTGGCGCTGCAGAACCTGATGCTGCAGATCTGGTCGGCCAACAGCCGCTCTTTGCCGGGCGGGGGGATAGAAAGCCAGTCGATCCAGATCGGCGGCATCTATATCGGCCTTCTGCCGGTGCTCGTTTTGCTGGTTGCTGTCGGCCTGACGCTGGCGCTCGACCTGATGCTGAAGCGCATGCGTTTCGGCCGGGCGCTCCGGGCCGCCGCCGCGGATGTCGAGGCAGCGTCGATGACCGGGGTCAACGCCAAAACCGTCTATGCCACGGCAACGGCAATCGCGGTCGGCATTCTCGGCTTTGCGGCCGTGTTTCAGGCGCTGCGTTCGACGGTTGCGCCTGCCGATGGCGGCGCGCAGCTGATCTACGCCTTCGAGGCCGTGATCATCGGCGGCATGGGCTCGGTCTGGGGCGCGTTCGCCGGTTCGATGGTGCTGGGCATCGCCCAGGCTGTAGGCTTTCGCCTGGATCCGGGCTTCGGCGTTCTGGCCGGCCATCTCGTCTTCCTGCTGATTCTAGCCGTGCGCCCCCAGGGCCTGTTCGGGAGAGCGTGAACCATGACTTCTCATTCTATCGCACCCGGCGCGGATCAAGCGCAGATCAGAATCAAGGTTCGGCGTCAGACCGTCTCCGGGATTATCGCCTTGAGCCTGTTCATGTTCGCCCTGGTGGCGCTCGCGGCCATGCCGTGGTGGGCCAAGACCGGCACGATCCGCATGGTGCTCGAATTGTGCTGCTACATTCTGGCGGCGCAGATGTGGAACCTGCTCGCCGGCTATGCCGGGCTGGTCTCGGTCGGCCAGCAGGCGTTCATGGGCGCGGCCGGCTATGCGCTGTTCGTCATGGCGCAGACCTTCGGCATCAACCCGTTCCTCGCCATCGGCCTGTCGCTGCTGGCGCCCGCGGTGCTGGCCGTTCCCTGCTACATGCTGCTGCACCGGCTGGACGGGCCCTATTTCGCCATCGGTACATGGGTGGTCGCCGAGGTGTTCCGTCTCGTGGCGTCCAATCTTGGCTGGGTCAATGCCGGGGCCGGCATGTCCCTGAGCGTGATGCGCGACTATTCCACCTTTGAGCGCAACATCGCCATGTCGCTTCTCTGCGCGCTGATGATCTTCGTCGCCATCGGCGGCGGCTACTGGTTCCTGCGCTCGCGCTTCGGCCTCGCGCTGATCGCCATGCGGGACAACCCGGTGGCGGCGGCAAGCCAGGGCGTCAATGTCCGCCGCCTGCGCTTCATGGTCTATATCGCGGCCGCCGTGGGATGCGGCCTTGCCGGCTCGGTCTATTTCATGGCGCAGTTGCGTATCAATCCCGCCTCGGCCTTTGACCCGATGTGGTCCAATGTCGCGATCTTTATTGTGATGATCGGCGGGATCGGCACGATCGAAGGCGTTCTGATCGGCGCGCTCATCTATTTCATCGCGGATCGTTACTTCGGCGAATACGGCGCAAGCTACTTCATCGTTCTCGGCGTGATGACGGTGCTGGTCGCGCTCTATGCCCGCACCGGCATCTGGGGGATGATCTCCAAACGCTGGGACGCGCCATGGTTTCCGATCCGGCGCCATCTGATTGTCGAGAAGGAGGAGAGCGCATGAAGGCCGTCATCTTCGACACCGTCGGTCAGCCGCTGCGCGTCGGCGACAGGCCGGATCCGACGCCGGCGCCCGACGAGGTCGTGCTCAGGGTGGCCGCCTGCGGCATCTGCGGCAGCGACCTGCATATGAGCCTCGATCCCGAGCCCTTCGGCATTGCCGGCGACTTTGTGTTTGGCCATGAAATCGCGGGCGAGGTCGTGGCAACCGGCGGCGGCGTCGACATGCTGAAGGCGGGCGATCTGGTTGCCGTCGTGCCGATGCGCGGCTGCGGTCGCTGCGCGCGTTGTCTTGCCGGCGATCCGGCGCGCTGCCCGGACATGACGCTGATCGGCGGCGGCTATGCGGATTATGTCTGCGTTGCCGCGCGTCAGTGCCGCGTGCTTCCCGAAGGCGTTGCGGCAAGCGATGCCGCGCTCGCCGAGCCGCTTTCGGTGGCGCTGCATTGCATCGTCCGCTCCGGCATGAAGCCGGGCGATCGCGTCGCCATTCTCGGCGCTGGCCCGATCGGTCTGCTGGTCGCCTTCTGGGCGCGGCGGCTGGGGGCTGCGAGCGTGGTGATGGCCGATCTCTACGATCATCAGGCCGAACGCGCGCGCGCTCTGGGGGCGACGGGCTTTGCGCTTTCCGGCGCGGGTCTTTCCGAAAATCTGAGCGATCAGTGCGGCGGCCCGCCCGATATCGTTTTCGAATGCGTCGGCAAGCCCGGCCTTCTGCAGGCGGCCGTCGAGGCTGTCCGGCTGCAGGGCAAGGTGATCGGCGTCGGGCTTTGCGTCGGCGGCGATGAATGGGACCCGTTCGTGGCGCTCTCCAAGGAAATCGACCTGATCTTTTCGGCCTTTTTCCATCAGGGCAATGAATTCGGCGTGGCGCTCGACGCGCTTGCTAAGGGAGCCGTGGTCGCACCGCAGGCGATCATCACCGACCGCATCGGCCTTTCGCCCGTGCCGCAGGTCTTCGAAGGCCTGCGCCGACGCACCACGCAATGCAAGGTGCTGATCCAGCCCGAACTTGTCTGAAGGAGAGGATATGACTGTTCAGTTTGAGACATCAGAATACGAGATCGGCGGCGTTCATACGGTGGTGAAAGCCATCGGCAAGGGCAAGCCGGTGCTGTTCCTGCATGGCGCGGCGACGCTGGAAGGCTTCGATTTCGCCGAAGGGCTTTCCGACCGGTTTCGGGTTTATTGCCCGAGCCATCCGGGCATGGGCTATTCCGGCGATGCACCGCATGTTTCAGGGTCGATGGATATCATCATCCATTATCTGAACCTGCTCGACGCGATGGACCTGCCGGAAAAGCCGCATCTGATCGGCTTCTCGATGGGGGGCTGGCTCGCCACGGAACTGGCCGCCGTCGCCGGCGACCGGTTCGACCGTGTCGTGCTGCTCGCGCCGGCCGGGCTCAACGATCCCGACCATCCCGCGACCGATCTCGGATCGATCGCGCCGCAGGACCTTCCCGGCTTTCTGGCGCACGACCCCAAGGTGGCGCTGCAATATTTCCCCGACGGGTCCGATCCGGCTTTCGCCGAAAAGTTCGGCGCCGATCGCGCCCGCGAGGGAGAAACCGTCGGGCGGATCTGCGCGCCTTTCGGCATGGGTCACCCCAATCTGCGCCGCATGCTCGCCCGGATCTCCAATCCGGCGCTGGTGGTCTGGGGCGACAAGGACAGGCTTCTGCCGGCCAGCCAAATGCCCTTGTGGGTGGAGCAATTGCCGAACGGCCAGGCTCTGCTGATCGAGGGCGCCGGCCATCTGCTGCTTCAGGAGCAGCCGGATAGCGTGACAAAAATCGGCGATTTTCTCGCCGGACAAACACCGTAGGAGGAGATGACATGAACAAACATGTAAAGCCCGGATACTGGGGCGACAGCGTCGATTATCGCGACATCCTGAAAAAGATCGAGGAAATCGGCCCGACGCTTGAAGCCAATGCACCGGCGGACGAGGAAGCGGGCGAACTGACGAAGGAAAGCTTCGAGGCGCTGAAACCGCTGCGGTTCTCGCATCTGATGGCCACGGAAGAACTTGGCGGCGCGCAGATGCGTCCGACCGAGGTTCTGCAACTGATCGAGGCGGTGACCTGGTGGTCGGGCTCGGCCGGCTGGGTGTCGATGGTGCATTGCTGCATCGGCGCGATGTCGGCGGCGTTCCTGCCCGACAGCGCGGTCGAACGGCTGTTCGAACCCGGCAGCGACAATCGCTTCTCGGGCCAGGGCGCGCCGCTCGGCATGCTCAAGAAGGTCGATGGCGGTTACGATCTGACCGGCAAGTGGAGCTACGGCTCGGGCTTCAGCCACGCGACCTGGTCACATTCGGCCTGCTTCGTCGATGATGGCAATGGCAAGCCGGCCAAGGATGCCGAGGGCAATGTCATCGTCATGTGCGCCCATGCTCCGATCGGCGAGCATGAACAGCTTGGCAACTGGGATGTGCTCGGCCTCAAGGGCACCGGTTCGATCGACTATTCCGCCAAGGATGTGTTCATTCCCGATGACCTGGTGTTTCCGATCCTGTCGGCGCCGCCGCAGCGTCTGAAGGAATTGTTCAGCCTCGGCATTGTCGGTCTTGCATCGATCGGTCACACCGGCTGGGCCATGGGCACGGGCCGGCGCATGCTGGACGAGATCGCCAAATTCGCCCGCAGCAAGTCCGGTCGGGCCGGCATGCTCGGGGAAAGCGAGAAGTTCTGGTACGACTACGGTCGCGCGGAAGCCAATTATCGCGCCGCGCGCGCCTTCGTCATGGAGGTCTGGGGCGATATCGAGGCCAGTGCCGAGGCGGGCAAGATGATGACCACCCGCCAGGTCAGCCTTGTTCATCTGGCCAAGGCCCAGATCCACGAGGTCGGCGTCGATGTCTGCAACTTCGCCTATCGCGCATCCGGCGGGGCCGGGCTCAGGGCCGGCGTGATCCAGCGCACCCTTCGCGACATGATGGTGGCTGCGAACCACTTCACCATCGCGCCGTCGATCGTGACATCCGCCGGCCGCGACATCGGTGGGCTCTGGTCCGACCGGACCTGGCAGTTCTACGATCTGATCGAGAAGAAATAAGCAAAGGCGG
>MDSV01158583.1_pt1 | contig 11209 bp, 9 predicted proteins | sample 810851 | NCBI WGS metagenome assembly MDSV01 (sample SAMN05326640, study PRJNA326480) | marine metagenome | isolation source: seawater | place: Atlantic Ocean: North East | collected 2012 | reverse complement strand
GCTTCCAACCCACTTCCTACAAACGAAAACAGGCATAAGTAAATGAAAATCCTCATAAGAATGACTTGCAAAACTAAGTGGCGCCAAACAACTGGACCATGTATCGATTCCCAGCTCTTCCTTCAACTCTCGAATTAAAGCTTCCTCGGGAACCTCTCCATTTTCAATCTTTCCACCTGGAAACTCCCACAAGCCAGCCATTGATTTACCAGATGGGCGTTGAGATAACAGAACACGACCGTCACGATCTACTAATACTACAGCGACAACTAAAATAGTTTTCAAGATCTGTAATCCGCATTTATTGAAATATACTCTTGTGTAAAATCACACGTCCAAAATACTGATTTAAAAGAACCCAAACCTAGATCAACATGGATTAATATCTCATCATTTTGCATATATTGTGCTGCTTTCTCTTCAGAATACTTTGGGCTAACCCAACCATTTGTAGCCACCAACAAGTTTCCAAATCTGATTTCTAATAGATCTCTGTCTACTTTTGCTCCTGATTTTCCAATCGCCATAATAATTCTACCCCAATTTGGATCCTCCCCGGCAATAGCTGTTTTTACAAGAGGTGAATTTGCTATAGACTTTGCGACCCTTTTTGCAGAAGCAAAAGATGAAGCGCCACTAACCTTAACTTCTATAAACTTAGAAGCACCCTCACCATCTTTAACTACTTGATGGGCTAAGTCTCTCATTATTTCTGATAGAGCTTTTTTAAATTTTCGTAGTTGTTTGTGATTTTGCTCATTTATTACACACTCACTTTTCCCAGTAGCGACCACCATAAGACTGTCCGATGTAGAAGTGTCTCCATCAACGGTTATTGAATTAAATGTTTCTTTGTTTAAATCATTTAATATTTTTTGTAGTTGAGGCTGGCTTATTCCTACATCAGTAAAGATATAAACCAACATTGTAGCCATATCGGGTGCAATCATACCTGATCCCTTAGCAATCCCCGAAATCTTTATCGTCTTATTATCAATTAAAACCTGCCGAGAAGATCCCTTTGGAAAAGTATCAGTAGTCATTATTGCCATAGCAGCGCCATCTAAACCACCAGGGGACAAGCCTGTTACCAATTTTCCAGAGACTGCCACTATTTTTTGCCAGTCCAAAGGTTCCCCTATAACCCCAGTAGAAGCAGTAAAAACATTGTCTTTAAGAATCCTTAGTTCTTTACTAAATCTAGCACATATTTCTGAAACCGCGGCAAAGCCCTTCTTACCAGTAAAAGCATTAGAATTTCCAGAATTCACAACAATAGCAAAGGGTCCTGAAGATAGCCTCGCCGATGAAAGCTTTTTTTGACAATCGATGACTGCCGCAGATCGAGTAGACGACTTGGTAAAAACACCTGCTATTGTACTATCTTTACAGATTTCAGCAAGCATCACATCAAGTCTATTTTTATACTTAACTCCGGCACAAACGCTCGAAAACCTAACACCTTCAATTAGATTTAGTTTTGGGAAGCCCGATTTCGGAGCTAAGGGTGAAATTTTGTCCATTATTTATCCATTAATTATCTATCTATCTACTAAAGTCGTTTTCAATCCTTCAATATTGACATTTGACGAATAATCTTAGGATCAATCTTTAAATCAGAAAAAACAATATTTGCTAAGTCCATAAAATAGTTAATTCTAGTTTCTATTCTATTTTGTTTAATTTGTGAAATTAACTCATCTCTAACTTCTTCTATTCTGGGGACAGTTGTTTCTCTAATATTAAGTACTTTTATCACATGCCATCCAAATTGAGTCTCAATTGGTTTAGAAACCTCGTGTATTTTTAAAGAAAAAACAGCTTTTTCAAAAGCGGGGACCATCGCACCTTTTCCAAACCACCCTAAATTGCCTCCATTCTGACCAGATGGGCCCGTTGAATATACGTTGGCAAGTTCTGAAAAACTAGATCCGTTTTTCAACTTGTTTAATATTTCGATTGCTTCTGACTTTCTCTCTAAAAGGATATGAGAAGCATTATACTGTGTTCTTGGTTGAAAACTTTCAGAAAAATTAAAGTATAAATCTTTGATTTCTTTCTCTGTAACTTCAATCATGGACAAATTTGCAACCAGTTCATTAGCTAAAAAAGCTCTAATATGGTTTTCTAAACCATATTCAATATTAGGTGAATCTGTATCAACTTCTTGAGATAAAATTGTCTGTTGAATTAATTGCCTAAGTATTCCATCAAATAACTCTGCATCATCCATACTTTTATATTCATCTGATAACCGACTTTGAAATGAAACAACATTACCAAGTGTTATTTCTTCTCCATTTACCAATACTAAAACTGTATTATCGTTTAATTCCTCCGCAAATGCACTTAAGGTTTGGCAAAAATAGATTGCAAAAACTGCTCGCAAAAAAACATTCAGACTCTTCATTTTTTATCCTTTTTTCTCTCAAATAGATTAATTACAATTTCAATTTTTACATATCATTCTTAGGACAACGTTGACAGTATTAAAGACGCCCCTTACATCCCAATACTATAATGACTATTCTTTTAATCCAGTTTTCTATAATTTAGATTAGAGAATTATTAAAAGGGTAACACAAAATTAAATTCTGGAAGTGTCTTTTCTCTTCTGCAAAAAAGGGCGAAAATATGCTAGGTCTTAGCACATTAAGAAAAAAAGTATTTGGCGATGCTAATGGTCGAAAAATAAAATCAGTAGCTTCAATTGTAAACAATATAAACAAATTAGAATCTGATTTTTCAACTTTAAGCGATGAAGACTTAATAAAAAAAACAAAAGAATTTAAGGAGAGGTACTCGTCCGGTGAAACCTTAAATAATCTTTTACCTGAGGCTTTTGCAAATGCGCGAGAAGCCGCCAAACGAGCACTTGGATTAAGAGCTTTTGATGTTCAGCTAATGGGAGGAATATTTCTTCACCAAGGAAACATTTCAGAGATGAAGACAGGGGAGGGCAAAACACTTGTAGCTACATTACCGGCTTATTTAAATGCTCTCACTGGTAAAAGCGTTCATATCGTAACTGTTAATGACTACTTAGCCACCCGCGATGCAGACTGGATGGGAAAAGTTTACGAGGCATTAGGAATGACGACTGGTGTCGTCATTCCTAACCAGCCTGATGAAGAAAAAGAAAAATCCTATTCATGTGATGTGATATACGCAACAAATAACGAGTTAGGCTTTGATTATCTGCGAGATAATATGAAATCTGAACTTTCTCAAATTCATCAAAGAGATCACCATTTTGCTATTGTTGATGAAGTCGACAGCATCTTAATAGATGAAGCTAGAACCCCTTTAATTATTTCAGGTCCTGCAGAAGATAGAAGCGAAATTTATAACACAATAAATAGAGTCATTCCGGGAATACAAGAAGAGCATTTCACTTTAGACGAAAAAACTAGAAATGTCACCTTTACTGATGAGGGCAATGAATTCATTGAAAAAAAACTAAAAGATGAAAAAATTATGCCCCTCGAGCAAAATCTTTATGATCCCGAAAGTACCTCTTTTGTTCATCACATAACTCAAGCTCTCAGAGCTCATAAATTATATACTCGTGATAAAGATTACATTGTCCGAAATGATGCGGTTGTATTGATTGATGAATTTACTGGAAGAATGATGGATGGGCGCAGATTATCAGATGGCTTACATCAGGCTATTGAAGCCAAAGAAGCCTGTTCTATTCAGCCAGAAAACACAACATTAGCATCTGTAACTTTTCAGAATTATTTTAGACTTTATAATAAACTAGCCGGAATGACTGGAACAGCCTCTACAGAAGCTGATGAATTTCTTGAAATATATGGTTTAGGTGTGGTTGAAATTCCAACAAACGAGAAAGTTCAACGCATCGATGAGCACGATCAAGTTTTCAGAACTGCCGATGAAAAATACAAAGCGATAGTTAAGGCTATAATTGAGGCTAATAATATCAATCAACCAATTTTGGTGGGCACTACTTCGATTGAAAAATCTGAAATGCTTTCAAAAATGTTAAAAGAAGAAAATATTAAGCATAATGTTCTGAATGCTAGGTTTCACGAACAAGAAGCTCAAATTATTGCTGACGCTGGTCGCGCTGGAGCGGTCACAATTGCGACCAACATGGCAGGACGAGGAACAGATATTCAGCTCGGTGGAAACACAGAAATGAAAGTATTGGAGGAACTCACAAAAAGTCCAGACACAGACTCTGAAGAAATCAGACAAAAAGTATTAAAAGTTATTAATGAAGAGAAAGAAAAAGTACTTTTAGCCGGTGGTTTATATGTACTCGCCACAGAACGACATGAAAGCCGCAGAATTGATCATCAATTAAGAGGACGATCAGGCAGGCAGGGGGATCCAGGAAAATCCTCTTTCTTTTTATCATTAGAAGATGACTTAATGCGGATATTTGGATCTGAAAGACTAGAAAAAGTACTAAATACACTAGGAATGAAAGAAGACGAAGCCATTGTTCATCCGTGGGTCAATAAGTCTCTAGAAAAAGCTCAAGCAAAAGTTGAAGGAAGAAACTTTGATATCCGAAAGCAACTTCTAAAATTTGATGATGTAATGAATGATCAAAGGAAAGCAATTTTTGAACAACGCCTTGAAATAATGGAAGCTGAGGATCTAGGAGAAATAGCACAAGACATGAGACACCAGGTAATTGATGATCTTGTGGATGAATTCATACCTCCCAAATCATATCCAGATCAATGGGGCCTTAAAGAACTTGAGCAAGGAGTTTTAGAGAAAGTTGGCATAAGTGCAGAAATTGTAAATTGGGGTAAAGAAGAAGGCGTTGATGACACTACGATCCGAGAACGTATTTATGATGCATCTGATAAATTTATGGCAGCAAAGACTGTAGAGTTTGGAGTCGACGCAATGCGCTCCATTGAAAAGTCTGTTCTTTTACAAAATATTGATCAAAAATGGCGCGAGCATTTATTGACTTTGGATCACCTACGTTCAGTGGTTGGTTTTAGAGGTTATGCACAAAGAGATCCTTTAAATGAATATAAAACAGAAGCATTTGGGTTATTTGAAAATTTATTAAATGGCCTTCGTAGTCACGTAACTTTACAACTTGCACAAATTCGTCCGATAACCGCTGAAGAACGTAAAGAAATGATTAGTAAAATGATGGAAGAGCAAATCCTAAGTTCAGCGGAAAAAAAGCCTGAGCAAAATACTGTCGTTTCGTTTAATGAAAATGATAAATCAACTTGGGGAAACCCTGGAAGAAATGACAAGTGTCCATGTGGCTCTGGAAAGAAATTTAAACACTGTCATGGGAAGTTATAAAATACCGTCTCTCTAATAACTCTAATCAACAATTAGAAATTAGGGAAAAAGTTTCCTCTCGGGGAAAGTGTAAAAATTTCATAACCATCTTTTGTAACCGCTATCGAATGCTCAAATTGTGCTGATAAAGACTTGTCTCTTGTTACAGCCGTCCAATTATCAGAAAGTATTTTTGTCTCAGACCGTCCTAAATTAACCATTGGTTCAATAGTAAAAAACATGCCTTCTTCAAGGTAAGAGCCCTCACCCCAGTTCCCATAATGTAAGACATTTGGTTGAGCGTGAAAAACACGGCCTATCCCATGGCCACAAAAGTCTCGCACTACCGCCATTCTCTGAGCCTCTACATATCTTTGTATAGCCGCTCCAATATCGCCAAATGTGTTACCGGGTTTTACCTGCTCTATACCAAGCATAAGGGCATCATGAGTAACCTGTATTAATCGTTGTGACCTTCTGTTTGCCTTACCAGCGATGAACATTCTGCTGCTATCACCAAACCATCCATCCAGCACACATGTAATATCAATATTAAGTATATCACCATCTTTTAATTTTTTAGCAGATGGAATTCCATGGCAGACAACGTGATTTAATGAAATACAAGAAGACTTTGGATAACCTCGATAGCCTAATGTTGCAGGCACAGCACCATTTGAAACCATAAAATCATGACAAATATCGTCTAGTTCCTCCGTTGATACACCCGGAACAACATAATCATTAATCATATCAAGAGTTTCTGCAGCTAAAACACAAGATTTACGCATACCTTCATAATCTGAACTATGATGAATTTTTATGCCATCACGTGTGATTGTTCGATCATCTTGTCTCATAAACATTATTCCCTTTTAACTTAATTTTGAACCTCTTTAAGGGGCTTCCCAAGTTTCACATTCTTACAAGTTATCACAGTATCATAACATATAACTTCTACACCTAGCTCTTGCGCCTCTTTAAAGCACTTTTGATAATATGGATCCAAGTCACTCGCAACATCATAAAACTTACAATCATTTCTACAAACCAAAAATAGCAATACAGCTCGATTACCTTCTTTAACCATTTTAGAAAGTTCTATTAAGTGCTTAGCGCCACGAGTAGTAATACTGTCAGGAAACTCAGCAACAGCTCTTTTTCTTGATAATGTTACACTTTTAACCTCAACATAGCACTTTTTATAATCTCCATTTTCCAAAAGGAAATCAACTCGACTATTAAAACCATATTTTACCTCTTTACGGAAAGAGGTATAACCAGAAAGCTCTGGAAGAGCCTTAGCGTTTAACGCCTCATTTACTATCTTATTAGCCATTCCAGTATCAATTATCACAAATGATCCAGATCCTAAGTCATTTAATTTCCATGAAAATAGAAGCTTACGATTTGGGTTTCCACTATTTTCTATTAAAACTTTTTGATTGAATTTATTTAGGCCAATCATGGATCCTGTATTAGCACAATGAACTGTTAAAATTTCATTATTTTTCAATCTAACATCTGCTAAAAATCGTTTATATCGTTTAATCAAGAATGCTTGTTCTAAATCATTTTGAAATTTCATAGCTTAAGGCCTATACTCTAATATTAGGCCTTGCAAGGATTACCAAATGAAAAACCCAACTGCTGCTATGATAGTAATCGGAGATGAAATATTATCAGGGCGAACTCGAGATATCAACATGCATTACTTAGCAAAAGAGCTGGTAAAAGTTGGGATATCATTAAAAGAGGTTCGAATTATATCTGATGATCAAGGAGAAATTATCCTTTCAACAAATGAGTTAAGAGAAAAGTTTAACTATGTTTTTACTAGTGGTGGCATTGGCCCAACACATGATGATATTACCGCTGACTCCATAGCTAAAGCATTCAAAGTTAAAATTGGAGTTAGATCAGACGCAAAAAAAATGTTAAGCGAATATTATGAGCGAAATGGGATAAATTTAAACTCTTCTAGAATAAGAATGGCTAGAATTCCAGAAGGCGCTGAACTTATTGAAAATCCTATTTCAGGTGCGCCAGGCTTTAAAATAGAAAATGTATTTGTAATGGCTGGAGTGCCCTCCATATTTCAATCAATGGTAGATTTGACAATTACAAATATAAAGCATGGAGCCCCTATTAAATCAAAATCAATAATCATAAAACTTCCAGAAGGAGAGATCGCTGATAAACTAAAGAAAATAGCCTCAAAAAATCCTGAGGTTAATTTTGGATCTTATCCTTTTTTTAGAGATGGTATTCTGGGTACAGATATAGTTATACGTGGCTATGAGTTAAAAGTTATTGAAGATCTCGCACAAAAAGTAGAAGAAGCTTTTAAAGTGATAGCGGAGAATAAAAATGAGTGAAGCCCCCGAAAAAGTTACTGCCTTAAATCTTCCAGCAATGGATCCTATGCCAGAAAATGTAAAAAAATATTTTAAATTATGTAAAGAAAAACTAGGTTTAATTCCAAATGTCTTAAAGGCATATGCCTTTAATGAAAAAAAATTTAATGCGTTCACGAATATGTATAATGATTTAATGCTTGGTGAAAGTAATATTTCTCCATTAGAAAGAGAAATGATTGCTGTCGTAGTATCATCAATTAATAGATGTTATTATTGTTTAGTGGCTCATGGAAATTCTGTGAGAAAATTATCTAAAAATCCTGAGCTTGGTGAGGCAATGATAATCAATTACAGAATTGCTAATTTAATGCCAAATCAACGAGCTATGATGGATTTTGTTGCTAAAATGACTGAAGAAAGCTATAAAATAGAGGAGGTTGACAGACAAATTTTGCGCGAAAACGGTTATTCTGATCAAGATATATGGGACATAGCTTCTATCGCCAGTTTCTTCAATATGAGCAATCGCATGGCATCAGCGATTGATATGCGCCCAAACATTGAATACCATTCTCTAGATAGATAAAATTGAAAAAATTAGTTTTTATTATAGCCTTATTATCTTTGCCGACACATGGCAGTTCTAGTGAAGCCTTTAGCATACCTTTCGAAGTTGAGTTAAGTTATGAGAAGCTTTCAAAAAATGACCCATTTTATATTTTTTCTGGAAATAATGGATCATCACCCGAAAGAAAGAGTTCAAATTCATCTATGATGTTACAACAAGTTTGGAAGATTAAAAATTTTAGCAAAACAACTAATGAAATAGCCCTAGAAATTAAAAATAATATCAAATTAAGTAACTATGAAACAATTTATGAATGTGACTTCAAATCATGTGGTGGATTTGAATTTCGTTTCAATTCCAATATTCTTGATATGCCAGAAATGTTCGTAAACCTTGGCAACTATAAGTTTTTAACAGTTAAAGCGCTGAATTCTGGTCCAATAAAATTTATCTCTTACGTGATCAGTGTTGGTAAAAAAACTGCTTATATTCAAACAAACCAGTTTGGAAATAACCTCGAGGGAATTTTCAATAGAAAAACTTCGAACCACCTGTCAAAGAGCTTATCTGCAAATTTTAACGACAACAAAGGATCAATTGTTGTTAAAGGTTTAAAATTCAAGCCTGGATCAGCAGACATTTTGGAATCTGATCTAAGAATATTATCTGATTTGGCAAATTTCTTGATATTGAATAAAAAAGAGAAAATTATTTTGGTAGGCCATACTGATGCAAGTGGGCCAATAGAAGGTAACATAAAATTATCAAAGGATAGAGCAGAAACTGTTCGAAAATTATTTATCAGAAAATTTGATGTCAATCCAAATCAAATCTCCATAAATGGTGTAGGCTATCTTTCACCAATAGCAACTAATAATACAGAAGCGGGTCGGGAGAAAAACCGTCGCGTTGAAGTGATTATTGTTCCTAAATTTAATTAAGTTAATCTCAATTATTTCAGTTAACTCCAATTAACTAAAATGTACTTGTTTTTCCTAATTAAATCATTATAAGAACTCCCACATCGAATTTTTGGCTTCCAAACCCAAAAACTCTCCGACAATTTTTACGGGCTGATGGCCCGTTTTTTTTTATTTGAGGTTAACATTGGATAGTTTGATTACAAAAACACCACTGGAAAATCGAATACTTTTAATTGCAAGCCCTATTATTGAGGACATGGGTTTTGAACTAATTAGAATTAGGCTAATCGATGGTAAGTCAAAGTTAATTCAAATTATGGTAGACTCTCCAGAAATGGATATAACTGTTGATGATTGTGCAAATATTTCAAATGAACTGTCTGCAGCAATTGATGTTGAGGATCCTTATGAGGGCGCGTTTAATTTAGAAGTTTCCTCTCCAGGGATTGACCGACCATTAACACGACTCTGTGATTTTGATCGATGGAATGGTTATGAGGTTAAATTAGAAACTACCGCCGCTATTGAAGGGCAAAAACGTTTTAAAGGTATCCTTTCGGGGACAAACCAAGATGAAGTGTTGATTATTTTGGATATTGGGACAATAGGTTTAAAATTTGAATGGCTTTCAGAAGCCAAATTAGTATTAACTGATGAGTTAATCAAAGAAACACTAAAAAACCAGAAGAACATCAATTTTAATAAAAATGATTTTGATCAAATCGAAAAAGAAGAAGGCTGAAAGGATACAATAAATGGCTAATACCAGTGCTAATAAGATAGAGCTTTTACAAATTGCTGAATCAGTTGCGAGAGAAAAACTGATTGACCCAGAACTAGTCATAAATGCTTTAGAGGAAACATATGCAAGAGCGGCAAAATCGAAGTACGGTGCTGAACTTGACATTCGAGCTTTCATTGACCGTAAAACAGGTGACCTCACAATGCAACGGGTTAGAACTGTTGTTGAAGAAGTTGAAAACAGTTTCCAAGAGCTTACCGTTGAAGATGCCATCATTTATAAAGAAGATGCCGTGCTTGGTGATCAGCTAATAGACGAGATACCACCAGTCGAAAGTGGTAGGATTGCTGCTCAATCGGGAAAACAAGTTCTTCTGCAAAACATAAGACAAGCTGAAAGAGAGCGGCAATATGAAGAATTTAAGGATCGTGTTGGCACCATCATAAATGGTGTAGTTAAAAGAGAAGAATATGGAAATGTCATAGTCGATGTCGGAAGAGGCGAAGCCATATTAAGAAGAGATCAAAAAATTGGACGCGAAAGTTTTAGAAATGGCGATAGAGTAAGAGCTTACATTAAAGACGTAAGATCAGAAGTTCGTGGTCCCCAAATATTCTTATCTCGAACAGCTATAGAGTTTATGTCAGAGCTATTTAAAATGGAAGTTCCCGAAATTTATGATGGCATAATCGAAATAAAAACGGTTGCAAGGGATCCGGGTTCTCGCGCTAAAATTGGAGTTATATCTCACGACAACTCAATTGATCCAGTTGGTGCTTGCGTTGGTATGCGTGGTAGCAGAGTCCAAGCTGTTGTTAATGAGTTACAGGGTGAAAAAATAGATATTATCCCCTGGAATGAGGATGCACCCACTTTTCTAGTTAATGCATTACAACCAGCTGAAGTTACTAAAGTAGTACTAGATGAAGAAGCTGAAAGAATTGAAGTAGTGGTTCCAGATGAACAATTATCACTTGCCATCGGTCGTAGAGGACAAAATGTAAGGTTAGCCTCTCAGTTAACAAATTTAGATATTGATATCATGACAGATTCTCAAGAGTCTGAACGCCGACAAACTGAATTTAATGAACGTACAAACTTATTCACTCAGTCATTAAATGTAGATGAAGTTGTGGCTCAGCTTCTTGTTTCTGAAGGTTTTGCCTCTCTTGAAGAAGTAGCATATGTTGAAATGGATGAAATTTTAACAATAGAAGGCTTTGATCAATCAACTGCTGAAGAGCTACAAGCTAGAGCAAGAGAATATCTAGAAGAACAAAGCTCTAAAGCTATAGCGCAAGCTCGTGAGCTAGGGGTTGAGGACAGC